>JAAHTH010001185.1_pt1 | contig 23610 bp, 23 predicted proteins | sample 6116091 | NCBI WGS metagenome assembly JAAHTH01 (sample SAMN13939990, study PRJNA603662) | sponge metagenome | isolation source: marine sponge | host: Mycale hentscheli | place: New Zealand | collected 2006 | reverse complement strand
GCATTAACGCTGGTAAGCATTTTACTTTGGTTGAAACTTTAGGGACACGCCCTAGGTACTTCACGTATATGCAAGCCAGAATTTTGCTCCTGTAAAGTCGTTAATGTATCTCGTACACCTTGACCTGTGATACTCCGACACAAAGGAAAAAGCTTGTAAGCTAAATCATGGCAATAAGTGCCAATCTGTTTATCCGAAAATAATGCCTCTATTTCTCTCATTTATAAGATCACCTGTATTAATTCACAAATTGCCCCACCTGGCGTCCGAAACAAGCTTACTTTCAAATACTAGAAAGCGTTAGATTTTTTGCAGCATAAATCAGATTCCAGCTTTTTTCATTTCATGAAAGAGTTCCCTCATATTGAGTCATATCCGGCATCACAGAAAATGTTTCTGCTTCAGTCAAACGCCACGGCCGTAAAGGTAACGGTTCTTCAAGTATAGAAAATACTTCTCTTGCTGTAATGGCCCCTATAAACCCACGCCCGACAGTGACCGTTTTATAGATTCCTAATTGCCGAACTATGCGATCAAACGATTCAAATTGCGCACTTGTTCCATTAATCATTTTTCGAACAAAAATCGTACTACTTCGTGTCTCTATCCGCTCATTCCTTTTAAATCTACCGACAAATGTTTTATCAAATCGATAAGGCACATTTAAACACCGTTCAACATAATGAATAAAAGTTGAACCCGCATCAAAATTAATATTACAAATCACACCATCTGCTTTATACAAGCGGTCAAAAAAACTATTATGCCCATAAGCATTTTCAGATAAGCCACTTAGTAACTCCTTGGCCTTAGCACCCATACCTGCAACGGATACACAAGGATCTTCTGAACGCTGCGCCATACTATGGTTCCGTACAGCCTCAGTAAACATGCCACAAGTTGAAGGTGTATTATCTGGATCAAATTCTCGCTCCTGAGAAAAAGAATACGTAAACGTAGGTACAATCAAAGTCCCTTCTTCTCCAATCACATCAAAAAATGCTTCGAGCAATGTATTTGTTACATTTTGAAGACTAAAGCCTCCCTCTGGAATCCCGAGAAACCCAACATTACTGTGAGAAAAAACAATGTCTCCTTTTTTTAACCCTATTTTCTGCAGAGCATATTTTACACTTTCACGAGTATAATGATGCCCCATTACTTTGTTCCCGTTACATAATCCCCTTTGAATAAACGCACCAAAGTCTCAGGTGGATATAGCAAATTTACTCCGGCTTTAGCCGTATCCATGTAAGTTTTAGCCCAACCATGCGACATTTCTTCACTAACAAACACTGTATCCATTATTTAAAGTTCCTTTTTAAGTTTATCAATAATTTCAGCAAGTCCCCTCACCGTCGAAAATCGCCGCTCTTGAAAATGCATAGCATTAAATTTAATTTCAAATTGAGACTCAATCGCTTCGATTAACTCAATAATACCCATTGAATTAATCAATCCAGCTTCAAAATAATTAATATTTTCGACGTCATCTGGCAACACCGCATTTGCTGAAAAATAATCTTTTAACCACGAAATAATTGACTGATACATGACTAGCTCTCTATCACAAAACATCGTGCCGGCGCACCATCAGCATCTTTTATTTTTAATGGCGCAACAACCAACTCCACAAGTGGTTTTTTAATTAAATTAAGATTAATCAAATATTCCACAATAATAATATTACTTCCAAGCAATATCCGATGATTTACACCATCTTTTTCTGCACCTAACCCATTCACCGGATTATCGGGTTGCGGTGTATCCAAAGCAATAAGCCGACATCCATGCTCTACGAGCCAAATACAAGCATCCTCAGACAAAAAAGGATGATCAGTATAATAACGACTTGTCCCTAGCGCACGTGCATCCCAATCAAAGCGAAAAATCAATCGTTCTTTAGAGGAAGAACCAATTGCTTTTTCTAAATCCAAAACAGTTATTTCTTGAAAATCAGCAGCACCGGAAAAATCTAAAACCGTGGCGGGTCCAACAAGGCAGTCAAGCGGTATATTATCAACTGTCTCCCCTGTTTCCACAAAGTGAAGTGGCGCATCAACATGTGTTCCTGTATGAGTACCTAAAACTAGCTTGCGCGTTTCACGATTTTCAATACCATGTCTTCCCATTTGTGTTATCTCAACAAATGGATGCCAATGAGCACAAAAAGTTTGCATCCCTTCTTCTATCATCATCGTCAAATCAATGATTCTTCGTTCGTTCAACATCTTTTCACTTCCTTATTAATTTGTATCAACTCACAAATGGCACCACCTGGTGAGCGAAACATCACTACTCTAAGTTGTTTTTTATTCAATTTCAAGCTAAATGGCCCTACAATATCTTCGGCGCCCATAAGCTTAGCTTGTATAAGATCACGGTCAATATTATTAGTTAAAAGCGCACAACATGTATATCCTTTAGCATCTAATGAATACGTCTTTATCTCTTTTTTTTCAACCAATTTTAAACAACAAGACCAATTTGAAACAATGCTTGTATACACCAAATTATTTGCATCAACCGCCTGAAAAGAAAATGCTTCCTGCCAAAACCTGCTTTCTAACGCTAAATTTGGAGTCCAGAGCTCAATATAATTTTTACAATAATGAAATGCTGTTTTTTCCTTGACACCCCCTCCATGATTTGTAATTTCAATCGCAACCGCCCCATCATTTGAAGAGAATAATCCAATAGAATGCGTGGGCTGATAATATGATAATAAGATTTTTTTATCTGGATGATTTGGAATGTCAGGTTCCCAAAAAACACAGTTAAACCCATCATCAATTAAATGCGCTCTCATTTCTTGCATTTCACAATCTGAAACATTTAATGCAATATGATCAACACCAATAATCATAAGAGTGCTTTTAACTTATTATTCTGAACTTTTCCTGTGCTTGTTCGAGGCAATGCTTTAACTATTCTGTATTCTGTTGGCACTGCATCTGGCTGAAGACGACTTGAACAATATGCTTTAATAGCCAATTCATCACAAATATATCCGGCCTTAATCACCAAAAAAGCAATCACCTCTTCTCCCCAAAACAGATGCGGTTTTCCAATAACAACAGCGTCCTCTACACCGGTATATTGAAAAAGTACTTCTTCAACCGCTCGTGGACTTACATTTATACCACCATGAATAATAAGATCTTTAATTCGCCCTGTAATAAATAAATGCTGTGCTTCATCGAGATAACCAACATCTCCTGTTGCAAACCATTCATCCTCGGATAACAGTACCGTAGCATCTTTGCCTGTCGTAAAATAACCAGACAATAAAAACGGTGTTTTTATATATAAGCTCCCTTCTTCACCTGGAGAAAGTGCTTCTTCCTTCAAGTTAACCGCTTTCATTTCTATACCTGGCAACAATTTCCCTACGGATGTACAACGGTTTACATCCGTATATGTATTGCTCGACACCAGCATCACTTCTGTCATGCCATAACTCTCCAGACAACGCACTTTAAAAAGGTCTTCAAAGGCTGTTTTTATCACACTTGGCAAAGGAGCTGTACCCACAAAAACATGTTGTACATTTTGAGCCACCCAATTTGCTGTGTTTATATCTCGATTTAACCTGACCAAAAGAGATACCATCGTTGGCGTAATCCAAAGCGCATTAATACCTTTGACTTGTCCAATCTCCCAAAAATTAATCGCATTACTCGCATTAAATTGTGGCGCAAGTACAACTGAACCCCCAGCTAAAATAGGACTCAAAATCGTATTAAGAAATCCTGCCATATATCCCATAGGCATAACATGTAGCATGATTGTATTTATATCTAGTCCCACTAAATCATTAAAAGCTTTCGCATTTAAAAGCATATTTTTTACACTATGACACACACCTTTAGGTTTTTTTGTTGTCCCCGATGTAAAAAAGATACCCAGCAAATTTTCATCATGAAACAAAAGCTTTTCTTTAGGGACAGGATCACAATAACCAAGCTCTTCTTTGTTTTTTATAATTAACTTCGGTTTCGTTAAAGTTAAAATATAATCAATATCTTGTGATGATAACCCGCTATTAATCGGTATAATTGTAAAACCACCAAATATGCACGCAAAATAACAAAAAATAAACTCCATGCTATTCGGTAGCATAACAGCCACACAATCACCCGACTGAAGACCTTCTTCTAAAAAAAAAGCAACTACCTCAAGCGCTTTAAAATATACGTTTTTTCCTGTAATTGATTGCTGAATATCACAAAATACGACTTTCTCCGCATTCATATCCAATAAGATATTTTCTAAAGCTTCTATTACATTAGGCACTCAACAACCTCCTGTTCAACCGCAATATTCTCACATTGAAGCACTCTTCTTTTTGCTTTATCTGTTTGTGAAAGTAAGATTGCCTGTTGTTCAACTAATGCTATTGGTGCGTTAATTTTATCATACTCACAAACAGCTCTAATCAAACGACGCGGATCCACATCATATTTTTCAGCATATTTTTCTATGATTGGCATATGACTTGAATGAAACAATGAAAGACCTGAAATCATATCAATACCAGTAATACCCTTTTCTTTAATAAGCGGTCGTATATATTTATCAGAAAGATCCATAACCGAAACAATATCAAGTGCTAAAGAAATATTTTTTCGAATAAGTGCGCAAATAAACTGCTCTGTTGGTGTGTTTCCTGTGCTACGTCCAAAACCTTGTAATGAGGTATCAATGATTTCTACACCTAATTCATACGCCTTTAATGAATTGGCCACGCCCATTCCAAGGTTATGATGTCCATGAAAACCTAATCTCAATGTATCCAAACATGCTCTAACATCATTAACATACTGCTCAATATCTTCAGGGAACATACCACCTGCTGAATCTACAATATATACCAAATCTGAACCATACCGTTCTACAGCAAGTGCACATTGAGCAAATTCATCTGGCTTAGATACATACGACTTCATGAAATTTGAACAAACAAACATACCATGCTTCTTTGCTCGTTTAATAAAAGGCTCAGACTCCTGGTATTTTTCTACATCGGTACCAATTCGAATAAATTTCATGCCATAGTCCGCAGCCATATCCACATGATGAAGTTTCGCAATCCCAGGAATACAAAACATACCCCAATCAGCTTTTTTCAATGTGCTTGCGGTTATTTCTAAATAAATCTCATCGCTCTCAATTGCGGCCCATTGACTCTTTTCAGAGGCACCCAAACCCATTCCATGACCCACTTCAATTAAATCAAAACCAACTTCCTCTAATCCCTGCACTATATTCTGAGTGTCTTTTTTTGTAAATTGAAAATCAATCGCATAGCTCCCATCTCGAAGCGTACACTCTAATATCCGTGGTTTCGTTAGCATTGATGACATCAAAAATTCCTAACATAAAATAAAAATATAATTTATACCCATAACTCAAACTGCGCTTTAAGTTATAGCACCCTATTCACTCATTAATTAACTCTTCAATTAATCCATTTTCAACTAATGGCTCCAAAATTTTTAACAGCTTTAAAAAAGGTTGATGAAGAATGTCCGAAATTTCAAGAAGTGTTCGTCCATCACAATAAGAAATTAGGCCCATCATTTTTTGAATTTTAGCTGTCGTTTCTTTTGTACTCAATGAGGGATAAAGCCCTCTCTTACCCAGCTGTGGTTCACATAAAACTGTAACTTGTAAATGAACATTATATTCTATTACCTCAATCGCTTGCCTAAGCGCTTCAAACCCACCCGCTAAACCACTAGGGGTAATAAATGTTAAGTCATCAAGTGATGTGTGATATTCAGGATATTCTCCATATTTACTGCGCATAATTGTTGCTATAGGTAAATCAACACCTGGCGCACAGTACTGACGCTCATCACTGCCACGATCTAACCATGTATATCGTTTAAAATTAGCGTCTATATGCTTTAAAACATGTTGTGCAGCCCTATCTGCCAACGTATTTCCCGTACGTGATGGCAAGTAAGAGTAAGCACGATCATCACCAATACAACTAATATTAAAGCCCGCAATAACATACTGCTTTAGATGTTCTAAGTTACGGCTCAGATACACAATAGAACCAATGGTTTCCGGAATAAATATAATCCGATACGTGTAACGTCTGTTATCTCCTAATGACATCAACCAACGCGCTAAAGCCACCGTCACAACAGGACCTGAAAGCTCATTGTTGCCCATCGATGGATGACAAATATAGGTTGAAAGTAACACTTCTTCTTCTGAGTGGCCAGGAAGCACTAATTCAGCATAATTTAATACCCCAGACTTTAATTCCGAATCAATCACAACATGATACAGCCCAGGTTTCAATGTTTGTCGTTGTTCATGTGTTAAACCACCCCCCCAATGCCGGGAATAATATGACGTAATATATGGAATCGCATGCACTTGGGTTGGAATTGAATGCAGATGTTTATCAAGCGCTTCTAAATCTAAATATAGATCAACTGGCTCGGAATAACCAACCACATGTAAATTGTTTTCTTTAAAATCAATGATGCGTTGGCCTGATTCATCGGCAATATATGCATCTCGTATCGTCCATTCATCCGGTACCGTCCAATCAAATGCCTCGGTCCCTGATGCAACCTCATGCACAATAAGATCGGGTAAATATTCTGTAATTTTAGCGAGTGTTTGACGTACACCAGGACCCGTTAAACTTCTGCAAATAGGAAAAAGTTCTTTTGCTAAATCATGACAAAAATCACCTACACTTTTATCAAACAACAATTGCTCACAAAATGCGTCATTACTTTTCATTAGCATACCTTTTGATATAAAAAAAACACTTTATCCGACAAAATTCCATGCCATTGCCGTGCCCTTCTCTAGATCTTGATTAACCCGTCGTTCAAATAAAGTATCTTTATATTTTGGTGGCAGTCCAAATCCGGGGCGAATCGCACGTAAATTCTCTGGTGTTAAGATATCCCCCTTTTTCATGTCTTCACAGATATAAAGTGTCCGTCTAAAAACAAGTGAGCCTTGCTCTTCTTCAGTCGGACCTATATGTATGCATCCAAGGGCTTCTGATGCAGTTTGTGTTTCTTTTACAAGTTGCGCTAATTCATCTGGCTCCAATGAAAATGCAGCATCAACGCCCCCTTCTGCCCTATCAAGCGTCACATGCTTCTCAATCACTGAAGCGCCTAATGCGACACTCGCAACAGCGGCTCCAATACCTAGAGTATGATCAGATAAGCCTACTTCACAATTAAATAATTTCTGAAGGTATGGGATGCTTAGTAAATTAGAAGATGATGGATTCGCAGGATAATTACTGGTGCATTTTAATAAAATTAAATCTTTGCAGCCCGCTTCACGCGCTGCACGTACCGCTTCATCAATTTCAGCTAAATTTGCCATGCCAGTTGAGATAATCACAGGTTTACCTGTTACCGCAACTTTTCGAATCAAAGGCAAATCAATATTCTCAAACGATGCTATTTTATATGCCGGCACATTGAGCGATTCTAAAAAGTCGACAGCTGTTGCATCAAACGGTGCACTAAACGCAATTAATCCATGCGCTCGAGCGCGCTTAAAAATGGCTTCATGCCATTCCCAAGGTGTGTGAGCAACTTTATATAAATCATAAAGTGAACTCCCTTCCCAAGGGCTTTTCGGATCATTAATAAAAAACTCTCGTTCCGCCAAATCAATCGTCATGGTATCCGCAGTATACGTTTGTAATTTAAGTGCATGCGCGCCACTTTCAGCCACGGCATCAACAATTGCCAAAGCTTTATCTAAAGATTGATTATGATTTCCTGACATCTCGGCTATAATAAACGGGGCATTTTTACCACCAATACCAATCTCCCCAATACAAAAACTCATACCCTCTCCCTGATTGCACTTTCTGTTGGATACTCAAATCTTAATGTGCTCATTTTATGTGTGTCAATTTGAGTGAAATTCAGTTGCTTAAACAAGTGCTGACTCTGTCCATTTGTATCACGAACTTCCGCTATAAAAGTTATAGCTGGCATCATAATGGCACAATACTTCATTGCATCAGCTAATAATTTTTTCGCAATACCCATTCCCCGCATTGAAACATCAATGCTAATACTAATAACGGCTTCTCTTTTTTTTATGTTTAAATCAAATCGAACCAACCCTAGAGGAACACCGCTCTCAGATTCACCAATCAAAATCAAGGCATTCGAATCAAGTAATTTTTTATTCAACCATATATTATGTTCTTCTGCTGTAATCAAATTTTGACAAAAACTTTGCGCTCGAGCCTGCGGCTCATTCGACCAGTCTAACAATAATTTTTCATCGTCAATCGTCGCATCTCGAAGGAATATCTTTAAGTTTTCACATCCAATCAACCTCAAGGCTACCCGTTTCACTCCCAAACCATCAACTAAAGACTGGCCTTTTTGAGCGAGTTTTTTTAATGTAGGCGGAGACGCAAGCAATTTTAAACTCGCTTGCTCCCAATCATTTTTACTTAAATCTTCTAAAGTTGAAGCCTTAACTGCTATTTGATATCCATCATTCGATAAAAAATGTGCGCCTAAATTTTGATTTTCAGCAAGACTAACAACCAACGCGGGACAACCTAAACATAATCGCTCCCAAGTTGTCCCTCCTCCTGCACCAATCACAAGATCTGATTGCAGCATTAAATCGGCCAGTGTAGGCAAATTAGAATAAAATTTAACTTTTCCTCGGGATGCAACTTGTCTTTCTAAGCCATCAGGGTCCGGATGATTAGACCCAACAACCACATGCAACGATAAATGACGTAACTTAGAAGAACTCAGTGCAGCCAACACACGGCTGGTTTGATTCTCTAAATCCGCATTACCAAAAAAAATGAGTACATTTTCTACCTGTTTTTTTTCCAACCTCGAAGCAGCTCGTAATTGTGCATATTCTGGTTGTAATAATGCAAACTGAGGACCTAAAAGACGCGATACAAGCTGCGGGATTTGTTTGTCATATCGACGCGATGTATTTATTCCAAAATAATTTTGATCAAGTAACAAATCACAATCATGCTTTCTATTCGCAAGATCATCAATCACCATGATTTTATTTGCATTGACTCGAAATGCACTTTCCCAAGTTTTATCCAATGCGTAATGATCTACAATCATCCAATCATACTGTTTTCCATCAAGCACAGTTAAAGTTTCATGCGCGTCTTGTACTACTGGCACACCAAGCCAAGCTTCATACCCCTGCAAATTATTTTTTTTACCTAACGGCGCAGAAAGCTTATGAACAACATAGCCTGCTGTTTCAATCTTATGAATTAAATGCCCTGGGTGAAGGCGGCTAACAAACGAAACATTAGTACCAGACTGACGTAATTCATTAGCAAGCGTCAAACAACGCATCAAATGCCCACTGCCCATTTGGGTGCTACTATCAACTCGGAATACAATTCGCATATCTAAGCAAGTTCTGAGGAAAAAATACGTGATTTTTTTACTTTCTGCGTCAACGTATAAATAATTTCTGCACGCTCCCAATCATCTAAACTATCTATATCTTGAACTCGCCAACGAGGCAATTCAAGCACCGTTGACCACTTCTCAAAAAGACTTAATCCATCTAACCAAGCTTCTGCTTTTCCCCAATAAAACTGTCCTGCATCAGGCATTGCCTCGGGTAAGTCTTGTGACCGTGCTTTAAAATGCTCAGGGGAAAACATTTTTAAACCTTGATCTAACGTTTTTTCAAATCCACGAAAAATAGAGCTCCCAAACTGGGTTGCAGAAAAAACATATTTCCAATCACCTTCTGCTAGAATTTTTAACCCTTTTATTAGGTCATCTATTTGAATATATGGCGCTGTTGCATAAATGCAACACACAAATGTTGGATGATACCCCTGATCAGAAAACCAATTAATAGCATGAGTAATTACTTCGGTGGTTCCTGTGTGATCATCAGAAAGCGCTACTGGTCGTACAAAAGGTACTTCAGCGCCATACCGCACTGCAACTTTGGCTATCATCTCATCATCAGTTGAAACAATTACTCGCGTGAAAATTTCACTTTGTAATGCAGCTTCAATCGAATAAGCAATCATAGGCTTCCCCATGAACTCACGAATGTTTTTCTTAGGAATACGCTTACTGCCACCTCGAGCAGGAATAATCGCAATATTACTCATCTAAAAACTCACTCAAATAATGAATGACGGTTGCTTGCTCATCCACTGTAAATATAGGATACATCGGTAAAGTTATGGCATGTTTATAGTATTGCTCTGCATGTGGAAATTGTCCTAATTCAAAACCCATTTTTTGATAATATGGCTGTGTATGTACCGGAATATAATGTACATTAACACCAATCTCTGCTGCGCGTAGTTGAGTAAACAGCTTATCTCTCCCTCCAGCATACTCAAATTTCGGGTCTAGTTGAACAACATAAAGATGAAAAGCGGTTTGAGTATCTTGATGTTGGAAAGGTAAAATTAATGGCAAGTTTTTTAATCGATTATAATAAATCCCTGAAATCTCATGACGTTTATTAATAAAATTATCCAGTCGCTTTATTTGATTTAAACCTAAAGCAGCTTGCATATCCGTCATTCGATAATTAAAACCCAGATCAACTTGCTCGTAATAAAACGGCTTTGTCTCTGATGGGCTCTGCATGCGTTCTGAGTCACGTGTTATCCCATGCTCACGAAATAATCTCATTTTTTGAGCGATCTGTTCGCTATTGGTAACACATGCGCCGCCTTCACCTGTTGTAATCAACTTAACAGGATGAAAACTAAATACAGTGATATCACTATAAGTTCCACATCCAATCGGTTGTTCTTGATACGACCCCCCGATTGCATGACAAGCATCCTCAATAATTTGAATTCCATATTGTTTGGATAAGGCATGAATTGCTTCCATTTCACAAGATTGACCTGAAAAATGTACTGGGATCACAACTTTAGGTAATTGTCCTACTTTCTCTGCCTGTTCAAGCTTATCCGTTAATGATTGAACGCACATGTTATAGGTTTTTGGGTCAATATCCACAAAATCAACTTTTGCACCACAATAAAGACCACAATTCGCTGATGCAACAAATGTATTCGGTGACGTCCAAAGCCAATCACCATCTCCAAGCCCTAAAGCAAGACAAGCAACATGTAATGCACTTGTTCCTGAGCTCACTGCAACAGCATGCTTTGCATTGACGTGCTCTGCAACTGCTGCTTCAAATCGTGGCACTAATGGACCTTGGGTCAACCAATCAGATTCTAAAACATCAACAACTGCTGCAATATCTGACTCAGATATGTCTTGCCGGCCATATGGAATCATGCTTTTCCTGCTACTTCATTCATGGCGACAATTTCTTCTAAATTCAAAAAATGCTCATTATTTCCCGAATTATACTCAAAGCCTTGTTCAACTGGGCTACTTATTTCCCCCAGTTTATTGGTCGAAAAATCGTTATCTCTATCCGAAAATGAAATCGTAGGCTTAATCACAAAATGATCTCTAAATTCCAAAGTTAAATGTGAATCGTCTTTTGGACACATCACCTCATCCACTTTTTCACCGGGTCGAATACCAATCATACGTTGTTCTAAATCTGGCGCCATTGCCGTTGCTAAATCGGTAATACGTATAGAAGGAATTTTAGGAACAAAAATCTCACCACCATGCATTCGCTCAAAATTTTTAAACACGAAACGAACACCATCTTCTAGCGTTATCCAAAAGCGTGTCATATTAGCATCAGTAATAGGCAGTGAAGTTGCACCATCTTTTATTAATTTATTAAAGAATGGCACCACTGAACCTCGAGACCCAACAACATTTCCATAACGAACGACTGAAAAACGCGTGCGATGTCCTCCTGCAATATTATTCGCAGCAACAAATAATTTATCGGAGGCCAATTTAGTCGCACCATACAAGTTAATTGGGTTGGCCGCTTTATCCGTCGACAATGCAATTACTTTGTCTACTTCTGTATTCAAAGCCGCATCAATTACATTTTCCGCGCCATGAATATTGGTTTTAATACATTCCATCGGATTATATTCTGCCGCTGGCACTTGCTTTAATGCTGCTGCATGAATGACATAATCAACACCTCGCATCGCCCGCTCAAGCCTTTCCTTATCACGCACATCACCAATAAAATAACGCATACAATCATACTTTTTATATGGATAAAAATGGGCCATTTCGTACTGCTTTAGCTCATCTCGAGAATATATAATTACTTTTTGGGGCTGATAGTCTTCCAAAATCGTACGAACATATTGATGTCCAAACGACCCACTTCCACCCGTAATTAAAATTGACTTATCATTAAACATAAACACTCCTAATGCTTTGCATTAAAGACCTCGCGTATCAATTATTTTATTTTTTTCTTTGAGCATCTGCTTAAATGCTGGTTCAAATGCTTTGTGATCAACAAGAATCACAACAATATCCGCTTCAGCCAAAGCAATATCACTTTCTACTAACCTCGCTGATTCCAATAACGCTTGCGGAAGTATTTTAATATTTGGTTCCACCACAAAAATAGGCCCCGTATGCATTTGTCCAATTTGTGTGACAATTTGAAGTGCAGGACTTTCTCGCAAATCATCAATATCGGGCTTAAATGTTAAGCCAAAACAAGCAATACTAATATCACGCACTGTTTTTGCTGAATTTTCTTTTAATAATAACGCAATTGCCGCATTCACTTTTTTAATAATCCATTCAGGCTTTGCGTCATTAACTTGACGTGCCATCTTTATTAACTGTGCTTCTTCAGGCGCACTGCTCACAATAAACCATGGATCAACTGCAATACAATGCCCACCAACACCGGCCCCTGGTCGTAAAATATTTACGCGAGGATGACGATTTGCAAGATGAATTAACTCAGATACATTAATATTTAATTTATCACAAATCATCAAAAGCTCATTCGCAAAAGTAATATTCACATCTCGAAAACTATTTTCGGCTAATTTACACATTTCAACCGTACGTGCATCCGTTATAATACTCTCGTCTTCAACAAATAATTGATACTGTTCAATCGCACGCTGCGAGCAAACAGACGTAATACCGCCAATCACGCGATCATTTTGAACTAACTCACGTAATACATGCCCCGGTAAAACACGTTCAGGACAATAGGCGACTCGAATATCAGATTGCTCACCATGCTGAATAGGAAAGCTCAAGTCTGGCCGTTTCTCTGCTAACCAATCAACCAACTGCTCTGTTGTACCCACAGGAGAGGTCGACTCAAGCACCACTAAGTCACCCCGTTTTAAAACCGGTGCTATCGCATACGCTGCATCTTGAATATAGCTTAAATTAGGTTGATGCTCGGCTTTAAATGGCGTCGGAACAGCTAGTAAAAAAGCATCGGTAGGTTCTGGCGCCAATATTGCGCGCAAATATCCCTCTGAAACAACTGCATGCACAACAATATCTAAATCAGGCTCAACCAAATGAATTTCCCCCCGATTAATTGTATCAACCACCTGTTGACTCACATCAACACCAACCACCTCAATTTTTCGCGAAGCTAACACAGCAGCTGTAGGAAGCCCTATGTATCCCAATCCAACCACAGACACACGTGCAAATGATTCTGCTTTATTAATGCCGTCTAACATATTTACTTCTAGCCCTTGAAGTAAGACTTACGCTGCATTTTCTACTGCACTCGCTGACATCTCAACATGATGATTGCGATTAAACAAATTGAGCAACAAAACAACGCGTTCATCGCTCCGTGTGGCAGTAACAATGGCTTCAATATCTTTAAAGCACCCTTCTGTAATCAGAACTGAATCACCCACTTGATACAACGGCTGAACAATCTCACCCTTAAGTTTTGCACATTGTCGTTGTAAGGTTCCAATCATCAAAGCATCAAGACTTACTGGCACGCCACCAAAAGTAACCAATTGACTCACACCATACGTTGAACGAATAGAAGACCAATTATCCGTGGCACTCAGTAATACAAAAAGATAAGGAGGAAACAAAGGTTCCAATTGGGTCGAGACAGAGCCCAAACGTTTACGTTTCACATGATGTGTTGGATGAAAACAAGTGTATCCTTGATTAGATAAATGCGCAGCTGCTCGAAAACTTTCTCGTGATTTACACTGCACTAAGTACCAACGACTATCAGAAGACACAACAAAACACTCCATGTTAAAAAAATATTTAGATTTTAAAGCCAATTAAATTAATACTTCTTTTTCTTTTACTACTTAGGTTCTTATTTTTTCTTCGAATGCCTTCGCTAAAATGCGTACAATTCGAGAAGATGCCTTTCCATCTCCATAAGGATTTTGTGCTTGGGCCATTTTTTGATAATGCGTCGGCTCTTCTAAAAGACGTGCTGCCTCATGCACAATCACTTCTACATCAGTCCCAACCAACTTTACTGTTCCCGCATCAACGGCTTCTGGCCGCTCCGTTCGGTCTCGCATCACAAGCACTGGTTTTCCTAATGAAGGTGCTTCTTCTTGAATCCCACCTGAACCTGTCAAAATAAAATAAGCTGCACGCATTAAGTAAACAAACGGCAAATACTCAACGGGATCAATTAAATAAATATTGGATTGATGACTTAAAAGCGCTTTAACCGGCTTTTGTACTTCTGGATTGAGATGTACCGGATAAACAATATCAATATTTGGGAAACACTCTGCAATACGCTTTAAAGCACGGCAAATGTGCTTAAACCCTTCACCAAAACTTTCACGCCTATGCCCCGTCACTAAAATCATTTTCCGTTCAACGGTTACATATGGAAATGGCTTTGCTAAGCTTTGCTCCAACAAGGGATTTGATTCAAATTGCTGTAACACATCAAACAAAGCATCAATCACCGTATTACCGGTTACATGAATAGACTCAGCTGGCACCCCTTCATGCAAAAGATTATCACGTGACAAAACGGTGGGCGAAAAATGAAATTTCGTCAATACGCCTGTTAATTTACGATTGGCTTCTTCAGGCCAAGGTAAAAAAATATTTCCGGTTCTAAGCCCAGCTTCAACATGCGCGACAGGAATTTGATGATAATAAGCTGCAAGCGTTGCTGCAAACGTTGTTGTGGTATCGCCATGCACTAAAATAACATCCGGATGATAACTTTCTAAAATAGATGCAAGGCCATTTAAAATATTTGCTGTCAATACACTTAAGCTTTGATTTGGCGCCATCACATCTAAATTAAAATCAGGCTTTATTGCAAATACATCTAAAAAAGGCCCGAGCATTTGCCGATGCTGACCTGTGACGCACACTTTATTATCAAATGCTTGATGTGCTGCCAACTGCTTTAGCAGTGGCGCCATTTTAATGACTTCCGGGCGCGTTCCAAATACGCACAAAGACTGAATCATTCGAGTGCCTTTTCTAAGTTAGTATCCTCATAATAGGCATCGCTATAGTATTTTCCATAATAATAATTTTTTGTTTGCTCTTTATGGAAGTTAAAAATAGAACCATTAACATACACACCTGCATTTTGAAGCCGCTTCATTGCCCGTTCAATTTCAGCCGGTTCATGTACGCCCGATCCAAAAACAACCAAATTGGTTGCCGAATTTGATGCAACTAACACTGCATCCGTTACCAGCAAGACGGGAGCCGTATCAATCAACACAATATCATATAGCTCTGAGCAGTTTTTAATTAAATCTTTAAAACGCTCAGACCCTAAAAGCTCTGCTGGATGTTTAGGATAAGAGCCACGAGGAATAACACTAAGATTGGAATGCGTTGTCTCTCGCAAAACATCTTCAACAGATAAATCTTTCTCAAGCACATCAGACAACCCAGGTGACACTTTCAAATCAAAGTATTTATGCAACGTTCCTTTACGTAAATCACTATCAATCAATAAAACGCGTTTCCCAGCTGTGGCAAGTAAATAAGCCAAATTGGTCGATACAAAGGTTTTACCCACATTAGGCGCAATCCCCAAAATACTGATTACATTATTACTTGCAGTGGCGAGTGTTACCTGAAGACTGGTACGTAAACTCCGCAACGCCTCTGTTGCGGAACTTTTAGAGTGCAAATGTGCAATTAGAGGCAATTTCTTGAGAGAAATTAAATTCTCTTTTTGCTCTAGGCAATAAGGAATAATCCCAACACTTGGGAGGTTAAGATAACGCTCACTCCAATACGGATCATCTACCTGCGAGGATAGTAACTTTCTTCCGAAAATAATCATCACACCAAGCATGAAGCCAATAAAGGCACCTCCAAGAAGAAATCCTCTTCCTTTGCCTGGCAGCGCATTGTCTGGATAGGTTGCACGCGAAAGAATTCTCACATCACTTACGGTTCCAGCTTTAATCACTTCTAATTCCTGTATCTTATTTAGCAATAATAAGTAGAGTGATTGTTTGACCTCAACGTCACGCATTAAATTAACAGCAACTTGATCAGATGCTGGCAATCTTTTTAATTGCGCTTCAAGATTTTTTCTTTGCGCTAAAACAGCTTTTACTTGAGCCGCTTGCGCCAACCAAACAGGATGCGATTTTTTATACTCTTGCTTCATTTCAATTTCTTTAAGCTGAAGCTCACTAAGCTGTTTATCCAATTCCGCAAGTTGCTTTAACAAGAACTGTGTTTGTATTTGAATGTCAATTTTACCACTTTTTGCACGATATTGATTTAGATTTTTCTCTGATAACTCGAGTGATTTTTTGGTGACAGGTAGCTGTTCGTGTAAAAAAGTTAACGTTTGAGATGCTTCTTCTGCTTTATTCTGTGCACTTTTAGATCGAGCCGTGTCTCCAATAGTGTTCAGTATTCGCAACACTTCTTTTTTATTTTTTCCTTTTAAAGAAAGCTCTAAAACTCCTGTTGCATCAAACCGATTTTTCCCTTCTGCCTCTTTAACTTGTAGTAATGCAGCTAAAGCTTTAGCAGTACTTGCAGTCGAACGTTTGATTAATTTAAACTTTGTGCCTTCAGGTAAGAGCACATCCTCGGTTTGAAGCTGAACCTGTCCGTCTGGTGATTTTAAAACTTTCCCCATAGCACCTGATAAAAGCAGCTCGTTTTTTTCCCCATACAAACTAATATGTCCCGGCTTATCAACCTCTAACTGAAAGGTTTGATTAATATTTTCTTGAGGCACATTAAATGTTAAAACTGGTAATACTTTCGGATGGACCCATGGTAAAAACCGACTCCATTTTGAATAAGATTGATCTTTAACTTGAATATCGAGCCCAAGTGACTCAATGACCGGCTCTAAAATAAAACGAGATTGCATTAATGCGACTTGCGTACTCACCGAACCAGAATTTGAGCTGCCTCCTGAGATGATTTGCTTTGAAATATCCCCGGCATCCATCCCGCCCTGTTTACTGCTCACTTGCAACAATAAATTGGACTGATACTGCGCTGGCTGCTTTAAGGCATAAAGTAAACCAAACGAAAAACACACCAGTGTTGTTAACAACAATAACCATTTATGGCCTCGCAACTCATGTAGAATAGCTGCGAGATCAATTTCATCTTCTCGTGCGCCTGGTGTGGCATGGGATAACATCGGTTTCATAAAATACTTTTCCCTATCGTCATCATGATCGGTTCGATTGTTTAATAACACTCTGTGTAAACCAAACCGTCTGAACAATTGGTAATAACTGATCTAATATACGGTTCATCTGAGGAATCGGTGCTACAGAAACATATAAAACATCTTTTGGTTGCAAACTAAAGTGCTCTGCAAGCAATAATTTATCTGGCGTTTTAGCATCAAGCCAAAAAATTTCTGGCTGCATATAATTCCCACGAATCACATAAATATGGCTGGTATCCGCGTATTTTGAATCAAACCAGCCCGATAAAGCGAGCGCATCTGCAATGGTCAGCTGTTGATCATTAATCGGTAAAAAGCCTTTATTCACAACTTCGCCTAGCACATACACGCGTTGGCCGCGAAATTCAGCAACACGTACATTCACTTGTGGATTAGGAATATATTTCTCAAGCTTTCTGGAAACAATTACGCGTACTTCATCCAAGGTTTTACCTGCCACAGGCACATACCCAATAAGAGGAAAATAAATGCGTCCATTCGGGTCAACCAAATAGCCAGGTAGGCCTGCAGCGCCTTGAATGCCTGCAGTAGCAGCCATCAGATTTTGAGATTCTAAAGAAAATTCCGGGTGCTTCCATACGTTCACATGCAATACGTCAGAGGGTGCAACCCGATAAAAATACGAGTTAACGCGTTGATCTGCAATTAAAGTAGGCGTAATGGGTATAAGCGTTGGCGTTACCTTAATTTTTGTTTTTTTAACATGCTTTCGCATCTTATATGTGCCTAGGTTTTGCATGCCAGGCATTAAAGTAATCGTCGAGCCATTACAACCACACAGCATAAGTGCTGAGGCCATTACGCTGAGTTTTTTTAACATATTAAGCCCACAACTTCCTGTGCCATTCATCAACTCCTTGTTCGATTAAGACTAAGGCTTGCTCAAAAGCCGTTTGAGGTCGTTTAAATGGATCAGGAATATCATAACCTTCCCATTTTCCAATACGATGCACGCGTCCACTCACACCGGGATATTGCTGTTCAAGTTGTTTTTGCTGTTCAGCAGTCATGGTTAAAATTAAATCTGAACCAAATACAATGTCAGGTGATGTTTGGCGTCCTCGATGCGCCGAGATATCAATGCCTCGTGCTTGCATGAGCTTTTTTGAGAAAGGCTCAGCTGAACGTCCAACCAAAGCACCTAAGCCTGCTGAGCTGACAACCACCTCTGGATGTGTTTTCTGAACGGCTACCGCAAGAAGTGCCTCTGCCATCGGACTCCTACACACGTTGCCGATACAGATGACTAAAACCTTTTCAATCATTGAATCACCGAACAACCCTGTTCTAAATTAGACTTTCATAAAATAAGAAAGTTTGTAAACTTTATCGAATCAAAAACTAAATAACAAGCGTTAAATGCGCTTTTTAATACAAAAATTCATAGTGCTTTGAGATTTCAGGACGACACCCCAAACAAGCCGCAGCACACGCTTTATTTTCCATCATATCTACCGATTCTACAATCACCCCTCGCGCCACCCAAATATCTAACATCGGCTCCAATGCCTTCATATCCATTTGAAAAACACGTGCAAGCTGTTCAATACTCACATGTTTTTCTTTGGCGATATAATTACGAAGCGCTAGCAGCACGAGGGCCTCCCGGCAAGCCACCTGCCCGCATCCACACAACAAATAAACTCAATAACAAGCCTAAGCCTAACACCCACGCAATCGATTGCTCCACATGCTGATGCATGGTTCCTAATTGATAAAACAACACTGCTGCACTATAAGCCAACGCCGTTGACCAAAGCACTGAGAACCACATTAATTTTTTCCCTGCCTCGGTGCGCATCACCGCAACCGTTGAAGCACAAGGGACATAGAGCAAAATAAATAATAAATACGCATAAGCACCGACAGCACCATCAAACATCTGAGATAGTCCCCCCATGCTTGCATACATATGATTAAGCGATCCAATCACGACTTCTTTTGCAAGGGTGCCTGTGATTAATCCAACCACCGCGGGCCAATTTTCAGGCGAAATACCCATGGGTTGAAAAATCGGTTGTATGCCTTGTCCGAACAACACCAATAGTGAGCCATCCTCACCTATTTGAATCGCATTCAAAGCCCCAAGCAGCATACACACTGGCACAATAAACTTGCCCGCACGCCATAAAAAAACACGCAGCTTTCGAATCATCCCACGCAATAACACACGCCAAACGGGTAGATGATAAATCGGCAGTTCTAATAACAAAGGCGAAATAGGACCCGAAAACACCGTCTTACGTAACAGCAATCCAGTCAAAACGGCCATTAGAATGCCAATCAAATACAAAGAAAACACAACGTTATAGCCCCCGTGCGGGAAAAAAGCGGCTACAAATACAGTATAAATCGTGAGTCTTGCGCTACACGACATAAACGGGCTCATCAAAATAGCAAGCCGTCTGTCTCGCTCAGAATCCAGCGTACGTGCAGCCATTACTGCCGGTACATTACAACCAAAGCCCACGATTAAAGGCACAAATGCTTTGCCTGGCAACCCTAAGAACCGCATCGCTCTGTCCATGATAAAGGCAACACGCGCCATATATCCCGACTCATCTAAACACGCCAATAAAAAAAACATCACCCCCATCACAGGAATAAACGACAGCGTTGTAGCAACGCCTAATCCAATGCCATTGGTAAGCCAGATACTTAAGCCATCAGGGCAGTTTATTTGATGCAGTAATTTTGCACTGCCGGTGACCAATACTTCATCAAATAATTGCATGAACTGCTCTTGGAAAAACCCACCTATAGATATCACCAAGAAAAAAAGCGCGTACATCACACTTAAAAATAGGGGAAAGGCAAACCAACGATGTAACACAACTTTATCAAGCTTAGCCGTCAACTGCTCTCGCTGTGCCGCCTCACGGGTTTCAACTTGAAGCACTAAATCATGTATGGCCGTATAGCGTGCATCCATCATGGCTAGTTCAACATCTGAGCCTACGCTCGCAATCTCTGAGCCTACGCCCCGCGGTTTATCCGCGGGGTCCAGCAATGCTTTAGGCGTTTTAAGTTTGGTTTGTAATATTTTAATTAAATCATCACATCCAGCATCTCGAGAAACATTAATCACAGGGCAACCTAATCGCTTAGATAATTGCTGCATATCTATTTCAATGCCCCGTTTCCTGGCTTCATCCATCATGGTCAGCACAATCACCATGGGGCGTTTTAATTCTAATAATTCACTGGTTAAATACAAATGTCGTTCAAGTTGCGTTGCATCAATAATATTGATGAGATAATGCGTATCAGGCTCAGCTGCTATTAACTCTGCTGAAATTTGTTCATCTTTTCGTGCTGTATGAGATGTATCTAATGCATACAAACCAGGTAAATCAACCAGCTCTATGGCTTTATTTTCTAATTGCAGCACACCTGTTGTTTCAGCAACGGTCACACCAGACCAATTGCCCACGCGCTGATATCCGCCCGTTAATGCATTAAATAATGTTGTTTTTCCTGCATTAGGATTACCCACCAGCAAACACCGCATTAAACACGCTCCCACAACAAATGTGACGCCTCAGCTGCACGCAACATTAAATCAGTGCCACGAATATTCAGCTGAATAGGGCAGCCGAGCGGCGCACGACGCACCACATGGGCAGTAACGCCTCGCGTCAAGCCAAAAGCAAATAATTGCCGACGATACGTTATATCTGTCTCGCCAAAACCGAGCAGCTGTACGTTATCACCTTGGATTAAGTCTGTTGTCTTCAACGGCATCATATGACAGTCTTATATTTCAATAAACATGAGTTTAACACAAATGCAATCGAGAATCATTCTCAAGGTGATCAAAACAAGGCCTAATTGTATTTTGACCATTATGCATCTGTTATTTTGATTTCTAGATGTTTCCCCATCGCATTAGCAGCAGTTACAAGTGTCGTCAAATTTATGCTTGTATTTGATGGACCTAATAACCTATCCAATTAAGACCTATTTGTGTGCATTACTTTAGCAAAAGCTGATTTTTTTAATCCATGCATATCAAGGTAATTTTGAATTTGCCATGCAATCACACGCTTGGTCGCTTCAGCTTCACTTTCAGATAAAATACCTTCATCTTCTAAAAAATCATCAAACTTACTACCCATATGTTTATTCATCATAAACCTCCGAGCCATTTCAAATTTGGTCTCTTCTGGACTTTCCAAGTTTAAGATCATTATCCGGTGTTTTTGAATAAACTTTTAAGCCAATATTTAACAGATTCAGCACCTGATGATTTTTTGTGAAAAATTACATTCAAAATTCTCGCATCTAGATGCGTACCATAAATGGTACGGAAGGCAAGCTATACCTTCAAAGATAAAATGATGTAGATTATGCTACTTCCTGCGACATATACTTACATATCACGCAAAATCACTGAGATAATCTGGCGACTGCATCTCACGCAGTCGACTCAGTGTCCGCTCAAACATCGTCGCCATGGGTCCATCGACATAAATCATCTCGAGCGGCACTTCAGCCAATAAAACCAGTCGAATCCCTGCGTCATACATCACATCAACGAAGCGTATAAAAAGCACTGCCCGAGCCGGATCATTTGCGCCAATCGCTGGCACATGACTCACAAATACAGCCTCAAACCGCGTTGCAATTTCTAAATAATCCAACTGACTTCGGGGTAAATTACAAATCACATCAAAATCAAACCATACTGCACGCCCGGCTTCTCGAACACACGCAATTTGCCGATGCTGAACCGTAACTTCCCCCGCCTCATTCAAAACAGCCCCCGCTGCAAACACTTTAAATTGCGCAAGCATATCTGCCTCATGCGCTGCATTCACTGGAAAAAAATAAGCTTCCGGTGAAATATCTCGCCCCATTCGATAATCACGTTTATCATCCAAGCACATGATATCGCAGTGCTGTTTTAATAATGCAATTGCGGGTAAAAATCGCTCCCGATGTAAGCCATCTAAATATAAATCATCTGGTTTTGTATTCGCAGTCACGACTAAAATCATGCCTTCTGCAAATAAGGCATCTAAGAGCTCTGCCAAAATAGAAGCATCCGCTACATCTTCAACTAAAAACTCATCTAAACATAAAACATGCGCTTCTTTTGCAATTTTTTTTGCTATTTTTCTGAGTGGATTCGCACGCCCCTGATATTGGCGTAAAGCCTCATCCACATGCTGCATAAAATGATGAAAGTGAAAACGTTCTTTATGTGCTTCAGATAAGTGCGCATAAAACAAATTCATCAAATATGTCTTACCAGCCCCAACGGGGCCATGCAAATATAAGCCTTGTATTTTTTGGGCACGCCATTGCCACCAGTGCTTTTCTGTATGTGAGGCATCCACTGCATCTGTAATTATTTGCAATTGAGATAACACATGGCGTTGATTCGGTGAGTCAACAATTTCACCGGCTTTAACTGACGCCTCATAATAAGCAAGCAACGTTTTCATCATAAAATATCATCCAACGCTTCTGACACCCGAGTTTTAAACTCGGTCAACTTGCCATGAAAAAAATGGCCTGTTTCCGTAAATTCAAGCACAGAAATATCTCGCGTTGATGCAAAATCTAAAACCAACTCAGCAGGTATCACTTCGTCTACATCGCCTTGCGCTAAAATCCAAGGCGTAGGATCTCTTTCAAATGCCTCAAAATCAACATGATTCACAGGTGGCGCAACCGTGAGTAGTAATTCATGCGATATTTGTGCCGCTGCACGATAAGCAACAAAACTACCAAATGAAAAGCCTGCAAATAATAATTTTATCTCTGGAAAAATAGATTTAAGTTGCTTTGCAAACAACAACATATCTTCGCTTTCACCTATCCCTGCATCATACTCACCGAGAGACGCCCCAACCCCTCTAAAATTAAAACGCAAGCCTGGAATACCACGCGCCCTAAACAGGCGTGCAAGCGTTGTGACCACCTTATTGTGCATGCTGCCGCCCTTCGAGGAGAGGGGGGGGGGGCGCGGGGGGGGGGGGGGGGGGGGGGGGGGGGGGGGGG
>JAAHTH010001182.1_pt1 | contig 23653 bp, 34 predicted proteins | sample 6116091 | NCBI WGS metagenome assembly JAAHTH01 (sample SAMN13939990, study PRJNA603662) | sponge metagenome | isolation source: marine sponge | host: Mycale hentscheli | place: New Zealand | collected 2006 | reverse complement strand
CAGATTAACGACACCCCTGAAGAGTTAGCAGATTTATTAAATGAATACTTTAACACCAAAGAGAAATGAAACTATATGATGTGCCAAGAAACAGCAGGATAAAAATTATAGGTGATATCAAAGTACCACCCGGCGCTCCTGAACTCATAGAAGGACAAGAATTAAACTTCCGCAATATAGATGGTATGTATTCTTACTGCACTACAGATGATGGTGATGTTGTTCATCTTGTTGCCTGGGCAGAAGTTGAACTAATTAACACCAAAAAGAAATGAAAGCAAAATACCAGTTACACATTGTAAGCGATTGCGGAAAGCGTGAGACTTACACAAGTGGAGATTCAGTACAGGAGTGTATTGATAAATTAAAAGACTATCACACTTTTAGTGACTTTGAGAGAGAGTTCTTTACCAAAAAAGGAGAAGATAGATTAAAAGAGGAATTAGAAAGTGGTTGGTATATTAACCTTTAACACCAAAGAGAAATGAAACAACCGTTTAGAATTACAATCGAACACTATAATCAAAAGATAAGTGTTGAGGTAGACCACAGTGATTTAGACCTAATGGAAGTTACAGACTTATTGCATCAAGTTTTAATGGGCGCTGGGTTTGGAGAAGAAGGTGTTTCAGAAATTTTTAATACCAAAGAGAAATGAAAGATATGATAGCATTATGTAATCGAGATCGAGATGACAACGGTATTGAAGCAGATTAAGTTCTTACAAGATCAACACGACCACTTAACGATAATATATATGTAACAAATAAAACCAAATACTATGACAACCAACAAAAGTACCACTATCCGCGTCGACAGTTCAATGATCGACTCTGCAACGTACAACCACGAGCACAATCAATTACTTGTGCAGTTCAAAAACAACAAATCAAAGTATATCTACACTGATGTACCTGGTTTCTTATTCCACGGTCTTTTTGCCGCCGAAAGCAAAGGTAAATTCATACATAAAAACATAATCAATGCCAAATTCCAATACAAACGCGTTTAACCTCAACGACGATCAAATTGAAAAGCTTGCGCAGTCTATTGTTGACAAACTATTTATTAAGCAAGAAGAAGCCGATGCTAAGTTTCTTGAAGACTTAGAAGCATCTAACTCTAAAGCGGAAATCTATGTAGTAAACAATGACGGTAGCGTGCTAAGTGAACTTGATCAACAAATAAAAATGTTGCAAAACGAATTTCAGGCAGCACTTAAGAAAGAGTTGTATAACACTGCAGCTGACTTAGAAATAGAAATAAAAAACTTACAAAAACAACGTGATGAACACAACAAGACCGACTAAACTACAACTCCGTGATTATGCTATACGTGCCGGTGCTTCCGAGCTTGTTAAGGATTGTATTGAAAACAACTTTAACCCAGGTACTGCCGATGACGTAGCCGAATGGGCAGAATCAACTTTTGATACAAACTGCATTGGTGTAATATGTGACGACAACTGGCAAGAAGCCGTGTGGGAAATACTACACGATGAGATCAATGATATATTCTACCAATTTGTTAATGACGTTAAAACGGGTATGTACCAAAAAGCCGCGTTAACAATAACCTCGCTATACCATGATAAACAGGATGTTGGCCTCTGATATAGTTATGCTTGTAGGGTGTGCAACCGTCCTACTAATGCTAATAACTGATTTCATATACACCGAATACCTATACCGTAAACACCATAAAGATGAATATTTTTTACCTAAACGCCAATCCCGAAAGCGCCGCTAAAGTAATGTACAACCGGCACGTTGTCAAAATGATATTAGAGTCGGCACAACTGCTTTGCACAGCGCATAGAGAGTTAGGCAACCATGATGTTCCATATAAAGCCACACATAAAAACCATCCATCAGCCATTTGGGCGCGATCTAACGATCTTTCATACTTATGGCTATATGAACATATGATGGCACTCGGAGAAGAGTATAAGAAGCGCTATGGGCGCACACACTTAACTATTGAAAAGTGCCGTGATATACTGATGGACTTACCCCCTAACATACCACATGATAATTGGGTGGATCCACCACAATGTATGCCTGACGAGTACAAAGCTGAAAATACTGTTGATGCTTATTGGAACTACTACATAGGGGCAAAGCATAGTGTGGCTAACGCTAACGAAACAATTATTACTGAAAGAATCCATGATTGATATACTAGAGAAAATAAAAAGCGAAGCAAAAACTGAGGCTGTGGTTGTTGCAACATTGGATGTAGAGTTAGATAGTGACAATAGCTAATTAAGATTATAATCATAAGACCCTAATGTCGCATGTCTAAATACCCACGAAATATGGACTACCTTAATAGAAGAAAGATTATATACCGTAGAAATCCTACAACGGATAAGCCTACCCATGTATACGACTGGGGTTACTTCTATGAAGAAGGTACACGAGAGTATTTTGCTTTGTTTGCGTCTAAAGCTAAGATTAATACTTATAGATCGCTTAAGTGGCATTTACATGTATTATGGTATCTTAATGATTCTATGACACAAGATGAATTTAGAGAAACGGCTATTTACTTAACCGACCGTGAGAATGGTTTTGTAACGTTTACACTGTCTTCACACATCCTTGAAACATTCATACACGATGTGTCTATAAAAGACATGGATGAAAGACCACCAAATAAACCAAGAAAGATTATATTTAAAGACTCTTGTCCGCTTAATAGAATTGAAAAGCTGAAAATTGTAGGTCGCATCGTAGGCAAACAAAAGTTAAGTGAAACAGAAATTTATGATGCAATGTTATTGCTTCATGATGATGGTGAAAAGCTAACTATAAATAAGATAGCTGAAGCCTTAGGAGTATCGCCGAGAACCATACACCGTAACATGTCAGGCGAGTTAAAAAAAGAAAAAGAATTGTTAAATACCGAGCTATGAGAAAATTAACTAACTTTGATAAGTGGATGAGACATATTAATAATGTCCACTACGCTAACAATGAGCGGATGACTAACGCTTACGAGATACTTACAGAAAATGAAAAAGTACAACATTCAAAATTACATTCGATATAAAAATGATGTAGAGAAAGTAATAGCACGTAATGAGGGATTAACCTGGGGTGAAATGACGACCGATCAATTGGTTGCACAGTTTATACCTTTAGTTGAAAACTTAGCACGGAAATTTAGTACATCAGATCAAGCTTCAGGTGTATTAAGTATAAATGATTTAATTCAAGAGGGTAATTACGGTTTAGTAGCTGCAGTTAACAAAATCAATTGGGACACAATACTTGATTCTGAGGACCCCGAAAAAACGATTAAGTCATTCCTATCAAAAAGAATAAAGGGCGCGATACGACGCGCTATAGATATAAATAGAGGTGATGTACGCATACCTGAACACAAACTTAATGAAATTAGGAAGTCACCAGATGATGAACGCATGGTTGCGATGTTCTTCAATAGCGTGTTTTCAAGCATCGATGCATACAACAGCGATGACGAAAACCCACACTTCCAAGTTCCTGATACGTCGGAACCTTATAATATTGCTATAATAAACTCTTATCTACTAGGTTTAATGCGCCAGTATTTAACACCCTTACAATACGATGTTGTAAGACTTTCATACGGTTTAGACCAAGATAAGATGCCTGCAACAAAAATTGCTGTATATTGCAGCATCAATGTAGCCACAGCCAATGTGAGGATATCTCAGATTAAGAAGGAAGCGATCGACACACTGATAGCTAACACAGATCCTTCACAAGTGCTGGACTTTTTGTAAATAGAGTGTAATTTAAAACCATATACCATGACACTAAATGAAAAACTAGCAACGATTCAAACGAGATTCAAATCTAAGAAATCACGCTACAACTCGTTCGGTAAGTACAACTTCCGTTCTGCAGAGGACATCCTCGAAGCAACAAAGCCTTTCTTATTAGAGTTAGGTGTATCAGTAATTGTCAGCGAACAAATCGTTTCGTCTGATCCATTCCCAATTATGGAATCATCTGCTATTATTTCTGACGGCGAGACCAGTATCACTGCTACGGCAATGGTCGGTATTGACCTTGACCAGAAGGGTATGCAGATGCCACAAAAATTTGGTAGTGCATCGTCGTACGGTAAGAAGTACGCTTTAGGTAATTTATTCTTAATCGATGACACCCAAGATTCTGATGCGTCAAATACTCACGATAAGAAAACCACAGGCAAAAGTAAAATAGCAAGCTCTAACGATGCTGCTTATACTAAAGCCGTAGACTATATTAAAAATGGTGGTAAGCTTGAAGCTATTAAGCAGAAGTATGATCTTGCACCGAATGTTGAGGTAGCCCTACAAAAATTATAATATGAGCCATGCTAAAGCAGTAGAAAAACTAAGAGAGGACGAACACTATTATGGTGAGTTCGGTAGGAAATTCTTATCTAATTCTGATATTGGTACTTTATTAAGTAACCCATTAGAATACGGTAAACCTTCTGAAAGAATACCAGCATTTTTAGTTGGTGGTTATTTCCACACCGCTATCCTTGAACCTGAGAAGCTTAAGAACTTTAAAATAGTTGAAGCCACTACACGTAATACCAAAAAGTATAAAGAGATAAGTGGTGGTGAGTTATGTTTACTTCAACACGAAGCAGACAAAACCGAAGCTTTAGTTGATACTGTTTTAGCGAATGATTATGCGAGAGCTTTAATTAGACCTATTGATTATGAATACGAGAAGCCAGCAATTGGTGAACTGTTTGGTAAGCAATGGAAAGGTAAAGCCGACATTATTAATCATGATGATGGTTTAATTGTAGACCTTAAGACTACCGGTGATCTTGATAGATTCCGTTGGTCTGCTAAGAAATACAACTACGACAGCCAGGCATACATATATAGAGCACTATTCGGTTATGATATGATTTTCTTAGCCGTGGATAAAACTACACACAAAATTGGTATCTTTGATTGCTCCGAACAATTTTATGCGTCAGGCAAAGACAAAGTTGAACGTGCGGTTGAAGCGTACAACTTGTTTATAGATGACGAAAACTTTGACCCAACAAACTATTTTATTAACGAAACCTTATAAATTATATACTATGGCTTCAATTATCAAAACGTCAATCAACCTAGACAGCATTGACAAAACAAAAATCATCAACGGTAAGAAAGGAAAGTACTTACCAATCGTAATTACCTTAAACGATGAAGTTGATCAATTCGGTAACCAAGGACCTGTTATTATTGAGCAATCTAAAGAAGAGCGCGAAGCAAAATCAGCGAAAATCTATTTAGGTAATGTGAAAGTTGTATGGTCTAACGGCCAAAATGTAGATGCAGCACCACGTGAAGACAATCGCGGTGGTATGTCAGCACCTGCACCAGCAGCCGTAGACGACTTGCCGTTCTAAACTGTGTATAGCAGTACAAGAAATTAATAACTTACAATTCGCATTTAATGCAGACAACAGAGATCAACGGATTTGAGATTGATAAATTCAATCAATATGAACTCTCAGAAGGAAAATCGCAGGGCATTTGCCCATTGTGTTCCGCTGATAGAAAACCTGAAAATAGGAAAGACAAATGTGCTTCCTACGATTGGGATCGTGGTCTTGGTACTTGTCATAATTGTAATAAAACTTTTCAGCTACACACTTTTCAACGTAAGGGTAAAGCCGAGAAAGTGTATGTTAAGCCTGTACAACCAAAAGAGCATTCCACCGTCAACGATAAAGTTGCTGAGTGGTTTGCCTCTCGCGGTATATCAAGGTCTACACTACATGAACTCGAAGTAACTGACGGTGAGGAGTTTATGCCCCAAACTGGGAAAGTAGAGCACACAATTCAATTTAATTATTTTGTTGGTGACCAACTAGTAAACGTAAAGTATAGAGACGGTCGCAAAAATTTTAAGCTCTACAAAGGTGCTGAAAAGGTATTCTACAATATTAATAGTATTGTAGGGTACGAGTATTGCGTGATTGTTGAGGGCGAAATGGATGTTTTAGCGTTGCATGAAGCAGGCGTTACAAATACCGTTTCTGTCCCCAACGGCGCAACACTAAATACAAATAACCTAGAGTACCTAGATAACACCATTGATTATTTCTTAGACAAAGAAAAAATCATTATAGCTGTAGATTCCGATGAAGCTGGCCAAGCTCTACAGCAAGAACTTATTCGAAGACTTGGTACAGAAGTATGTTACATCGCCACATTCGACGATTGTAAAGACGCAAACGAATATCTTACTAAATATGGTAAAGAAAAACTCATTAGCAGAATCACGGCGGCATCACCTGTACCGCTTGAAAATGTTACTACGTTTAGGGACATTGAAGGGGAAGTCACGGACTTTGTTCGGAATGGATTTAAACCCGGTTTTCAAATTGGTCTTAGTGAGTTTGATAGCATCTTTAGCACTTACACTGGTCAGTTTATTACTGTTACTGGTATCCCCAGCTCTGGCAAGTCTGATTTCGTAGATCAAATGTGTGTAGGGTACAACCAATTGTATGGTTGGAAAACCGCATATGCATCACCTGAAAATCAGCCTACGTTTCTTCATGCTCATAAGCTTATGCGCAAAATGTGGGGTGGTATGCCAAGTGAAGCTGACATAAATACGGAGAGATGGAATACCATTGCAGATAAGTGCAACGATAACTTTTTTCATATTGATATGGAGAAGTACACTTTAGAAAGTGTGCTGAAGAAAGGTGCTGAGCTCGTCAAGCGTAAAGGTATAAAGTGCTTAGTAATAGACCCTTACAACAAAGTGCGCTCACCTAAATCTACTGGAGATGTCAACCAATACACTCTTGATTACTTGGAGCAGATCGATGTATTTGCTAAGAAGTATGATGTGTTAGTCATTGTAGTTGCTCACCCTACTAAAATGTACAAAGACCAAAACGGTAAGATTGAAGAGCCTACCATGTACAATATTAAAGGTGGTGGTGAATGGTACGATGCATCTTACCACGGATTATTAGTGCATAGAGACTACGATGCTCAAACCGTAAAAGTAAAAGTACTTAAAGTTAAGTTTCAAAACTTAGGTGAGAATGGTGCTGAAGCTCATTTTAAATGGCAGTCTGACAGTGGCGGTTACAAACCTATAGTTAATCCTATGAGTTTAGCCGGCGATAAACTGCCGTGGGAATAATGGGTAGTGGTACTAAGAAAAGCACCAAAAAAACTAATTGGGGCAGTTATTATAGATCTGAGGAAGAACATAAAGCTATGGCATGGTGTGTAAAAAACAACATTGCTATAGGTTTATTAGCTGCGGAAACAGGTGTTGCGCCTAAGAAATTCTATGTTGAAATCCAAATTGGTAAGAACAGAAGTAGAGACCCTAGTAAATACTTAGCAGAGGACGCACGGAAACAAGTTTATAAATATTATCTTTATTATTATGAAAAACATAGAAACGCAGTATCGGGCGTTGATTGAGGAACTACTCAAAGCACCCGCAAAGCCTGATCGCACGGGCACAGGTACCTATTCTCTTTTCGGCAAAACGCTAGAACATGATATGTCAGCGGGTTTCCCGCTTTTATTATCTAAAAAGGTTTCGTTTAACGCCGCGAAGTTTGAATTGCTTTGGATATTACAAGGTCGTACCGACTTACAGTACTTGCAAGACAACGGTATTAAGTACTGGAATCCTGATTATAAGCGTTCGGGTCGCACGGATGGGACGCTTGGACCTGTGTATGGCAAGCAATGGCGCGATTTTAATGGCGTAGATCAGCTCCAAAGATTAATTCAAGGTATAAGCACTAAACCAGAATCTAGACGCCTTATGGTTAGTGCATGGAACCCGTCACAATTACACCAAATGGCACTGCCACCGTGTCATTACGGCTTTCAAGTATACATTAATGATGGTAAGCTTGATTTAATGTGGCAACAGCGTTCTGCCGATGTGTTTTTAGGTTTGCCTTACGACATTGCAATGTATGGTGTATTATTACTAATGCTAGCTAAGGGGTCTAATTATAAACCAGGTAGACTAATAGCACAACTAGGTGACTGTCATTTATATAAAAACCATGTTGCTCAATCTTTAGAGCTCCTGGAAAGAGACGTTACTGGTATGCCTCTACCTTGGGTTTATATTAATTCTTGGGGCTTGTGTTTAGACAAACATAAAGATGTTTTAGTGCCAAACCCTTGGGATATAGTGCTTAACGATTATTCACCTCTACCAGCTATTAAAGCTGACTTAAGTGTTGGTGTGTAATGAAGTATTTTATTTATCACATTCCAGGTAAAAAGATCGGCGTAACACGTAATCTTGATAAGAGAGTTACTCAACAACAAGGTTATGTTGAAGGCGAATACGAGGTTCTGTTTGCGGGCGATGATATTGATCAAATATCAAAGTTGGAAATAGAACTTCAAAAGTCTTACGGCTACCCAGTAGACCGTGTTGAATACAAAAATTTATTTAAATCTAATACTATGAAAATTAATGTAACTGAACAAACCACTACATTCCCTGTACATATTTCTCAACTAAAAGAATATCTTGGTAGTGTAGTTGGGGTATCATGGGTAACTCCACAAGGAGATCGCTTTACTTTAAGTGGTCGCAATGCAGAATGGATATTGGAAAATGTCCAGCAAAGCATGTATACTGAAGATCGATGCTATATTTATAATGAAGCTTTCAAAAAATACGAGCAAGGTATGTTTGCTAAAGTTGAACCTGAAGAAGAAGACATTGCTAAGTTTGAGTTGATACGTAAATGGGCGGATGAGCGCGGCATCTATGAAAGTGGTGATAAGAAAACCCAGTACGTTAAACTTATGGAAGAAAGTGGTGAGCTAGCTCAAGCTATTCTTAAGAACGACGATGTTGAGTTCGTCGATGCTATTGGCGATATGGTTGTTGTTCTTACCAATCTTGCACATCTTGGTGGCTATAAAATTGAAGAATGTATTGACGCTGCTTATAACCAAATATCTAACCGTAAGGGCAAGATGGAGAACGGTACGTTTGTTAAAGAAGAAGCATTCTCTAACTACCTTAAATCTAAAACTGAAACGTTATGAAGCAAAAGATAATTAACTTCCGCGATCCAGTAGTTGAACGCGTAGTAGAAAAGTTTGTTGATCGTTCAGACGTAGGCTTTGAGAAGTATGGTATCACACTAGAAGATGATCCAAGCAAAATGCTTGAATGGTTAAACCATTTACAAGAAGAGCTAATGGATGCCGTATTGTATTTGCAAAAAGCAAAAGAAAAGTATGAAGCAACGAGCTCCGAGGAGTAATATGAAAAAGAAATACAGCAGAAAGAAAGGACCTGTAAGAGCAAAGAAGGTATCATATGATGGTATCAACTTTGCTTCAGGGCTTGAGAAATATATGTACATGGCTTTAAGAAAGGCCAAAATTGCTGCGCTATATGAAGGTGAAACATTTGAATTACAACAGTCCTTTGAATTCCCATTTGAAAGTTTCGAGCGGACGGGGAACGGTAAAGGCGAGTTTATTAATAGAGGAAATAAAAAAATCCTCAACATTAAATACACGCCAGACTTCGTAGGCAAACACTTTATTATTGAAACTAAAGGTAGAGCTAACGAATCTTTTCCGATGCGCTGGAAGCTGTTTAAGAAGTATATAGCTGAGAATAAGTTGGAGCCATTCACATTATATAAACCACAAAATCAACGTGAATGTGATGAGGTTGTTAAACTTATTTTAGAAAAACAATCCCGCATTACTTAATAAAAGAGTGCAACACTTGATTATATCAATATAATCTATAAAAATTATGGGATCAAAAGTTTGCACTAAATGTAAAATAGAAAAACCGTTAAGTGATTACCACTGGAACAGCAAAAAGCACAAATATAAAAGAGCTTATTGCAAAGAATGTGGTAGAAAAGCTCGTAGAGATTGGAGAGAGTCTAAAAAAGATGGCTACTGGCATGTATACTTACTGCCTGAGCATAATTATGTAGGCATAACAGAATTCTTGCATGAGCGAATGAATGCGCACAAAAATACCGGTAAAAATGTTGAGGGCTATAAAATTTTAGGTAGCTTTAAAACAGGGCCAGAAGCCGCTTTAATGGAAGCTAAATATCATTGTGATGGTTATAATGGATTTAATTATGGAGGAAAGAATGCGACATAGTAGTAGAGTTGATTCTAGAGCGCCAAAGGAAAACGCGCGGAAGCAATACATAGACCGACAGATTGATAAGTGGGTAATGTGGAGCTGGAAACAACGAGGCCGTGTAAAGTACCAAGAACTAATAAACGAAATAGAAAGAGTTACGACCCATGCAGGAAAACGAAGAGAATAACTTAAGCGGCCAATGGGCCATATCTTTAGGGTTTTACCCTGGAGTACTGATTGGAATGCGTAGCTACCATAACGAAGATATTACGTCTCACGTATTTTATCTACCATTTTTTGATATCGCAATACAAATATATAAATAACAAACACTATGAAAAACGATTTTGACGTGGCGGATAGCTTTGCTGACTTTGTTGATGAGTTAGCTAATGATGAAAAGAATGAAAATGCCTGCAGCATTGATAACCCCGAATGTGAAGCTTGCGGTAGCTAATGTGTGCGGTGCATGGTAAATTGTGCAATGCCTGCAAGAAAAAAGCTATAGATGATAAGCTGCAGCAGTGCGCCTCTATATTTACTAATCTAGGTATAGAGTCAACAGATGAAGAAAGAAAAGATGCTTACGCAAGAGAACAAGAATTGCTTTATGAGATTAGAGCAATAGATAAAGAAAAAGGTGATAGGCTTTTGAATATCATGTAAACAACAAAGGGGACCCGTTACTGGATCCCCTTTTTTTATTTCTTCTTATTTTTCTTCAGCTCAGACCGATCGTATTTTGATACCCTGCCTTTAGTTTTCTTTTCTTTCCTACCGGCAGCTATATCTGATGGACTTAGCTCCTTGTAGGTTTTAGGTGTATCCTTGCTTACTTTCTTCGTAGGTCTAAACACAACATCACCGTCACTGTAGTCTTTGCTCCCACTAGGTGTCTGCCAGTCTTCTTTAAACCATCGTTTAAGAGCTAACCCCTCTTTAGTCTTCCTGACTTTTTTAAACGGTGAGTTTTGAATATACATTACTTTTTCTTTCCTTTATTCTTGCGACACTTAGCAATAGCACCAGACGCGTATGCCGAAGGGAATACGTCGTACTGAGCTTTTACTTTATGGTAGCATGCATCCTTTAATTTAAAGGGAGAGCTTTTACAACCGCGAGTCATTATTTTTTATATTTTTTAGCTGGTGACTTAGCGTCATACTTAGCTTTCTGCTTAGCACGCTTTTCTTTTTTTAGCTCACCATATGTTTTATCACTAAACGGTGCTTCAAGTGCTGAAGTAATTTTATCACCCACTTTGGTGCTCTTACCCATCTCTTTGTCTTTTAAAGACTTTTTGTATGCAAATTCACCAGCAGTTGTTTGCTTAGCTGGAGATTCCGGGGCAGCTTTAATTGCGTTCTGCAATTGCTGTGGTAGTTGATCTTGATTACCTTTCAATGCCTTTAGCATTGGCGACTTTGGTGCCATTTTAAATGGCGTTGATTTATATCCCATGATTATTTGTTTTTCAATCTTTCGTTTTCTCTTTCTAAAAACTCTACTTTAATTCTTAATGCAGACACTTCTTCAGTAAGTGAAAGTACTGTTTTTCTTAGTTCATCTTTCTCGTCAGCGGAGTTAGCTAGCATGCTTTCTAAATTACGCACACGGTGTTTCAAATCGTCTCTATATTGCACTCCGTCACTGTTTTCTATTTCTGATTTTTTTTCTTCTGACTTAACTTTAAGTCTAGCCTCAAAGAACTTCCATATACCGGCAGAACCAGCTACTGTAGCTACAGTGATTATTATTTGGGTTATATTATCCATGTCTATGTAGTTGTTCTGTTTTTAAACGTCTTAGATTGCTTAGAGAAGATATAACAAAAATAACCCACCCATAATGCGTGGCAGTTGGTAGCCCTATAGTTAATAAATACATCATTAAACTTGTTGAATACAGGCCAAACGTAATAAACGCACCTTTAATTCTACAAGCAAGTTCGCCTTTGCTCACACAATACAATTGGTAAAACCCTGCGGCGATTAGGCAGGCTTGGTAAATGGGCATAAACCCGATTTCAGTGGCAGTTGCAATAGGTGCTAAAATCATTAATGCAGCGCCCAATGTAATTTCAGTAGGCTGACTGTCACTGTATTTAAATATATGTGATAACCGTTTAAGCATTTTTCTCTAGCTTTTCTTTATATACACGTATGGTATTCCAAATAGCAAACAAGCATATAATTGCCCAACCTATACGGCTACCATTCATTAGCCCTGTTACAAACAGATTTTCTACTGTACCCAAAGCAATAATAGCCGCAATCTGTACGGCTATTAATCGCATGCGCAGTGTACCATTCCATAATACTGCCCACATTTGAAAAGAACCAGCAGCAATACCACCAGCTATAAGGAGTAAAGATGGATTATCAAAGTCTACACAAAGTGCAGCGGGTAATGCGAATATGTGGCAAAAGGCTATAAGCACTTCGTTTGGTTCACTATCACTATACCAAAAAAGTTCTTTTACTTTAGCTAATCCTCTCTTTTTCATTATCACTTATTTTTGCGGTTAATTACTTAAACCTTTTATATTTTGTGCGACCCGAATCTTTATAAGCTTTTAATACTTCACCTCTACAGTTACCTTCAGGTACATAAGATACATGCACCCAAGCCGGTTCTTCGTCTGTTCCAAACTCCCATATAAGCTGGTCAAATTCTAAATGGTCCTTAATACGATAGAATATATCAGCGTTAGTTATTTTACCGTAGATATCTGCATCAAGATCAAGCGCTTGACCGTGACTGTGTTGTGAGCGTTTACTTCCGCCAATGGCTTCATTTAAAGCACTGCTGCGGTAGCCTGAAGAAACACCAATAGGTACTGCAAAGTGCAGTCTTAGTGGCTCAAATATGTGCTCAGCTACTTCTTTTAACGCATGTAAGTGAGAAACGGTTGGTGTATTATCTATACCGTGTCGCGAAGCCGTATTAGATTTAGTAACTTCTTTTACTGATAAGTGCTCTGATAATTTCATTATTTCTTTTTATTCCTTAAGTAAATTGCTCTTTGTGATGGTGTCATTTTCCTTAGCTTTAAACGCTCTGCGGCTTCCGCACTATCTTTAGTCTCTTTATTTTTTTTGCGAGTTTCTTTAGATTTAATTTTACCTTCTTCTTTACGCTTCTTTTTAGCTTCTATCTTAATAAGGTCGTGCTCTTCATTCTTAGCACCAACATCCCATGTTTTCCAACCGAGTGCCAATGCTATACGCTGCCAAGCTGTGTTTCTAGCATCCAATGCTTCAGCATAACTATTGATGATATCAACTACACGGTCTAAAGGAATGTTTGCCACACCTGAAGCTAAGCTGCCAATGATAGAATACGCGGGGCTTAATACCAAACGACCATCGGCAGTAATACTAAATCCTCTAGCAGCAAGCACATCTTTGTCAAACTTCTTGCTTTGAATAGCTGAGTATATTTTTCTAGCTTTAGAACCAATAGGTGGAGATAAACTTAATGCTTGAAGTATTGTATAAGTATGATCAGCTGTAAATCCTTTTTCTTCTTGCTTAAAGTATTCGGTTATTGTGTTTTTAATGGTTGCTAATACAGCTCCTTTAAGACCACTACCCTTAAGAATTGAATCAGTCATACTATTAACGATTCTAAGTGTTCTAGTGTCATCAGTACGCTGCTCTTTTTCGCGCTTCTTTTCTAGCTCTTTAGTAGTTAGCATTGATTCGTCTTCCTCATCATCAAAGCCTGGTATCATCGCAAACAATGCACTTTGTAATGCTGAGAACACAAAGTTTTGCACCGCACCGTAATATATAATTTTAGATATATGAGTCTTAGCATCACCGCGACCATTTGCAAGGTCCTGCATTGCTTTTTTCATTAAGCGAGTGTACTGCATCGGTGTGTTCTGAAATGCTAACACCAATCTACCTAATGGACTTCTTTGTTCTTGAGAAACCAAGTAAGGATCTGACGATTGCTGTGCTTCATCTGCTGTTTTGCTAAAGTCTTCAAACGCTTGCTTTTCTGCATTTTCTTTACTTAACCCTTCTTTTAAGTAAGTGTTTACACGGTTTCTATACATTGAAGCACCACCCATTGAAATAGCAAAGCTATCCGCTATCTGCGTTGGTGTGAAACCTATTTTTAAGAGGTAAGCAATTACTGCAGAAGCTTTATCTTTTGCTCCTTCAGCTTGGTTAGCAATCTCCGCCTGGTTAACATCTGTCTGCAATCCTGATCGACGTTGCTTTAACTTATCAGAGTTAAAAATCATTGCAAAGTCAGCCCAATACTGTTTTTGGTTAGCAAAAGCCATTGCTGCTTTAGCAGGGTTGTTATCAGACCAGTTTATAAAGTTAGTAGCTGAAAGCGTCTGTAACACAGCAGAGCGTATGTTAAAGAACATGATTGCACCGGTAGAGTTGTTTATCCAGTTCATCCACTGGTTCATCTGCTTGTTAGCTCCAGAAGGACGGTTACGGCCATTCTTCATAGAGTACAAAGCATCTTCAATAGCTTCTCTGTGACGAGTGCCGTATACAGCTTCAATCTTATTAAGGTTTTCTTTTGAGAAGATAGCTTCTGAGTTTTCTAAAAACTCTTGTAAGTATTTTTGTCTACCTACCTTTTCAGTCATGCTGTTAAGGTCCGAAACTAATGTATGCGACATCCAATGCTCAGTAGGCTCAACCCAAGTTTCTTGTCTAGAGATAATTTGCATTGCATTACCTAACTCTATAAGACCTGGAAACTGATTAATTTCGTTAATTAAAAAGCTAATGTCATCCTTAGACATACCCGGAACCTCTATTCCCTGCTGTGTCCACATGTAAACACGTAATGCTTGATCGTAAGTGAATTCTGTGTTAGATATCTTCTTACCCAGCATCTTAAAGTATTGCTTATTAGCCTTAGCCACAGCGTGATACTCGCGTCTAATCTGTTGCTTAACAGCTTCAATCATGGCAACACCGCGTACATAAGGGTTTATAAGGTTTTCTTCAAAAAACTTTTGATCAGCTTCACCTTGCTTTCCTTTACCAGCAAACGTATATGATGTTAATCCTCTAAAGTCATCGGCAGAAGAAGGTACAAACAATTTGTATTTACCTTTCTTTTCACCCATCATTTTAGCCTGTACTGCAGTGTATTCTTTACCCGCAGCCACACCTTTAGTACGCTCTAGCATTTCATTAAGGCCTTCACTTAAGCCTTTGCTAAACTTAACTCCGGAAGCTTCAAGCCCATTGTTTACTTTGTTTACAAAGTCACTAGGTAATGCTTCACCGTAAGAAAGGTTATCAGTATTAATTTCATAGAATCTACCAGCATAATCTTCCTTGTATTGTTTAGCGCTTTCTTGTACACTATCCCAAGTTTTAGTTACTATAAAGTCAGCTAGGGATCTTTCAGCACGAGCTCTGTTTCGTTGTACTGCTACATCTTTGCTGGTGTTTACAAATATCATATGTATCTCAAAACCAGCGTCTTCTAAAGCTTTCATCTTTTTAGTAGTAGCTTTGTACGATGCACCTGTACCATCAACCACCATACTTTCTTTAGCGGCAGTATTCCTTGCTAAATCTTCTTCTGCTGCTTTTCTGGCTTTCCATCCTAACTTAGCTCTTAGCGATCTTTCTTCTTTGTTATAAGTTTTTTCGTCACTTGATAAGCCTGCTTCTTTAATATACTTTTCTAAATAAGGGTCTTGATTAATTAATCTATAACCTTTATTAGTCAATTCTAAATCTCTTAATACACTAGATTTTCCAGCACCAGGTCCACCTACCATAAATATTGCCGTAGGCTTTTCAAGAGAAAACTTAACAGACGGAGCAATAATATCTTTAGCGGCGGATGCTTTAGACCATTTTATACCTATTTGTTTTTTGTATAATTCTACTTTTTCTTGGTCGTCAAGATGGTCTTTTAAAGTTTGTAAATTATCACCAATAGTTACAGTAGAAAATATTTTTTCTTGCGCGGTTAAGTCTAACACACGCATTCGCTCAATACCAGATTTATTTGTTTTACTTAGCTTATCTATAAGTGCAGCAGTGTTTAAATCAGTTGCCCATAAAGTATTTTTTGCAAATATCTCGTTTAAAGCGTTGTTGCTGTTTTCATCTAAATTGCCAAATTGGTCTAATTCAAATGTTTCGTCTGCAGCTAATGAAGCAAGGTCAAACATTAAAGCAGAGTTAGGATATACATGTTCCATGTAAGCGGAACCTGAAATACCACTAGAGATGTACTCTAATGTACCTAGCGCTCTAAATCCTTTTTTGTCTTGCGTGTTATTCATATGCTGAAGAAAACGTAAAAAGTTCTTTTCAGATAAATCTCCTCTTTTAACCGCAGTAATAAATGTTTTTGCAATAGAAGTAGATAATTTTCTATTAGCAATATTTGCTTTTTGAATATCAAAAGCTAAACCCGACTTAGCTGTCTTTGAAGCAGTTCCACTACCCTGTTGAGCTTGGACTACTCTTCTTGCAACACCTGTTTTTGAAGTATAGTATTCCACGGCATTAAGCTGTTCCTTACTCATTTGAGAAGGCTGCGTTTGCAAAACGCTAGACTCAGCAGCTTTTGCAATATTTTTATCACCAAAAATTGCTCCACCACCAAACGCCTCAACTTCCCTTGGGTCTATAAGTAATGCAGTGTTGCTAACTTCTTGATTGTATTGCTCTAATTCAGCTATAGCTTCAGGATTATTGTCTTTAGCACGTTTTGTTAATGTGGCTAAAGAACTCCATTCTTTAACAAATGTTTCATCAAAAGCAGGCAAGTTTGATTCTTTTAATGAAATTTTTACTTGGCCTTCAGCTACAAAATTTAATAAACCTTCTTTCTCTAAATACTGTAATGTTGCAAATATTTTTTCAAAAGGCACATTAGATACATCAACAGGATTTTTTAACCCAGCACCAACATTCTTTATTTGGTTAATTACTTCTGAATTAAAGGTTCCTTTATTCTCTTCGTCTTCAAGTAAAATAATTTTTCTGTTTTCCTCTAACTCTTTATAAATGCTTATAGCTTGGCCAAATGCAAATGCCACATCTTTTCGTCTAGCTTCAGCACGAGTAAATCCTTTTGAAAATTTAACGTTACCTCTTTCAAAATCAAGAGCAAGCTTTTGTACATGGTTATCTAATAGCTCTACTTCTAATCTTTCTTGGTTAGCATCGAATGCTTGACGTATTTCGCTTTCAGGATTTTGCATTTCCTGATTAACAATCTCTAAAGAAAGCTCTTCCGCTACAGCTTTAGCTATAGACTCTTTCTTACCGCGAATAGGATTACCTGATTCTTCTAAAACAAAAGATAAAAAGGTTTTGTCATCTATTTTAATTGATGCTTGTGGCAATCTGCGCACCATTTCCGCACCAGATGTTCTACCTGCCATGTCTGTAGCTGTGGTCTCTCGATCAATCTTTTTGCCTTTCCAATCACTGGTCCATACACCATCCACTTTCTTTTGAATTGCAGCAGGAAATGCTGACATCAAATAAGTAGTAGTCATGTTTTCAAGAATAGCCTTCTTGTTACTGGTAAGCCATTTTCTAAGCTGACCATCTTTTTTACCGCCCATTGCTGTTTTTAAGTCAATGTCAATCTGCTTACCTAAAGCAAGGCGAAGTTCATTAACTAAAGGGGTAACTGTTGTGTTTTTTGAAACCGGAGCGTCAATACGACTCTTAAGTGTTCCTACAATTCTAGGTATTTTACCTTTAATTGTTTCAATTACTTCAGGAGTAACTACACGGCTGTCTAAAAGAGGTCTATATTGAGGCCTTTCGGCTTCCACACGCTCTTCTATTTGTTCTGTAGTGGTAACATCAGCTGAAACACCTTTAAGGTCTTCTACGTCGCTCTGATTAAAGTCTTCAACAATATCGTTTTTACCTTCACCTGAAGCCTTAAGCATATCTTTAATACGGAAACTAATACGGCCATTTACATAACCATATAGTGTACCTCTACCATCAAACTTGCCTATGTCGTTGTTCGAATACAAACGGTATATAATATCGCTATTAGCTTCGTCCATATCAAATTGCAATCCTTTAATAGAAAGTTTTGCAAGCTGCGCTTGTATCATTCCCGGGAGCACTCGAGCAATTAACGGTGAGTTAGGGTCAAAGAAGTCCATATTAGCACTTACTTTTTCTAACACTTGTTTTGCACGATCAGCTTGAACGGATATAGACATTTTGCCTTCTAATTCCTCTTCTTCAGGTTGTGCAATACCTTGTTTAAAAGTTGGTCTAACTTTATTTTTACCGCCAAAATGAGCGGTTTTATTAAAGTCTCTAATAAAATAGAACGCATGCTCCCCTGTTTTTAAAGCACCACGACCTATAACTCTGTTAATTATTCTTTTAACATAGTCTAATACGTTAGCATCAACAGTATCCCCATCAGCTAAAATATCCGAAAAAGCATTCATAGCTTCCTCCATGTCAAGCTCCCCATCTTCATTGTATGAAGCTTCTAAGCGAGCCATTATTTTAGCATGCAGGTCGGAATGGTTAGCTTCCATATAATCTAGAAACTCTTTACCTATCGCATCTATATTACCACCTGCAGTTTTTACTCTTTCTTTAAACTCAGAGTGTAAAACTTCGTGAGCATATACACCAACTCTGCCGTTCGCAGCAGAAACTCGTTTATCTATAATAATAATATCCTTAAGCTTACTCTTGCTTATATCAGATAAATTTACACCCTCTATACTAGCGTTTTTGTCTTTAAGTCCAGCAATTACTTCTTTGTAATCTTTTTCACTTATTCGACCATTTTCGTAAAGCTCTTGTATTTTCTGCTTAAATTCTTCTACAGAGTTTTCTCCATCAACCTCTATAAATTCAATGTTTAAATCATTATCTTCTCTTTCAGCGTAGGCTTTAGCGTTATTGGCACCTCGTTCTATTTGAGATCTATATTCTTTATTAATGTAGTCCTCTAAAGCGCGATCTTCTATTTGTTTTTCTGTAGGTTTTTTGCCTTCAGACTCGAGTGCTATTTTTGCCTCTCCAAATAGTATTTGTTTTTGTTTTTTAGGTTCTTTACCAAATTTAGAAGCAATACGATATGCTCCTTCATTAAACATTCGCGTACTATACGATGCATAGCCTTGAGTGGCATCGAAAGAAATATTATTTTCAGCTGCTTTTGATCCATTAACACCATCGATTAAAGCAAGCCGTGCTTCATTCTCAGCGTCAAACTTTTTTCTAAGGTCAGTCTCAGCGGCTTTTAATTCCGCGGGAGTAACATTTGGGTTTGTGGCTATATCCGTAAACTCTTTATTAATCTCGCGCATTTTACGGTTGTGCTCGCCAATCTTATTTAGCTCCTCAACAGATAAATTACCAGACGCAAAGCTTTCTAATATATCTTCTTTAATTCCAGTAGCTTCAGCTGTTAGCTCTTCTACCATTCTTCTTACCTCAGGAGTTTGATTACCAAACGCTCCTAATGCTCCAAGCTCTGTGTTTTGTAATTTTACACCAGTAAGCTCGGATAACTTAAGAGTTATTTCTCTAAGTCTTTTAGTTTGAGCTCTGTTAGCTAACTCACTTACAATGCTTTCTTTTACAAGCATTGCTGAGTTTACCGAAAGACCCGCACCCATTAAGGCTCCTTGGGCATATGTTTCGCCAATGCCTTCAAAAATGTTTTTATCCTCACCGAGGAGTTGTACATCGGCAATATTGTCTAATACCAATGTAGCTAGCTCTGAAGCACCTTCTCTATTAGCATTTATTACAAATTGCTTAGAGGCTCTAGCAAAAGCCTTATGTACACTTTTTGGCGGAGCTAGTTTTGTTGCATTTTTTAAATTCTTTAAAATACGCAAAGTACCAACTCTTTCAAAAACAACTTCTGCAATACCAAATGTAGCTTGAGCACTAAGCTTTTGGGCTGTTGATATATTTAAAGTTTGCTTATCAGTATATATTTCGTCTTCTAGTCTAGACTTTTCCTCCCAATCTAAATCAGGGTTGTTCTCTAGTATCTTAGTATTATTAGCTAATCTAAATGCAGCATCTTCCTGCTGAATAGCTATGTCTATACCTTTACCACCAGCACCCGTCATAAAAAATAGCGGTAAAGCCAATGGACCTGTAGCGGCTAAAGAAAGAGAAGGTATTAAGCTAGTTGCTGAGCCTGCAACCCAACGTCCAGCATCGTCTAAATCGCCAATACCTTCAAACTCAATAGACTTTTGATATGTAGCTAACTCTTTTTCAGCATCTCGCTTAAGATCAATAGCCTGAGCTTTTGCGAATTCAGAGCCTTTTATACCTAGAGCTTCATCTAATTGCCCATATAAATACATAACATCAGGGGCCATTGCTTTAAAGTTGGAACCTAATTGTCGTAATCTATTATAATCCTTAGATGCATTATCAACAGCACTAATAAAAGCTGGTAAATCTTCTGCTTTGGCTGCTAAGCTTTTCTGGCTTGCTTTAAGAACGTCAACTTCACTGTTTAGCTGGTTTTCTTTTTCACGAAGGTTATTAAGCTTTTCAATAGTAGGTTCTGCTTCAAAATCTTTTATTAAAGCTGGCATTTCAGCGTTTAATTCTTCGTATTTAGCGACTCTATTTGTAAATGCTTCAGCGTCAGCTTCTAAAACTTTTAATTCGTTTCTTGAAAGTGCATCTATGGTTTCACGTTGCCAAGGCTCAAGATTATTCATGTACTTAGCCGACTGCGCTTCTCTATATTTTTCTTTTGCTGTGCCTTTAAATTCTTCTAACTCTTCCTCAGTTGGAGGGGACATGGGGCGGTCATTTTCCCATTGCTTGTATCTTTCGTAATCTTTTGGGTCGCTAAACATAAAGGCTGAAGCGACTTCGCCAGAACCACTGGTCATCATTTCTTCAAACTCATCGCTTTTAGCGTCTAACCAACTTGACTCTAATTCTTTTTCTGGAATTTCAGGTGCTGTTGTAGCTTGCTTGTAGTTTTCCCACTCTTTAGTTACAGACTCTTTACTATTAGTCAGATAATTTGTATCTGCTAGTTCCTTAACAGCTGAATTAATATCAGCCAACATGTCTTTCACATCTCTATCAGGACCAACTTCAATAGAAGTAAAAGGTTCAGTAGCTGTTTTATAAATAAGCTCAGGAATCATTGTAGAATACTTTTCTAAAAATCCCTGTTCGTCTTTTTTGCTTTGTCTTTTACGTATGGTTATTGCATTGCCAAAAACATTAGCTGTCTCAGCTATCAAACCATATTCGCTTATTTGCTCATTAATGGCTGCTGCAACATCTTCTTCGTTTTTAAATAACTCTTTCCAATCAAGGTCTACGCCTTTAATTTCTGGTGACTCCAAAGAAGTATCGGCCAAACTGGAATCCCCAGCGGCCGCTTTCTTTACTGGTTCCGTTGGTGGAGTCATATCCTCCGGAACCGACATCTTTCCCTCGGTAGCCCAACCATATTTAGTTGCCCACTCTTCTAAAGATAAACCAATTGCTTCTGCTGTTGAAGAAGCTTCTTCGATAGAAATAGTTTTGTCGCCTTTTCTATACATAATATGTAATGAATTTTATTTTAAAATTGGTAGCCAAACTCAGCTTGAATTTCAGGTAGAGTCCATGCTTTAGTACCTTTAGCTGCAGATTGTTTCTTAGCACCTGTACCCATTTTGCCAAAATCTTGTACAGCCGCAGCCTCAGCTGGTAAAAATACCCCATTCTCTTCGTCTAATACTTGTTTAGTATAAACTATGTCACCATTAGGTGATTTAACAGGGTCAGCAAATCTAATTACTTGACCAGCAATATTCTCGATGGTAAATGGTAAATTGTTTTTATAAGCTGTTGTAGCAGCATTCCACATTGCGGCTTTTTCCTGCATAGAAGCTGATTGCTGCCTGCCTGAAGCGTTACTATCGTTAGAATAAGTAACTCTGGAGCCACGGGCATCGTACATTGCTCGTACTAATCTATCAACCACTATGTCTCTCGCATCTGGATCATCAGGGTCGATGTCTGTAAAATTAAAAGACTTAAGCTCTCCGTCTGCTATAATACTAGCCAACGTATTTGGGTCATTACCTACTAAGTTATTTACTCGCTCGTTTATATAGTCTTTATCAAACTTAGTTAACGGCGTTTTCATTGTAGTTAATGGCGTAGCAATTTTATCTAATTCAAGTGCAACGTTATTAGCTTTAGCAAACGGCTTTGAGTAATCTCCAAAAGAAAAACCCTCTCTAACACTTCCAACACCAGCATTCCATTGCAAGTCACCATCATCTGAAATACTTCCGATAGGACTTGTAACCATTGTTTCACCTTGAGCTAATGACATTGCATTTTGTCCAGCAATAGAATAAGCACCCGATTTAACATTTTCAGCGTACTCACCTTTAAATGCTGCTAGCCCGTCAATGTTATTTTTTAGGTTAACCATTTTAGATTGAACCCCATTCATAACATCTATGTACTGCTGGTATTCAGAACTGCTCTTGTCTTTTATTTTAGCTGCTGCATTTGCTGCATTGGCATACTCATTACGCCAAGCAGTTATCTTGTTTTTTACTACAGTTTGGTCTTCCGGCTTAAACTTAATAACATCTATGTCATTAGTAAAACCATCCATCAATGCATTAACCCTGCCTAGAGTAGCTTCGCTTTCAGCTTCTTTAGCTTTTTTAGCTTCTAAAGATTTATTATAGCCGGTCATAAATCTACCGCCTACATCCTGAAATCTACCTTGTATATCTGACACGCTTTTCGCGGCCGCTACCACACCTGATCCTGTTTGCTTAGCCATTATCTGTAACCTAGTTTTCTACCTATGTCTGCGAGCCCAATACCAAGATTGCCTAGTTGTCCAAGTTGTTCTGTAGGAAGTCCCATCGCAGTGCTAAGTGCACCACCAACACCACCAGCTAATTGTCCTAAGCCCTCGGCTCTAGCAGCTCTAGCAGCTTGTATTGCTTCTTCGCTGGCGGATAGTTCGTAAGCATCGATTTGAAACTCTTCACCAAGTAACTGCGCTTCAAGTGCTCTTGATTGTTCAGCACCTCTTCTTTCCATTCCTTGTAAGCGACTAGCTTGTTGAGCAGCCAACCTTTGATTCATTGATTCTTGTTGTCCTATGCTCACCAAAGCTTGCTGGGCTGATTGTGCTTGTTGATTTGCTAGTGACTGTGCTAATGCAGCAATGCCGCTACCACCAGCTGCTTGCCTTGTTTGTCCTAAAATATTAGACAACCCTTGTGCTTGCTGTTGAGCGGCAAAATCTGCAGCCTGTGTGTTAACGGTTAAGTCTTCCATTGTATTCTCTAAGTTAGAGTACAAGTTAGAAGTATCTTGAGCAAAGTAATTGGCCATAGATTGGTCATAGCCCGCTTGGGCTTCCTCTCTTCTAGCTAGTCTTTTTTTACCGCCGGCATAAGAAGCGCCAAACCTTACAGCGCCTTCAAATATATCTCCGAACATATTTAATTAGTTTATAAGTTATTATTACGTATTATTCGCTGCTGATAAAT
>JAAHTH010001180.1_pt1 | contig 23673 bp, 31 predicted proteins | sample 6116091 | NCBI WGS metagenome assembly JAAHTH01 (sample SAMN13939990, study PRJNA603662) | sponge metagenome | isolation source: marine sponge | host: Mycale hentscheli | place: New Zealand | collected 2006 | reverse complement strand
GGGGGGAGACCCCCCCGGAGGAGGTATCCGGGGTTGAGGAGACGGAGTCGACGAGATCCTGGATATGAGCGCCTGTAACGAGGCGCGAGGATGGAGTCGGGCAATAGCGAAAAGAAAAGAGTCCAAAGCAGGGTCCCGCAGGGACGAGGGCTCGAACCCGTCCCGAGGCGAGCGAAGTGCGAGTGACGTGATCGTAGATCCGAGAGTTTACTCGAGAGTTGCGAGCAATGAGCGAGCTGGAGGGACGGGGAGTGACCGAGACGGATGGGACGAATTGACTTTCGCGCTCGCCGACGGAATCCGAGCGCCAAGTGGGTGTGGAGCACGACGAACCCGAAGGGCGACGTTTGCAGCACTGAGCCACCGGCGAAGAAAAGGAAGGCCGACACGAGTTTGCGAGGCGAGGCTGTTTTTCTGTAGTGGATGGCGAGGTTGCGAAAACGGAGGCACGAGCAACGCCGTCGAAATACTTGCCCGCAGCGGCCGCAGGTAGAGCAAGGGACGAGCATCCCATGCGAGTGATTTCGAACAAGTTGCCGAGTGTTGAGGAGGAGAGGCGGAGCACACAGAGCCCGAGTCCGATGGCCAAAGCAGATCCTGGGACGAGGACACGAGCGCGACAACGGAGTGCGAGTGGACGCTCGGGACGGCAGGACCAAGGATATGCGACGCCCCCAGAGGGGTCGGCACGAGGGCGTGCGCCATCAAAGAACCCATTATTGAGGTTGCGAAGCAGCCGATCGGCGACTGAGTGAGGCAGGAACGAAGGAGGCATAAGCGCCGAGGGATCACAGATCCTGAGGCGCTGTTAGCGGAACGATTCCGTGACGCAGATCCGTCAAGCAAGGAGGGAGGGTAGCGTCAGACGTCGAGGACCGAAGCTCCTCGACATCTGTGCTCAGAACGCAGAACAGGGAGTCAGCAGGACGAACGAAGGTCATCGACAGAGCCTGTTTTTCTTGCGCATGGGCAATGAAAAATCGATGACCGGTTCTGCGATCTGAGCAAGCCCTGAACATAGTGAAGGAGTAGCACAGCGGTCCACGCTGTGCGTCCGACCGACGTAACGCGTTCCATCTTCAACCCCGTTGGAGATGGATGACGGAGCCAGGCACGGGAGAGTGAGCATAAGCGAGCAACCCACGTATCTGGAGGATGTGCGATGGGGATTGTTACTGTCCCCGCCGTTGTAATCGATCTGAGCTCAGAGGATCGCTTCGTCGAATTACGCGTTGCGTAGGACTTTGTCCGTTTGCACATGAGTGTCAAGAGCACGAACGGCCCCGAGGCACGAGCGGTCCTGAGTGCGAGGCTTCACGGATCATTGATCCGTGATGCCAAGCGAATGAGCGTATTTCGAAGAACGCGATCCGTCGCTCTCAGATCGATTACGACAAGGTGGACTGTGACTACCCCAGGAGCTCGTCATCCAGATTTCGTGGGTGCAAGCGTCATGAACGCAACCGTTCGGATGGTAGTTTACTACCATGCGACGAGATAGCCCGGAGGGGTAGGGGCATGCACCTACCGCTCCAGTAATATCCCGGAGGGTTTGCGGTCTAACGTGATCGGAGGTGAAGATTTGGCGGCATCTTCGATGCTGTTGGGTAGAAATCTTCGATTTCTACCCATGTCCAAATCTTCACCGGAATATCACGTTAGAACGTATATTACCCCCACAAGGGATCACAGATCCCGGTGGGTAAGGGCGTCGAGAGGTTGCGTTTAGCCACACCGCGAACCTAAGGGAGCAGCCACCATGGCCTACGCACCCAACGACGTAGGCGCTCGACAAGTCGGGGGGCTGCGGGCCATGAAGTGGCGATAGGCCGAACGCCCCGGGAAGTTGTTAAACTTCCCCGGGCGCAAGATTTCCCAAATCTTGGCGTCAGATTTGGAGCCAAATCTGAGGCTGCGGAAGCGGGGCTACCACGGTAAAAGGAAGTTAATCTTAACCCATAGGGCGCTTGCGTCAGCGAAATCTTCGATTTCGGTGATTGAGATTAACTTACTTTTTACTTCTGATTCAACGGGAATCGGAAGTAAGTGGTAGCACGCACGTAAATACTTCCGGGACGCAAGATTAGGTGAATCAGGGAAGATAGAAGTAATTCGCCCCGAATTACATCGTTCGGCAAGCTATTGACGGAATAGCGCCGAATCTTCCGTGAGATTCCGTTCGGTCTGAAGGCACTTCAGACCTAAATCTTGCATCGGGGAAGTATTCACGTGTTAAGCGCAATATCCCGGTGAGGGATCACAGATCCCGAGGCGCATGCGACCGGTGAGCGGTGCAACCCAGGCGACGAAGCCTGGCGTTCGGAATCAGATCGCGCCCGGAGGGACGATCCACAGCGAAGAAAAGAGAGTCTTGACGAGCAAATCGACTAAACGCAGTGTAGCGTGCAGCAAGGGCGATAGACCGATGGTGTGCGTTTAGGAGGTTTGCGTTATCAAGCGAGCTTTTCTGATGCGGAGGATCGGAGTGAGGACGTGAGATGATGAGGATAAGGCAGGAGAAGGAGCCGGAATTGTCTTGGGTTCGGCTCCTGTTTTAGCCTCAAGATCCACGAGATCCGATCCGACACCCCCCTACCAATTCTCAGAATCGACCCATTCAAGATCCTTGGTTACTTAAAGCGGCCCAGTTATGGATCCTCCCTTTCGTTATCGCACGTTATTGGGCGGTATTCGACGTTATTTGAGGTCACCACTTTGAGATCCACACTCCCAAGGAAGGACTCCGTTGTTGGGTTGAGGTATGCAACAACGGTGACCGTTGTTGGGAATGACTCGCCCAGAAGGAGTCCTTCGTTGGGCGATACCGCCCCACATTGAGATCCTCAGTAAGGGGTCCAGAATCTGGTGGCTACACCTGGCCACTCATCACGACCTCGCTTGAAGCTTTTTACTTGAGTGCGTAATGTTTGCCAGTCGATCTTGAATCTCTGGTCGCCCAGGCGGGCTACCGCGTGCAACGTGGGGTCTTTGGCCAATGCTGTTCCCACACGTTTGAACTCAGTCATGGGCATGAGGATCGAGCCGAATGATTCAATCGCGCCCTTGATGTCGAGATGTTGGACTGTTGGTTCCACTTTCTTCGTGAGTTCGTGAAGACGATCTGCATCCGCACCAGGATCTGGATTGATATTCTTCGTGGTTCCGCCACACTTCCCACATTTCATGAATGGTTCACCATCATCACCTTGCACCAGGACAAGGTCAAAGCAATAGTCAGTAGAGTCGGAAGTATCGGTTCGAGCCACCCAGCGATTATGGCGATCCCGGTTAAACTCATTCCTGCAAAATGGGCAATATGCCGCTATTGGCAATTCAAGTGTCTTTCCAAAGCGTTCTTGATCGTAGGACAATTTCAATGGTTCGGGATCGTATTCCTCAAGACCACTCACGGCACGCCCAGGGGCTACCGTTATGATGTCGGCTACTGGTTGACCATCAGTCACTCAAATTGCCCCCGACCGCCATGAATGGGTGTCCTAATTGATAGGAAGCGCCGGCGAGACCGAAGACAGGGAGTGTGTGAGAACTATTCCTCAATAGGGAGGAAGCCGTTGTTTCAGCCACCAAACGGAATCGCTTGTCGCGCTTCAGGATGAGGGTGACTTGTCGAGAATCCGGACCGTTACGATGAGATCGCATTAGGATTTCGGATAGTTCTGCTGATGTGTAGGCTCTTGACTCCATCATTCGGACAGCGTCTTTGATCCAGGGTCTTTGTTTTGCCATTAGAAACCACCTTCGCCAGGGGTAAGGGTGGTGTCGTTGGCTATTTCAATACCCAACATCAAAGGTCACCTCCAATTAGATCAAGACCGAACTCATCGCGAACCAAAATAAACTTGACAGCTGAAATGTGCTTGCACACGCTGCTCTTGTTTTTTCGATAGTCATAGCAGGTGCATTCAAAACGGTTGTCTCGATCCTGCCAGTCGGTAATCGTGTAATTCTTGCTTCCATCTGATGACTCTACTCGCCAGGTATGGCGGCCGGTTCGGCTCACCTTCCCTTTGCGAGCCAAGTCTTTTCCTCTTGCTTGTCTCATACTCATGTGACTCATGTAGATCCAATAGGAACCCATTGATAAGGGTGTCGGCTCAGGATGCTTCAAATAGGTCCTGGCAGGTTGGTATACACATGACAAAGGAGGTTCGTTCCTATTTGGAGAGGACAATTGCAGGTAGACGCCTTCAACAGATCGTCGATGATGAGGGTGCTATTGGCGACACCGTTAGTCTGTTGACTCACCAATTTGACATCACAGAAGTGGACGCTCGAGCGGAGCTTTCTGCTTTCCTGGCAGCCAATGGCGCCGGAAGCCACTTCGTCGAGATTCGGCCGCGGGAGATTCCCGCACAGACCGATGATGTCGACGAGGCTCTGCGATCCGTAGATTACCTAACTGCTCATAATGAAGCACGACAAAGGCTAATCGATAATATCGTTGATTACAAAATTGCTATGGCTCACATGGCGGGCCAAAACAACCTTGCTACAACGGATCACCGGATGAACATCCGACGAAATGCCGAAGAATTGGTTGATTCCATCGGAGTCCCAAAACCTGAGTTTTTGAGGGGACGTAACCAAAAAGAAGATTCCGATTTGGTAGAACTCCGCTCCAGATACATTCGTGCCCTTGGAGATGCTCCCAATGGACTCACACGTGTTGGACTTGCCGATAGCACCGGAACCAATTATGGTCGTTGGAGACCCCTTCGCGATCGCGTCATTAGTCACCTACTCCAATCAAATGACATCATTCGCAAAGGAACCGACAAGCGTGGTCGATATTATCTGGCAGGCAAAGAACCTGCGGATCTGGTTCGTGAAGACGATCGAGTTCGTATCGTCTACGAAACCATCCACGAGAGTGGACCATTGTCTCGCACGGCTTTGATGTCCATTGTTGGGAACGATAGCACCAGTGGTCGTAATCGTGTCCAAGAGATCCTGGAAGGTTTGCTCGCGGATCGCTTTATCAAGACCGAAATTAACATTCGGGGGTATCTGACTTATGCCATCCAATGAGATTCATTTTGATGTCATAGTTCCGATCTACAAATCTGCTGATTATCTTGAACGCTGTCTGGAATCTATCCAGAACCAAACCCATCCCCATTGGACATGTTGGATTCTTGATGGGGATCCTGCAGATGACGACGAAGAATCTCGCATAATCTCCCATTTTGCTGATATGGATGATCGTTTCCATTATGCGGTGCAAGATCACTCCACACACCCACACCTATCGGGTGCTCGCAATCAGGCTATTGCCCTCGGATCGGCATCCCACATCGCATTACTTGATTCGGATGATATTTGGTATCCTGAGCACCTTGAAGAGCTCACACAGGGTTGGATCGAGAGTCCAAGTAGTGCCATAGTATCCACGGTAGGGGAGTATGATCAGGACTATCGTTGGCAGAATACAGATAAGGTGTTCCGACGTAGATTCCCACTCCATGTCATGGATGAAATGCCACCAGAAGGGTGTGATTGGTTAATTGCCACCCATTATCCGGCACTCATCATTGTTCCAAGCATCGTTTCATTCCGTCGCGACCTGTTTGAGGCGGTCGGCGGGTTTCCGCGCGTCCGCTACGAGGAGGATGTCGCGCTGTTTAGTCTGCTACTCCGGGAGGGAGGGGTATCACCAGGGGAGGGAGGGAGAAGCTTTAAGCAGGTGCCCTTTGTCGGCGCGTGGCTGGACTGGCTACGAGATGGGCATAAGGTATCCACCGAAATGCACACCACCCAAAAACCCCGTTTGCTCCAGGATCGGGATTTTTACTCCATGCCTTGGCACAATTGGTGCCAGCAGATCGTTGCCGAAAACCCTCCAGGATTCGTAGGTAGCGGGTGGGAGGAACGCTGTTCAAAGATCATCAAAGGTGATTGGCCTTGGTGACCATTGGTTTTGTTATCCCACATTGGCCTCCTGCATACGGAGGTGGGGAGCAATTCATGGATCGCATGATTGCGGCGATCATACCTCGTCTTGGTTGCGATGTCAAGATTTTGACCACCACGCCCGCTTCGGATTCCCCCGATGCCTACCGTGGTGTTTCCAAAATCCCCGAGACCAACATCACCAGGGTTGTCAGCGATAAGCAACACCATTATGCTGAGAATTGGATTGATCACTTTGATAGGTGGATCTCCAGTTTCACTCCGGATCTGCTGATATTTGCGGCTCCTGCCACATATTACAAGTCCAAAGGAGATATGGTTCGGGTTCGAGAGGTGTTTGCTAACGTCAAATCTCGTCAGATACCGTTTGGTTTCGTCCATTACGACCTCTCCCACCTGGTCAATTTTGAAATCGGTGAGATGGTCAAAGCAGGCTTTGATTGGCTTGATGCTAAGGACGATTACATCCGTCGCGCGCACGAGGCAAGTCAAGATTTTGAGGATTGGTTGGCATTTGTCAATCTCTATGAGCCACCTTCCGCACACGATCCCGATTTTATGATCTCTTGTTCGGAGTGGTCTCTACATTTACTTGATCCACTATCTTCAATTCCCGGATTCACATTACACCCACTCATGGACTATGATTCATATTCGGAACCCTATTCTGCCCTTGAGCAAGGTGAGTTCCAGGTTGGTTTTGTCAACCCTTCCCTCCATAAGGGATGCACTACCGCCCTCAATTTGGCTCTTGGTGATTCCAGATCCCAAGTTTGGTTACGTGGCTCCTATGGCGACTCCAACAAGAAACGATTCATGGATTTGGTTAATTCCAGTATTGAATCTGGCAACATATCATGTCAATTGGAGATCGTCGATTACGTGCCAGACATCCGTTCCCTATTCGCATCTCTTCGATCCCATGGATTGTTGCTATTCCCGAGTCATTTTGAGGGCTATGGTATGATCGCGGTCGAAGCTATGGCCGCAGGAATCCCCGTAGTCTCCACGAATCACCCAGCCACCGTAGAAGGAGTAGGAGATTCTGCCTACTTGGTCAACCCATTCCTCGGATTTGATGACTGGGAGTGGGCTTTGGACGAAGTTCTCGACGATAGGGATGCCTGGGTGCAGGCAGCGGCAGATCGCATCAGATACCTCAAGGATCGTCAGGAACATGAGGTTGATGCCCTCATAGACTTCCTCCAGAGGTTCCTTTAAGTGGGTCCCGATCGCTGGCACACTTATGGAAGACTATCAGTCTCGTTGGATTAACGGCGAAGAGATTGCGGGTGTTCGCGAGTGTGCGGACAGATACGAGATTATTCGAAAGTATGCCGAAAGGTTCGATCGCCCATTCACAGTTCTTGATATTGGGGCCAATTATGGCTATTTCAGCATTCGATTGATGGAGGATTTTGACTGTGTTTCCGTTATGGGTGAATGCGTCCCTCAGTATTTTGAAGAATTGACCCGTTTAGTCGACGCCAATGGTTGCGACAAAGGTATCGTTTTCAAACACAGATTTTCTCAACATTCCCTACGTCAGCTTGCAGAAGTTGAGCATTTTGATCTGGTTTTGGCTATGTCTATCGTCCACCACATCGATGGCGATGTCAATGAAACGATTCGCCTGATCAGGAATCTGGGAGATCACACCATTATTGAGGTCGCTAATGAAAATAATGCTTGTGGGCAGAAACAAGTCAAGACCACCGCAATCGGTGAGGATTGGCAACACTTGGGAACCGGTAAATCTCACCTGGCCACCTCCGTAAGAGACATCTACGCTATGCAACAAACCCGCACTCGTTTCGATCGTCGATACATTGGTTGCCCAGAAGGTCTCGTCGCAGGCCATCGCCTGGATTCCAATGACAATTCCAAAACCATCAGTTTTGACCATAAGTCAGAATCCCGTGATTGGATACCAGGCATCAATCTTGTCACATTCAAGCACTATGGTGGCATCTATCCCACTAATGACCGTCTTGAGGAGACTTTGATCCTAATGGATCCACCTAAATTACCCCATGGCGACATCCGTCCTTGGAATCTGATCATCTCTGGCCACGATCTTCACTTGATCGATGCTGCCGATCCGAACCACACGCAGATAACGGATGATGCGAAATCCATTGATGGTGTCATCAATTGGTTGTCATCCGGCAGGTGGTCAGCCTGACTTGGAATATGACTTCCGACCCACGTGCTGTGGCGCTCGTTACTGGTGTCAACGGCATGGATGGCTCCCACCTTGTCGATCTGCTGATTGCCAAAGGTTATCGAGTCATCGGTATGGAGAGGCGTTCCTCGACCCCCAACCGCACCAATACGAAACATCTGCAAGACTCTATGGACTTTGAGTGGGTCACGGGAGATCTCACGGATCAAAGTTCCATCATCCAGATCCTAATGGATCATAAACCAGATGAGTTCTACAATCTTGCAGCCCAGTCATTCGTGGGCGTTTCTTGGTCAATCCCAGAAGCTACCCTCAATGCTAATGCCACAGGTGTTCTCAATTGCTTAGAGGCGATTAGGAAAGTCGATCCGTCAATTAAGTTCTATCAAGCCTCTACCAGCGAGATGTTCGGCAAGATGATCGAGAATCCCGCGCGCGAGACGACCCCATTCTATCCCCGATCGCCATACGGTGTCGCCAAGGTGTGTGCATATTGGTTAGTTCGCAATTACCGCGAGTCTCATGGTATGCACGCGTCCAATGGCATTCTTTTCAACCACGAATCCGAGAGGCGGGGGCATGAGTTCGTCACCCGCAAGGTCACAGATGGTGTCGCTCGGATCGCCCTGGGGCTCGCCGACCATATCGCACTCGGCAATCTTGAATCCCTCCGCGATTGGGGCTACGCACCCGACTATGTAGAGGGCATGTGGCGCATCCTCCAGCAGGATGAGCCCGATGACTATGTTTTGGCCACCGGAGTCGCCCATTCAATTAGGAATCTCCTCAACATCGCCTTTGATGAAGTTGGGATCAACGATTGGGAGGAGCGCGGTCTGGTCGTCCAGGATCCACGCTTCTACCGCCCCGCCGAGGTTGATGTCCTCTGCGGAGATGCGAGCAAGGCTCGTGATGTTCTTGATTGGTCACCTAAGGTTGATTTTGAGCAGATGATTCGACGTATGGTTCAAAATGATTTGAACATTCTTGGTAACTGATGAACATCATCGGTATCTGCTGAACACTCCTGTTGTTTGATATAGGTGATTGCCTACCACAGTCATTATGGAGCACGAGTTCCTCACGATCAATGAGGTGGCAGACCTACTTAGGGTCAGCGAGTCCACCATCAGATCTTATATCCGCAATGGACAGCTACCCTGCCTAAAGTTGGGCAAAGGGCGTTCTGCAGCCGTTCGGATTCGCCGATCCGACATTGATGCACTCGTGAGCCGCAAAGGAGATGACAATAATGAAAATGATCCAGGACAATAATGAGAACTTGATGAGTGCGGAAGCCGTAGGCCGTGGACATCCCGATAAGGTGTGTGATCAGATCAGTGATGCCGTTCTTGACTATTGTATGCGACGTGATGATTGCTCGCGTGTTGCTGTTGAAACCCTAATCAAGGGTGGCGATGATTGGTGCAAGGTCGTCGTGGCCGGAGAAGTCACCACACGAGCCAACCCATTCGATGCCGAGGTTGTTGAGGGAATTGTCCGCAATACGCTCAAGAATATCGGTTATGATGATTGGTCAAAGGGTTGCGACTATCGTGGCATTGAGGTTCTCAACCTCATCTCTGCTCAGTCTCCTGACATCGCTCAAGGTGTTGATACCGGCGGTGCTGGAGATCAAGGTATTATGTTTGGTTATGCAACCAATGAGACTTTACGCATGCAGGGTGCCGATGATGACATCCGCACATCTCTTGCACCAATTCCCCACATTCTTGCCCATCGTTTGCTGATGGCTTTTGAGAATCCAGATCCTGAACACCCTTTGGCGAGCAAGATCGGCCCAGATCTCAAATCCCAAGTCACCGCTGAATACGATGCCAACAATGCTTTTGTCGGAGTCAAGAGGATCATCCTGGCTATCCAACACCATGAAGATGTTTCTGCCGCTACGGTTTCCAGCTATGCCAATGGAGTGGTTCGTGATGTCATGTATGACCAATTTGGTGTCTCCTCAAGACCCGAGGTTATTGTCAATGGCACCGGTAAGTTCGTGGTCGGAGGTCCGGCCGCTGATGCAGGTGTCACTGGTCGAAAGATCATCGTAGATACCTACGGAGGACTATCCCGCCATGGCGGTGGGGCATTCTCTGGCAAGGATCCTACCAAGGTTGACCGATCCGCCGCCTACGCCGCCCGTTGGGCAGCCAAGCATGTAGTGGCAGCAGGATTGGCTTCTCGTTGCGAAATCCAATTGGCTTATGTCATCGGGTGGTCTAATCCTGTTTCTGTTCACGTCGATACATTCGGCACAGGTGTCATCTCCAATGAGGAATTGAGCCATCGAGTCAACGAATTGTTTGACTTTACGCCCCAAGCCATCATTGAACGCCTACGTTTGAGAGACACCAACTTCTCAATCACCGCATTTGGTGGCCACTTTGGACGCGCATCATTAGATCGTGGCGATCAGACAACTGTGCAATTCCCGTGGGAGATGCTCAATGCCGACATGCTTCGTGATTTGGCTTGCACACAGACGGTGAGTGCACAGAATTGATTCAAATAGGTGCCGCAGGTTGGTAGGACACATGACTACAATTACACTCGATTATGACCCAGATGAGGTTTCTAATTGGCCAAGAGTTATACCACTATTGGAATCCCTAAATATCGATTATGATGAGGACGATGGATCTGCATCAGCTCCCAATGGTGACGCATTCCAAATCTCCCTATATCCTCGAGCCGGTTGCATCCGATTTGATTCCCCAGGTGATGTTTGCGAAGCCGTATTCGTAATCATCATGAACCTACCCCCTACCGACACCAAGGTTCGTGTCCTCATCCAGGATCACGATCATGATGAAGGAGTTTCTATGGATTTCAAAGATTTCATTAAGAGCCTTTTGGAGGATGAATAATTATGTCGAAGAAAATTACCCAGTATGCCTGCCAAGAATGTGAATCAAAGGATCGCCAGATTTTCCGCTACCGCGGTCTCTGCAAATCTTGCACCACCTACGATGTTGATGGCAACGTAATCACAGCCGTCAAGCGCGAACTCTCCGATGAGTTCGGCAACCCCCTCAAGAAAATCACTCGCGACATTAACAGTCCACGTCGAGGATTCCGCCAACCAAAGAAACTTAGCAAGAAGCAGCGTGCTCAAATTGCTGACGAGGTCGAGGTTCCCGCGATCGTTGAGACCCTTGCAGGAGGCGAGGAAGAATGAGGCGTCAAGATCGTTATGCCAATTATGGCGAAGATGAAAACAAAAAGGTTCAGAAACCTTCGCTCTCGGATCGTCATCGCCAACATGCCTCAAGACACCCTAACTGCAAGCGTTCTCAAGAGATCGTAAAATATCTCGATGGAATCGTAAAGGAGTGGTTATCGTGAGCAAAGATACCGTTTTGGCGACCCAGGCAATGGTGTTGGCACTTGCGAATCGCATCCACGCTCTTGAGCAGGCACTCAAAGAAGCTAACATACCACTCACACCCGTCAAAAAGAATGTGATCCCAGATGGACAGTCCAGGATCGATGATTACACGGGGTGCTGATATGCAGGAAGACGATTGCGACGTGTGCAGGCTATTACGCAAGATTCTGCAGAGAATTGAGCAGGTTGAGCAGAGATTAAGCAGTCTTGAGCATGCAAACCGCAAAACTATCTACGATCCAGTTTACCTGGACATAATGAGTCGTCGTCAACAAACCTGATCCATAGCCCCGTAGTGTAGTGGTCCATCATCGTGGACTCTGAATCCACGGACACCGGTTCAAATCCGGTCGGGGCTACTCCGATTGGTTCATGTAGGTGCAGACACACCCGATAATCATGACTGACATACTAACCAGCATTATTGACGGCATTGAAGATCTTGAGACTAACGAATTAACCAAGCTTGCGGAAGCCATCAAGGCACTCATTGAAGATCGCAAGGAATACCCTGAAGTCAAAATCGGGGATCTTGTTGAGACTGAGATTCGCAAAGGAGTCATCGCACGTGGAACCGTTATCGAGTCTACCAAGAAGCGATGCACCATCAAGGCTGGCGAGATCGAGGGTGAGTTCAAAGTCTCCACCGAATCTGTCGAAGTTGTCTTCTCCGCTCCCGAGGAGGAGACTAATGATGACTGATTTCACAGCCGTAGCACTCGATATTGAGACTGCAAATCTGGATATGGATGCCGAAGGACTTGCCTTTGACGATCCCCAGGGTTGGCGTATTTCTTGCGTAGGTGTGCACTTTGTTGGCAACGCCAAGGATCGCATGTATGTGCAAGACTATGGTGCCGTCATGGGCACAGTTGGGCACACAGACGCATACGATGTGCACCCATTGGCCATGTTGCCTATGCACATGGATGGTTGGATTATGCGAAGCGTCCCGCTCATTACGCATAATGGAGAAGGTTTTGACCTTCCGATCCTTGCCAAAACAATGCCTAATGGTGGTGCCGGATGTGCAAAGGCGATAAGCAGGTATGCAGAGAATGGTCTGCATATCGACACCTGTGCCCGCTTATTATTGCACACTGGCCTGCGTATCCACCTCTCTGACCTTTGTAGCACGCTGCTGGGTTCTGATCCCTCTGACGAGAAGTCCATGCCCGCCGCCGAAGCTCCGATCGCCTGGTCGGAAGGACGCTATCGCGAAGTCATGGATTACTGCATCCAAGATTGTCGACTAACAGCCCGCGTTTGGCAAGTAGCAGATTCTTCCGAATCATTCCAAGTCGTTGGTCATAAGCCAGGGCAGAAGCGTCGGCGTAAAGTTGAGATTTCGAACGTTGACTTTGGAATTAGGCAGCCTTAGATAGGAACCGCCCGATGTTCAATCATGAGCGACGATAATCCACCGGTCGAAATTGATGGAACCCAATTCACTAAGGAACAGGTAGATCGTCAAAGCCGTAGGATCTACGAATACGTTTTCATCGAGGCCGATTACGATAACGAAGGAGCTTATGGTGGCCAAGTCAAGCCAGAGATCATGGCGTGCTTCAAAGAGCATATCGTATTCGATCAGGTTATTGATGAGGAAGTCGTTGCCCACATGGTTGGAAAAGTCATTGAGGCAGTGAGCGCCCTGATCCTGGAGAACGTCAATGCGGTGCATCCTCTTGTCGCCAAGGTATTCTCTGCAGACTTTGTTCCTGCAGCATTTGATCAATTTTACTCCATCCAATCTGCAAGCGCCCCATCTGGCAACTTCGATCCCGCATACGGTTAAGTCATAGCATAACAATAGTTATGTATGAAACGATGTCGTCCCAATACAAAATGTGTCGTCTGTGGTCGTCCCGCAGCACATCTCAGCCACCTATCACCAGATTCCTACCTTCGTGAACGTCGGGAAGGAGTTAGGGTAATTCGTGAAAGTCATGCCTACTGTGAACAGGATTATGACCGGATCGTTGGGGACTTTTGGAAACGTGTCAGTCGCCACCTGGCTTAAATAGGTGCCAGCTCGACCTACCATCATGGTAGAAGTCGTTAATATCGTCGCCAGCACCCAATATGCCAGTAGTCTCGATCTCATGGAACTTGCTGATCACATCGGTATCATCTTTGAACCCGAGCAATTCCCTGGCATGATTTGGAAGATGAAAGAACATAGCGTCAAAGGACGTGAAGAGCCAATGCCTAAAGCTACGATCCTCACATTCGCAAGCGGGAAGTCAGTTGTCGTTGGTGCCCGTGAGGTTCAAGACATTGAGGAGGCTTTTGAGATCATGCGAGATCAATTAGTCAGTGGCGAGTTTGAAATCTGGGAAACCCCTCACGAGATTAGTCTTCGTAATTTGGTGGTCGTTCACCAGATCGGTCAGAATCTTGACCTCAAGAAACTCTCAGTCACACTACCATTCATGCGAACAGAATATGAGCCCGAACAATTCCCAGGACTCATCTATCGTCAGGACGTCAATGGCCAAGAGGCTGTTTGCCTAATCTTTTCTTCTGGCAAGTGCGTCATTACTGGTTGCGCTTCTTTCGAGGATGCCGAGGAGGCTGCTTCTATGCTCGCCGACACCCTCGGTGATGCTCTTTGAGGTCGGTCAGAGGTTGGACACCTGAAAGGGTCGATCAACATTTGGATTCGTGGAAACACGAGGCTGCTGATTACGCCACCCAGATCGATAAGGGATTTGCGGTCGGTCAGTCGCAGTCTTCTGGAACGTTTGATAATATCGTTGGCATGTTCCAGGATCGCTATGATAAACTCCATAAAATTATGCGACGCCAATGTGGTTTCGTTGAAACGGGCACTATCAAACGTATCCGAACTCGACAATGGGAATACACCTCCCAAAGAGGCAATCCAAAATCCGTCAACCTCATCGGCATGGTCGCAGGGCTCGGCCGCACCGGCACAGGCAACCTCCGTGTTGATCTGGAGGACAAGAGTGGCCACATGAGAATCTACATTTCAGCCTCCAACCCATTATCGGCCACCATCGTTCTTGACGATGTTATTGGGGTCACAGGATCCTATCGTCAATTTGGTGGATCAGACGGACCCACATTATTCTGGTGCGATCGGGTTCAGATGCCAGAAATCCTCCACACCAATACCAACAAGGGTGGGGCAGATTTCGATCCCGTCTCAATTGCTTTCGTTTCAGATCTCCACATGGGCTCCAAAGAGTTCATGGAAAAGGAGTGGGACAAGATGATGTCCTGGTTGAATAGTGATGAAGAGACTGCTAAGAACGTCAAATATCTCGTTTGCTCGGGAGATGTCGTTGATGGCGTGGGCGTCTACCCAGGTCATGAGCGTAATCTTGGTCGATCCGTTTCTAAGAACCACAGCTACAAGACCGACATGACGGACGTCTACGATCAATACGAGTTCTTTGCCAGGAAGTTGGATGAGTTGCCAGATGCAGTCACACCGATTGTATTGCCCGGCAACCACGATGCAGTGAGGCCAGCGGAGCCGCAGCCGACTCTCGAGCCGTTGATCCAACAACGGTTCAATTCGACAATTCACGTCGGCAACCCTGCCAGGGTGAATCTGTCGGGCATCGATGTTTTGTCATATCATGGCAAAGGGATTGATGACATTGTTCCGCGAATGGAAAATATCACCTACGAAAATCCCGCCGAGGCCATGAAGCTCATGTTGCAGAAACGCCACTTGGCTCCAATGTGGGGCGAAAGAAATGCACTTAGCCCCGAGGAAGAGGATCAGATGGTCATCACAGAAGCACCGGATCTTTTCGTCACAGGACACACACACGCTCACCAAGTTGAATGGCACCGTGGTATGCCGCTGCTAGTTTCAAGCACATTCCAGGACGAGACCGATTTCATGAACATGTTGGGCTATCAAGCCAAGAAGGGATTGGTGACAGTCTACAATATCCAGAATCGTGAGACTCGTGTAGTTCCATTCCACGCCGATTGAACCGATTGGCTTATGAATGCGTTCAATCAGGCACCACCAACCGGCTATGGTGTAATGGATAGCATTGGAGGCTTCGAACCTCTCGATCTCGGTTCGATTCCGAGTAGCCGGGCCAATCAGCTTATATCCCCTCCCTGCATAGGGCAGACATGAGTTGGGAATGTCAGCATCCGACTTGCGATCGCGTCACCAAGGGTTTTCCCAATGGCAAGACACTTTGTTGGGTCTGCAAGCAGTGTGAGGATCGTTCCGCCCAGAAGCAGATCTGTATCACCTGTGGCGATCCTGCACCAAAATACAATAGAACACAGGAGGGTCTTTTCTGTTCCGCATGCCTACCCATCAATATGGGGTAATCCAATGAATCACTTTGTCAAAATCCAGGAGCAAGGTCATAAGGGTGATTGCCAAGAGCGACACATGATGACGGAATCATCCGACAGCAACATTGAGCCATACACCGTCGAAAATAGGAAGACCGAATCGTATTCGATTGGTTGGTTCGACACCCGTATCAAACGTGGCAAGGTCGATCCAGCTCCAGTCTACCAGCGTTCATACATCCGTGAAGGTGATGAGAAGTTCCGTGTTCGCCTGATTGAATCTGTTCTATGTGAGTGCCCCATCCCCAGCCTTTACCTTTGCGAAACAGGGGATTCTAACTATGATGTCCTCGATGGTCAGCAGCGTATTCGCACCCTAATCTCTTTCATGAACAATGACTTTCCGATCCGCAAGAAACATCTTGATACTTCCAAGTGGAACGATGGTTCCCTGGAAGAGGTTCATAACATGAAGTTCCGAGATCTGCCAGAAGATTTGCAGAATCGGTTTGAAGATTACCAACTCAAGTGCGATATTTTTACGGAATCCGAAGAGTGGCGAGCACGCGACATCTATACCCGTATCAATGCAGAGACCAAAAATCTCAAACCCATGGAATTGTTCAAGGCCAATTATGCTGAGTTTGACAATTGGGAGACCCTCACCACATACGCCGCCAGCGAAGACTGGTTAGAACTCACGGGCAAGCGCAATGATAAGCGTCTGGAGGCTACGGAGCTTTTGGTCTACCATCTCGTTTTTGCAGATCCTGCATGGGGTGGCCTATACCCTTCCGAGAATCTGGGGCGCAACAAATCTCGTCAGATTGCCAACAAATTGGCTTTGATCATGGATGAGGACTACGACATGGAAGAATCCCTCAAGCAAGTTTCTCGTTGGAGTCGAACTGTTCGGGACATTTATGGTGCCAAACCATTCGCTATGCACTCTATGAAATTAGCCATGGGTTCCCTGGGTGGTCGACAAACCAAACCATTAGTTGCCACATTTTTCACATTATTTTCGTCCGTCATCCCTCAGTTGATTGAGACATACGGGGGCAAAGAGATTCGAAATGCAGCCACCACTATTCGTGAGCACTTCATCTACTACGTCAATGACGATGTTTCTATGGTTGCGGGACGAACTCGATACTTCCACTATGTTGAGGGTCGTCAGCAGACATTGGATAAGCAAGTCCTTCGTGCATCTACCTATCTGGTCGCACTCAATGAACTTATGATTCCATACGCCACGACACTTGATCCCGAACGTTGTTTTGATCATGCTACCAAGGTGGCACTATTTAGTGAGGACAATACCTGCTCATTCTGCAACAACCCGATCGCAGATCTCAAAGATGCCGTCGTCGATCACCATATCGCTTGGGTAGATGGGGGCGCAACCGAAAAAAGCAACGCTCGGATCGCTCATCGCTACTGCAATTGGGAGGCGGGTCAAGCCCTCTCACGTGAACGAAACCGCAAAAGAGTCCGATTAACCGAGGTATCCCAATGAAGGTCGTGGCTTACGTTCTCATGGTTTTGATGACCGTCGCTGGTCTGGGTTTTGGTTTCACCTATGGAACCGAGCCCGCCGCCGAACCAGAGGAATCAAGCCTACCCGAATACTTCGATAGGATCGACACTGCCGAGATCTATTCCGTCCATAAGTTTGAGAATATCTCTGGTTATTCCGTCGGTTTCCAACTCCTTCCTGAAGATGGCACCCACATGAGAATCACATTCGCACTAGTTTCTGAGGATTCATACGTCAATGTTGGCGGTCTAAATTACACGGGCTACAATAAGACCCATTGGATTCCCATTGATGAGCCAACCGTGATTGAAGTTCGCGGAGGAGACAGTTTCCCTGATGACGATCGTTGCGATTACATCATCATCCACACACTACCACACCCAACCGAGGAGATGACAGAATGAAGAATGAATGGAATTGGATGCTTGACAAAAAAACCACCAAAGTCGAGGAAAAGGATCTGGAACATAACCACCCCCGCGATTACATGTATGGGGTTATCTACCTCATAGTCAGACCCGAAGGGGGCAATTCCGATGGTTCGTGATACAAGAAGTCGATCCGAAAATCGTTTGGCCATACTCAGCTACCTTTCAAAAAGGTGGGTTCATGGACCCAAGAATACTTTCGACGGTCCCTCAGAACACACCCAACCAGGGATCGCTCAATCATTAGGAGTAGTTAGATCGGCAATAGTCGGCACCCTTGATGAATTACAGAGGGATGGTTTGATTGTTGTTCATAGGTTGCGAACTGAGGGCAACTCTCGTCGGCGCAAAGTCTACTTTATCACCCCTTCCGGCATGGATGTCATTAGGGATGCCGATGAACGGCGACCTTAGGTAGTCGTTCCACGAAGATCCGAGTATGGACGAAGGTCTACGTCATTCCCGAGCCGAACGTTATGTTCGGGATATGGATAATGCTCCCGATCGGTGGCTCTATGATGGCTCCACCATTTACCTCATCTATGGTGCTGATGTTAAGCGCATTTCATTTGATGGCGAAAATGCAGGAGAGATTGAGGTTTTTGCCTCCGAAGGTGATGACGATGCTTCTGACCTTTATCGTTATCTCAATCCCAATGATCAGGGTCGTGAACCGCTCGAGGAGGAAGGTATCGGCAGCGGCTATCGTATGGCCATCTCCCTGGTGCCCTCTGATTACCTAATCGCTGAGGATCACATGGCCGCCATATCAGAGGTCAGCAATTTCATGATGTATTTGGCAACCGTGGGCGGTATTGATCCCACATCGGTCACAGTTCAAATGGATACCGAATACAACGAGATCGATATTATCGCTATCCAGGATCAAGACTACGAAGGTATGGTTGAAATCCACGAGGCACTGACCGCGCTGATGGATGATGCTCCCTCAAGCGGTTATGTCTACTCCATATTCACACACCCAGTTATCGGAATGGACTTTTTCCCAATGAATTATGGATACCCCTCTGGCAGGAGATCTATGCACACCAGGATGTTCCAATCCGAGGATGTCGAGGTCGCTAAAACCTGCATTATCTGTGGCGACCCCAATACCAGATCTAATCGCAAGTATTGCGACGATGTTTGCACCAAAATGGCTAATTCCAAGATTACTGGTAGGAGTAGCGTTAGGCAGTATTTGGCAGCCATGGATTTCATGAAGCGCAATCAGGGCTTGCGCGTATATGCTCACGCGATCCGTGGTGGTATGTATGATAGCCTCAAGGGAGGCACACCCCATGTCAACAATGTTTCTACTATGATGAGGGTTGTTCGCAATCCCGAGTTTATTGAAATGTTTGACAACCGCAGTGCCGGATATGATTACATCCTCAATGGAGGAAACTCCCTTCGCGATTGGCTACGACCGGATCTCTACGATAAACTTCGTGCTTCAGTAGAGGAAAATCTGGTTCTGGAATCCGTTGTCCCAATCCCAAAAACAGATTCAATCGTCGAGCGTGTTTTGTCATTTCACAAAGCTATTGATGCTTCCACCATACAACAGAAACTCATTGAGGCACAGTATATGATCAAACATCAAATGGCTACCCCTCGCGAAGTTTTGGCTATGCTCACCGGAGAAGAAGAACCACCGAAGCAATTAAGTGCTCCACCCAAATCGGATGACATGGTCAAATGCGGCAACTGTGGAACCCGAGGTCATAGGAAAAACCAATGCTCTGAACCTCCCAAGGTAGAATACGTCGATCCAAGGATCCTTGATGACTTTGAAAAGTGGCAATCTGGCGAGTCCAAAATGCAACTGTCTTCACGCATCAAGCGCAACATCATTACGATCCTGGAAGATCAACCCGATGGACTCGGTCGTGATCAATTGATTGAAAGATACCAGCTCAATACCGGCACTACCTCTAAGACACGTAGTGAAGTCGGCAAAATCACACGCATTGCCAACAATATGACCTCTGATGTCATCCTCTGGCGCGATCGCTATTATCCACTTGGGGATGGTGGCAAGCAGGGATTCTTCAAAACTGGCCCTGGTGCACTCCTGGGCTGATGGTCGATGGCATTCCATTCACTTCCCGAACACGATGGTTGGAAAGCCGATGCCTATCTTGATGCCATCAATGGCACCACCCAATGGGAATATCGTGCCGAGGAAAAATTGGATGAGCACTACATCACCCTGTCGTGGGCTCTCCGAGATTCCCTGATCAAGAACGATTATTCCAGCTTTGAGTTGGTGGCGGCCGTATTCCGATCTATCCTCAATTCCTTTGAAGGAGAACCCCAGGCAGGAGCACGCGCTTTCACACCGGAGTATCAACCCGGTCGTCGCATCGTCGAGGATGCTTTTTCCGATGACGCCGAGGATCGCTTTTCCAAGGATTACATGGATGTCATGGCCGCCATCGGTCGCAAGTGGATGATGTCACTCGGTCCATTATCACCCAGAACCCAACCAGACATCGTTTGGGACGATGTCGGTTCCGCCATGGATGCTTACGGCGATCCGATCGAACCAGATCCTGGTTTCTACGGAGTCACCTGGACTGGTCTTGATGGGCAGGAGCACCAATACATCGAGCAGAGCGTCGAGCCCGAATGGGAGGTTCTCCAACTCGAGATGGCCGCTGCTGGTGTCGGATTGCAGGATTACCTCAACCCCGTTATCAGCGAGACCTGTGGAGGAACATTCGCTGACTACATCGCCTATCTGGTGTTTCCGAAAGTCAGGAGATACAATCCAAATCCCAAGTTCGTCTGGGAACAGCTATCACCAGTTGTCCGCAAGGTATTGGGTCTCGATACCAATCCCTACCACACCACCATAAATCGCCATTTTCTGGCGTGATCTACCGTAATTGACCGTTATCGCTATAAACAGGCATCCACACCCATAGTCATGATCCGACGACTTGGCTACGCTTGCATCAACATGACTCTGGGTGGCCCTGACATTTCCAAGTCTCAGCGTGTGACTACAAACCGCACTTGCCGACTTGCTACTGCACGTGAGCTTGGTATGGATCACATTCGTTCATTGGTTCTCGCCAATGCCCGCGATCTACTCACCATCTTAAAGTGGAACGAGTCTCAGGGTATTCGCCTATTCCGACTCTCTTCCGATATGTGTCCATTCATCGCGCACCCAGAGATGGGTTATCCAATCTCAGACCTCGGCGACGAGGTATCCGATGCACTCGCAGCATGTGGCCGTTTCGCTCTTGATCATGGCCATCGCATCTCGAGCCATCCCGGCCCGTTCAATGTGCTCGCATCCCCCAGTCCCCAGGTTGTCGATAACACCATCCGCGAGCTTGACGCCCACGCTTCCGTCTTCGACGCCATCGGACTCCCACGGGATCATAATGCCAAAATCAACATTCACGTTGGTGGCGCTTATGGTGAGCCAGATTCTGCTCTTGATCGTTGGTGCACCAATTTTGCACGGCTTTCTGAGAGTGCCCGATCCAGGCTCACAGTCGAGAATGACGATCGTGCCAGCCTATACTCCACTCGCGACCTTTACGACAAAGTCTACCTTCGCACCGGTGTTCCCATAGTCTTTGATTATCACCACCACATCTTTTGCACCGGTGGCGACACCGAGGCTGAGGCTCTCGCACTCGCAGTCTCGACTTGGCCAGACGGTATCGTTCCTACTGTTCACTACTCAGAGTCCCACGAGTTGCATGTCGGCAATGACAAGCCCAGCCCCAAACATTCGATCCTTATCAATGCCATTCCCGACACTCATGGCCACATAATCGATGTCATGGTCGAGGCTAAGGGCAAGGAATTAGCAATTTTACCATTCCACACACCGGGGGTGACGGGTTGATTGAAGTCTGTTTCATCATTTTAATCGGCGTTATTTTTGGATTGTCATTCGGTCCGTCGGAGGAATGGCCATGAATCGCAAAGACTTTTGGAGACCAATTTATGGAACCGTAGTGTTTCAACCATTTGCACTACTTTGGTGTTGGCTATCAGGAGACGATTATCTCACCATGATCGGACCATTCATTTTATTCTCCACCATCGTTTTCATGCCCATTTACTCAATATACGAAAAACTTTGGGATCGCTATGAGGAAACACCGTTAAATGGGTGATGACGGGTTGGAGTATTATGGAACCTTTTGATCTCGGTTGGATGCAGACTATTAGTCTCGTCATGTATCTGATAATTCTAGCTAACATGGTTCGGCTTTGGTTGACATTCACATACATGCGACAAGAACTCGACGACGTCTATGACCTAATCAAGCAGGTTCACCACCACATGGGACTCTGTGATTGCGGAGACCCAAGCGTGATTGTTTTGCCACTATCCAAGCTTGAGGAACACTTCGGTCTTGCAGAGGATCTGGATGAACTCTCTACGGCAGAGGCGATCCGTGAATGGGATGAGGGCTAATCATGACAGACAATTTGCATTTTAGTTCGCAGACTGATCAATGGGCTACCCCTCAGGCAGTATTTGATTGGTTGGATGGCCATCTTGGCCCCTATGACTTGGATGCTGCTGCAGATTCTACCAACCATAAGTGTGCTAATTACATTGGTTCTGATGTCGATGCCCTGACTGTCCCTTGGAGTGGGAGCCACGTTTGGCTCAACCCTCCATACGGTCGGGGACTCGGTCGTTGGGCTACTAAGGCCATCGAGGAGATCGATGCCGGCAATTGCGATTCAATTACAATCCTCGTGCCCGCGCGCACAGACACCAATTGGTTCATAGATCTGGCCGATAGAGCCCACAGGATCATCTTCGTCAAACGTCGATTGCGATTTGGTGATGGCAGCCGAGATGCCCCATTCCCGACGGCTATCCTGGTTATTGACAAAAATAGTCTCGGATCGCAGATTGATTTCGGCGTTGTAGTAGGTGATGCTCTTTGATCCAACAAACCACGCTTTTCTACGCCAATGGGGGACAAAGGGTTGCCCACATCTGGCCAGAGTCTTCTGGTTGGGTCATCTCCTGGTTATTGGCACCAGAAGTGGTCATGACACTAATCACGATAGAGCCAAACACAGTCCACTTCTATGATCACACCAATCAAAAGTGGACTGGTTCTGACCTCATCGCTTTCCTCGATACAATCCCATTATCCCATCGCAGGTATAACCAAATTGGGTGGTGAGGGTCTTGAAGTCATTCATAGATCTGGGTTGTCGTTTTTGTCGCCTGATCGAGCATCCTGGAGAACGTAGGACGAGAACGTGCGGCGAGAACGTGCATTACCTTGCCATTGAGGATCTGTATCCCGTGGCACCAGGACACACTCTCGTCATACCCAAGCGACATTCCGATGACTTTACTCAGTGCGATGGCGATGATCTGGATGCACTTGGAATCTTTCTTCGTCAGCAGGTGGATCGTATCAAACGCGAAACTGGTTGCGATGCCGTGAACGTTGGCACCAACATTGGTGAGGCTGCAGGCCAGACGGTTTTCCACACCCATTGGCACCTTATCCCTCGGTGGGATCAAGATACTGATTCACCGATCGGTGGCATTCGCAAAGTTCTCGATGGCAAAGGGGACTATTGACCGCGACTTTAGGTAGTCGTGAGGTCGAATGTCAGACATGGTAGACATTATCCGCGCCATCAAGAATATCCTTGATGTGCATGGTGCATGGGTTTTTGGTGGCACATTGGCCGCAGGACTCATTGCCCATAAATCACGCAAGCAAAAGTCTCTTGATTCTGAGTGGACTTATGTCCAGTGTATTGGTTGCGGACGCGCGGGCTATTCAGACGAAATGCGATCCGGACAAGATGCTTCTGGCAAGGAACACTACAGCTGTGCGCGATGCTCCCGTCCAGATCTATTTAGGCAGGC
>JAAHTH010001176.1_pt1 | contig 23733 bp, 22 predicted proteins | sample 6116091 | NCBI WGS metagenome assembly JAAHTH01 (sample SAMN13939990, study PRJNA603662) | sponge metagenome | isolation source: marine sponge | host: Mycale hentscheli | place: New Zealand | collected 2006 | reverse complement strand
TGGAAATGTGGTACTTATTTTACTTTTACTGCATTTTCTAATTCCCAATTAGCAACGGTTCTTTTTAGTGGAATATTTTCTTTTCGGGCAACTTTAGTAATTTTGATTTTATCTTGCATAGTATCGAAAATATATTCTGATTTTGAAAGAGGATTATAATTATTGAAATCGTGATTATTGATTGCATTGATTTTGATTTTTGACATTCTTGATAATGAACAAGTTGGTAAGTGCTGTCGAATTGGACAGCCACATTTTCGAGTACCTTTGAAATTAGGATTTTTTGAACCGATTCTATTTTGAATCCATGATTCGGATTTTTTACCTGACCCGCCTTTTTTACCTCTACTAGCAGCAACGGGACATTTGCCTTCATGGATTACACCTTTACAGGCTTTGTATCTGCATGGTTTTTTTGGGCTGTTTGTCATATTTTTTAATATATTGTCATAGTATATATACTTAACCCGTTTCTGCATCATTGGTTTTGTAGGCGGCTTTTTGGTGGTTTTTTTGAGATATTGAATGTTTTGTAGCCACACATAGCGAATTATTATTTTTGAGAAAAAAGAAAATATTTTTATTTGTTATAAAAGTTTTGTAGTCAGCGTTATATTTTGGTAAGACCGCCTACAAAACATTACTTAGTGCATATATTACACTTGATGATTTTTTAACACTAACTTACATTCACAACACCTAAATTGTTTTGTAGGCAGTAGTTTTGTAGGCATTTTTCAAGTGGTTTACTTTTTGCACCGTCGCAGTACAGCGTTTTTTTTGTTTTGTAGGCAGCAAAAATCTTCTTCGTCTAGGTGGGTCTTGACAACCATAATTTGAAGTGCCTACAAAATGTTTTGTAGGCGAAAATCGCATATATCATTTTGCCCATACCAGATGGGCTGAAGGTATATATACTTAACTATATAAATACCTCAATGTTTTGTAGGCAGTAAAAACGGTAAAAAAACTGCATTAAGTGTAAAAAGTAAACTAAGTGTAAAAAAAACACTAGATAACAAAAATAAACCTGTTTTGTAGGCAACGCTAAAAAGTGCTAAGACTGACTACAAAACGCCTACCGGCAGGTTTATATAGTCAAACATAGACGGAAGGTTGTGCGAAACACCTAAAATATTTCGGCTGTTTAATGTTTTGTAGGCACTACAAAACACAAACAAAAAACCCCACCTAAAGGTGGGTAAAAAAGGCCGCCTACAAAATGTTTTGTAGGCAGAGTAAAATAAATAAAAAAAAGGTGGGCTTTCGCCCTAACCTTCTTCATCCAACATTTTTTGGATTTCTTCACGTATTTTGTCTCTTTTTTCTTCGGGTAATTGACAAAAATCACAAACTACCTCTTCGGGTTCGGGTTCTCCGAACATCTCAACAGTTTCTCCGCATTCATAACAAGGTTCAAAGCATCTATACGCCCACGCCATGATTAACCCTACGTTTACAGGTATATATACTTATCTATCAGACAAGTGTAATGTTTTGTAGGCAGCCTTAACATAATCTAAAGATGACTACAAAACAATTTTATAAAAAAATAAAAAATTGCCCCACACCGACGAATAAAGGTGCGAGGACTTGGGCTTTCGTTGTTATTTTATTTATCTAAGAATTGGGATTTCACTACCTGTCGAAAAATCCCAAATTGCTTTTTGATTATTTCTTCTTGCTACTCTTAGAGCGACTTCGATGTTTGAGTAAATTGCTATTGGGTCGAAAACAATTTTTGAACCATTAGGATTATTTTCTGACATTCCTAATTTTTCAGTCCACACGCCAACATAATTTGCTGTCGGGTATTTTTCGAGTACAGCCAAAAACATAAATAAAGTATGTTTTTCGCTATGAGTTGCGAAAGCATCTCCCTTCTCTAAACCTACTGCATAACCATGCGTAGGAGTCGCTGTCATTCCATTACGGTAGTATGTCCCGTCTAGTATTTGTCGTACCATATACCGAGGACTGTATGCCGGTATATATACTTATTGTTTTTGTCGGTGTAATGTTTTGTAGTCAGCACAAAAAATAATTAAGAGTGCCTACAAATAGTTTTGTAGGCAGCATAAAAAAAGTGCCTCATACCCCACCTATTTACGAATAAATAAAGATGCCTACAAAATATTTTGTAGGCAGACCTACAAAAATGTAAGAGTGCCTACAAAACTAAATGGCAATAAAATAAAAAATGCCCCGACCATGTTGCAGCATGGCCGAGGTCTTGGGCTTTCGTTGGTATTTTCTTTTTATATCTAATTTAATAATAAACTTTTTCAATTTTTTGAATGAAGGGAAATCCTGTAAGATTTCGCATTCTTGTTTCTTTGAGTTTATTTTTGAATGTTAGATATTGGGAAACGTGTGTAAAATTGGCTCTCCAATTTTTCACTCCATCATTCCAATCTACTTGAATCATTATATTCAAGTGGTCGTTCATATCGTCGTTATGCGTAGGTATCGGCTCGGCGGCTATCTCCATATTAAGTCATAGACGGGTACGGTATATATACTTATTGTTTGGCTACTCTAATTGTTTTGTAGTCAGTCTCGGCTCGGTTTTTTGTCCATGTCGAGAGTAGGTTTACCTATATAAACATTTATGGTAGCCTACAAAATTGTTTTGTAGGCAGACTTAGAAAACTGTAAAGGCGACTACAAAACTAAATGACTTAGAAAACTGTAAAGGCGACTACAAAATTGCCTCGCTCTTTCGAGCGAGGTCTTTAGTTTTTTGTAGGCAGACTTAATAGCCTATTTTAGCATCCATAAGGTTCAGGTGCTTCATATTCCGGTATTTCAAAACCATCTTCGTCAATAGTGCATTGTCCTCTCGCTTTACTAAATCTATATTCAAGGTCATTAGTCTCGCTGTATTGAATACTCTTTACGAATCTCATATCCTTTGTTAATGCTTGTATATCGTTGCTGTTTCCTACTACAGTAATAAAACGTCTGTCGGGTAAGTGAAAGTATCTTGAGTCTCCTGTACCTCTATCACCATGAGTCCTAGGGTGATAATAAGTGAGGCTATTTACATCTTCATCTATACATATAATTAACTCATATTTCCAACCCACAAGGCTGTAATATTCCCCATATGTTTCATTCGTTCTTGTTAGTTTGTTAAACCAATTCGTCTCCTTCATGTATCTTCATAGAAGGGTACGGTATATATACTTATCTTTTAATTATTTTATTGTTTTGTAGTCAGTTTTGTAGTCAGTTTTTAGTTTGTTTTTTTAATTTTGTAGGCAGACCTAGACTTTAGTAAAGATGACTACAAAACAACACCCACACAACCCGATGTTTTGTAGGCAGCGTTAGATAATTATAAGAGTGCCTACAAAACTTAACGTCATAAAGAATAGACCCCCCTCTAAAGAGGGGGGTTTTTTGTGGCCGCCTTCAATTCATAGATGACCTCTCTCTGAAGATTAAGGTTAATGCTTGGCATTTTCTCTTTTCTCTTGGTTGGTCTTTGTATGTGTAGTTCCATTCATAGTCGTGGTATTTTGAGCCAAATGTAGGTGCAGTATCTACTACCGGAAAGCCCTTCGTATCTAGTCCGATAATATGACCTTTAACCTTGAATCTATAACCAACGGGTACATATTTTTGCCTGTCGTCAGAATCTAATGTCATCCATAGAGCCTCTGCAATTTTCTGAAATGAATTAGTCTTGATACCTCTGCCGAATGTCTCACATGAATCATTAATTTTATCTTTTAATAATTTAATCATGTCGTGCATTTCTTGTGTAGTATAGTTGTACTCATATTGTTGTTTTACAGGATACTTAGGTAGCCCGTTTTCAAATCTAGCAGACCACATTTCGTTCTTAGCGGGTGATAATGTTATTTTTCGTGTAAATCCTTGAGGGACTGAACAGTTCCTCGCATCACAATGAGGGCATTGACTATCTGATTTAACAGGACTTAGTAATTCTATTCCAAATGAATGTTTAGAGTCTCTTAGTGCTTCTGATGTATCGTAAAAAGTGTGGCCGTATCCGCTATTAGTGATTATCTCAAAGTGATTCCATACAGCATTAACACACACGTTAATATTACGGTTTTGAGGGTTGTTAGACTCCTCAATTGACTCTTGACGAGTTCCTTCGTTTTCTTCGTTTAAGATATAATTAGTATATTTGTTATCCATTTTATTCACCTCTTTTGAAAGAAGATAGAAGGGGGTTTCCCCCCAACTATCTTATTCTTCAACCCCCGATACCACATTGATGATGTCTGTCAATGGTCTGTTTTCTTTGTTTATTTGTCTAAGATTTGATTCTGTCATATGGACAGCAGCGAAGCCGATTGACGGCCAAAATGACGCTCTTAATTCTCCGCCACAAGTAATCTTTTGACTATTCTTGATTACTAAACCAGTTTCAGAGACTATCATTTTTGGTGATTTGTGGCATTGACGAGGCGCAACATAAGCCTGTCCATCTTCGTCATATCCGATAATAGTACGGTTCTTTTTCTCATGTGCCGGAGTCATTTTAACAGCGCAATTATTACAACCACAATCTAAAGAACGAACACCATCAACACTTCTTGAAGTTGCTGAATATGTAAACTTGTTATCTTTTTTACCTCGGTTATTTAGTGGGTTCATGCCTATGATAACCCAGTCCCAACCATCGAATGAAACAATTGGCATTTCATAGATTCTGGATTCAAACTTAGTGGTTATATTTGATACAAAGTATCCGTCTTGTAGATTCCAGAGTGATGTTTCTTGATGGCACATTGAACCTCTGATGTCGTTTCTTCTAACGGTGCATACTGGTTTGTTGTTTGTTTTATCGTTAAAGTAAGCATCATTATGATGACATTTTGTGCATACATATCGCATCTCTGTAATGTAATCGGTTGCTGATATTTGAGGACTTGACTTATTCTCTAATGATTGAGAATGCCTAATGTGATTTACTAAAGTCATTTTGAATGATGATTTGAAAGGAACGATTGTATCTTCCCAAACATTATTCTCAACATCAGAGAATTGAATACTATTCAACCTCTTGATGATAAATCTTGGACTTGATAAAATCTTAGACTTATCTTTAACTTGAGTAAAGCGAAATGCTTCGCCTACCTCTAATGATATACTATCGTGTACATCTAACGTATTCGTCATACTGTCGTCATCTCCTATGTGCAAAAACTTACCCATGCTACGCATGGGTATTGCTAGGTACTTAATGGTTCTGACGTGGCATTCTCTCGCAAAAAGTGCGTTTTTAGGCTAATTTGCGGGTTTTTAGCACTTTCCAAAGGTTTTCGACTAACCCAGATATTTGACCGCCAACCACCGCTTACAATTTTTTATAATTTTTTTGAAAAATATTTTTTTATATTTTTTTCCACTCAAGTTTATGTGCGCCGGGTTTCCTACGCCATTTTACTTGGTTAGTACGCTTCAAGTAAGTTGGTACTATATTCCTAGAAAGCGGTGTCCAATAATTACTTACATACTTATTTGCTTTCCACGCAATTTCTTCTGATGTTTTCCAATCGTCTAAATATCCTTCATCCATTATTTTATCAATAGATTCCTTATAGACAATCTTTTTGCTTTTAGGACCATGCCTTCTTATTTCCGGGTTTTGTTTGTTGTATCGTTTCTTCACTTACCATCCTCTCCTATCTATTATTTTTCCACCAAGACCTTCATGCTTACTTATTCGTTGCATTTGTGTTTCACCACCTAGCCAATCGCCGCCTTTCATGGTTTTCATAATTACCGGCATATCGGGTGTCCTGTATGTGAATTGGTCTATGGCGTGTGCAAAAGCCATAACTGTATCGTTATGTCTGCCTAAATCTACTATAATTCCATCACGCCACGCATGGGTTTCTAATTCTTGTAATAATATACCTACCTTTGTTCTAGTAGTGTCATTACCGAAAGGAAATATTATCATTTCTCTTTCAAACCAAACTCTAAGCCTATTTAGTAATCCTTGCTTTAATGTTCTATTACTAACCTTACTAGCCCTGTAATCTACTACCGCACCTTTTTGTGCAAGCAAACTTTCATACATTTGTTGGAAACCTACATCCTCAACCGCTATCGGACAATTACCGTAGCGTTTAGCCCACTCTATCAACATATCTGCTTGTTTATCCGGTGGAAAGTCATTTCTTCTCCACATATCTACAAAGTGAATATAACCGTCATCATCTTGCTTTAGACATATCATAACGCTGTAATCTTGCCCTAATCCATGTGCAGGGTCAAAACCTATAACATACCTGTACCCATCCATTTTATCAGTCTGTAATATAGCATCCATATCCATATTTTTTCTAATTAGCATTCTAGGGAATACACTAGCCTCATCATCTACTACTTTACACAAATATTCCTGTACAAAAGATAATTCACCCATAGCCTCTTTTTGTTCTAGTAAAAACTTAATAGGTCTATATTCAGCCCACAACTCTACAGGCTTAATATTTAGTGGGTCAGCCTTATGTTCATCCCAATTAGGGATAGCAGACCATGTACCCGATTTCCATGTTTTATTCTCTAGCATTTCTGTATGGTACAAATCATTCATACTCATAGGTGTACCTACAACGAAAATTGCTGTACCGGGACTCAACATAGGTGTAATCTTCTTTCTAAACCATTGTGCTATGTTATTCCAATTCATATCCCCCATATCATCAAGTACATCGTCAAATGCAATAGCCGCAGGGTGTTCTCCACGAATAGCCGCACCAACAGAAGTAGCACGAATCCATGCACCGTTAGTAAAACGTATTTCTAGTTTGTTGCCCCTCTTAGGGTCGAGATACCTAGATAATTGAGGATGTCTTTTCATATCTTCTCTTATTTCTTCTAACCTTCTAACTGCAAGGTCTTTACTAGCAGAAAACAACCAACAAGTAAAGGGTTTATTACGCCATTGTTCAAAAAGAGCCATGTGTAATAGTTTTACCCTTAAAGTAGTTGATTTACTATGGTCCCTCGGTGCAATAATACAAACACGGTGTACAGAAGAATTGTCGTGATTATCACCATACATATCTACCCACTCACCTATGTGTTCACCCCAAGTATAACCTAACCACTTGTAGAAATACTCTACGTCATTACGACTACGTTCCATAGAAAAATTAGTATTGAATGTAGCCATATAATCACTTCGGGTGTAAATCTTTTTTATTACAATGTGGACATATACCTTTTAACGCTTTTGTTTTCATCATTCTGTTAGTAGCCCAACCACAAGTGTAGCATTTGGCTGAAACCCACATTACTCATGCACCACCGGAGAAAACAGATTACCTACTAATCCTAATTCCTTATCTACAATATGGGCGCAAATACCTGCTCTAGCAAGTACATATCCTTTTCTAGCGTGGTATCTATCGTGTCCGGCTAGACTAGGTAATTGGATTACCGTACATCCTGCCTTTTCTGTTAATCTCATGTGGTGTAGGTGTCCGTGAAACCAATAATGGTGTTCTCTTTCTCCCCAAGCCTGTCTTTCTTCTGTAGCCATAAGTGCAGGTAAGTCATTACCCCTAACTCCATCACCGTGAGTAAAACCTAGTAAAGAGTTTCCGTATTCTATATACTGTCGAGGATAAGGACTGACTATTACTTCTACATCATCTGCATTTTCATAAAGTGCAGATAAATACATCATCAAAGCAAAATTACTATGTCTATCGTGATTACCACACATAAATACTACTTGTACAGGAGAAACAGCACGAAGCATTTCAATATGTTCTCTTGCTAACTCACAACCGCCCATAAGTATTTGTGCAGGTGTAGCCGCCATATCTTGTGGTGTTCCTCTTGTAGTAGTACCTGCGTCATTATCAACATGAAACCAATCAGAACCCGCAGTCACAATAACTTTGTCGGGTCTACTAGGTAATCTTGAGATTAAATTGTTTGTGCGGTCAATAAGTCTTGAACGTGCTTCGTCAAGGTCATATTCTTCACCGACTTCATCTTTCCAACCATATTTACCATAATGTAAGTCAGTAGGAGAAATGACTACGGCATAATTACCGTTTTCCGTCATCTTGATTCTGTTTTTCGTAGTTGTTTTTACTTTTGGGATTAAAGTAAGAAACTCATTAAGAATTGTATCGCTAAAAGCCCTATATGCGTTGGCATCTTTTTCTATTTCGGCCCAACGCTTGCTTTCTACCTTTTCTGCTACTTGCATACGCCTAACAGCAAGAGTTTCATTTACTAAATCATCAGTAGTCTTTGTCATAACTTCTTCATCAGTAAAAATGTCCATACCATGATTCCATTCATTGACTCTTATGTATTCTTTAATCCAACCTGTAGGTATTCCGTATTTTCTAGCCAAATCTGTTGCAGACAATCCATTACCGTCATCCGAATAATCCTTTTTCATATTTCTGTGTTTTTCACCATCAATAGCAACCATTTCTCCACCTAGAGCATCTAACACCGTCAAATAAGTGTCATTTGCTTTATCATAGTAAACTCTTATCTTATTTACAGATAATTCTGTAGTAGTAGTGTCCCTAAAGTCATTTCCTTGCTTGACCCACCGTTGTATTCTACATCTCCAACTGTTTATCGAGCATTGTGGCTCAACTTCGTGCAAAAACCGAGCAAAGTCGGAATTATTCCTAAAAGTCCTATCATTGGCGTATTTTTCTATGAGGTCGTAGCCCCCTTGATACCTTCCCATTGTATTGTCCTGCTCATATCGTCTTATAATACTTATTTATTTTATTGATTCAGCATTTAACAAAATTAAAAAAACGCATTACCAAAAGCCTATATCTGAATTAATTTATTCTTTCTTTAGTATGGGTAGGCGGCGGCCCTGTCTATCTATTACTCTTTTAGTTATTAACTTCATCCATACTATAGAAGAAATAAAATAAATAGAAAGAATTAGCGCAGTACAGCGTTTTATTAATTTTGTAATATATTGAAAAAATAAAAAAAATTGAGAAAAACATCAAAAAGTGTTATAAAACGACCTAAACCTCGTAATTATATGGCCGAGCGAAGTTTGTGGCAAAGATTAACCGGAAGTGCAGAAAAACCCGTAGAACCGAAGAGAATAGCGTTATCAACTAACGAAAAGTTTTCAGCGATTGCGGGAATACCGGATATTGTTAGAGATACCGAAAAACTAAGACAAGACAGTAAGTTTGACAATGAGTTTGATTTGTATGACCTTATGTTGAAGTTAGACCCGGAATTGAACGGTGCTGTTCGTGCTGTATCACTTACGGCTAATAATTACGAAATAAATTATTCTAAAGGTAAAAATGCACAGATAAGAAACGCCATACAAACACTTGTAGAAGATACTCTTGACTTTGATGACATTATGATTAACTCTATGCGTAATATGATGGTTTACGGTAATGACATTAACAAAATAGTAGGTAAACAAGGTATAGGGGTCACAGGTCTACAAAGCCTTCCTATCAAACAAATAACAATCGTTGATGAAAGAGGCGGTGTAGGTTCTTACTTCGTTGCTGACGAAGATAACCCTATAATTAATCCTAGAACATATATCATGCGTGAAACATCACCTTACGAAGTTGCTATTTCCGCAAAAGAAATATTACACATAAAGGTTGATTTCCGTTCTAATTGGTTTACAGATAACAAAGGTAGAAAGACTTATGGTATATGGGGCGCATCACGTTTCTCGGCACTAAAGCAAGCAATACGCATGAAATACAACAGTATGAATAATCGTATATCTTTAGAAGATGCTATGACTAAACAATACATTACAATAGACAAATCTGCTATTGAACACATACAAGACCCTGTTGAACAATCACAAAGATTGTCATTTATTATGGATGAAGTAATTAGTTTGTTTTCCGGTCTAAGAGGCGACCAAATACCTGTACTACCGCATTATGTTAATCTACATCATGTAGATTTAGGTAATACAATGCCTAATAGTGCAGATTTCCTAGATAGTATAAATGCTGATATTGCAGCCGTACTACAAGTACCAAGAGTAGCAGCAGGTCAAGAACGTGGTTCTACATTCGCAGCAACATTCAATGCTAACCTTTGGGCCGTACAAGCAATCAGTCGTATGCACAAAATACTAGCGGAGTCTGCCATGCAACTATTTATGATGCACTTAGACCTATTAGGTATAACATATAGACGACAAGATTTACCTACTATTAAGTTTGACGCTATGGATATGGAGTCTCCACTAAATGTTATGCAAAGAGTCACAATGGGTTATGATGGTGGCCTACTTACGCTTAATCAATCCCTTGATATTCTAAACTTACCGGAAATAGGCAAAGAAGGTGATGAAAGGAAAGAGGTCGAACAACCTGCGAATGTAGGAAGTTTACCTAGAGAGAATGAACAAGAAAGCGCACCTAGTGAGGAAGATATATGATACCGGAATTACAATTTGCGGTGTATAGCCTTGTTTTAGCGGCTTTGGGTGCTGTTGCAGCAATAATACTTAAAAGACACCCCGAACAACGAAAAGACATGAGTAGCCCAAAAATGTCAAATCCCAACGAAACACTTATGCTAACTTTTGGTATGGGTGTTGTTATGGCGTGGGTTATAATCGCTGCGGCTGCTTCTTATTACAGCGTTGTAGAACAAAGGGATATATCGGATTCACAACTTACAGTTATTGGTCTATTAGGTGGTCCTGCACTTCTTATTATAACAAGTGTACTAGATTTATTTAAGGGTAAAGAAAGTGCTAAAATTGCAGTATTACCCGACAGACTAAACGCTGATGTAGAATCTACTAACGCATCTAAAAACCATACTCGTAAACTAGAAGAATTAAAACTACAACACGATTTGGATATGGAAGCCATGCAACAAAAACATACTTTAGATATGGAAGCATTTCAAATTACTAAAGGCGGCAAAAAGTAAATAATCATAAAACACTAGGATGACCTAGTGTTATGACACTTAACGAAGTTTGTTGCATCCTATTATTTATTGTTATTTCTTTTATGGCCCTTGATACGGAAAAGTGGGGTTAATGGATAAAGACGAAGTTATAGAAAAGTTTATCGCTATATGTATGATGTCTGTTTTTCTTGTGCCTTTTGCTACACCTGCGTTTGAAACAAGTCCTTTTTATGACCCGAATATGATTTCTTGTAGCAGTATTACCGGAGAAATAGTAGAAAAAGAACCATTCTATATTATTGTAAGAGTAGAAGATAACTACACTTATGTTAGTGAGGACTTTAAGGTATATGTAAGTCCTAAATCATACGCTAATTATAGTATAGGCGATACACATATAGAACCAATATGTACTTTATCTGATTACTCAATCTATAAAGATTTAATAGAAACCCTAAAACAATCCGGCATACTAGAATAGATTAATAAGACAAACCCTAAATTGGAAAACCATGTCGTGTGGATGCGGTTGTAGTGGCGAAGTAGTAGCATACGAAGAATGGGATGAAGAAGATGTTTCAGCAGCCGAGTATCAAGGCCGTACTGTAAGTCTCAATAAACCCTTTAGAACAAAGGGTGGACCTAAAAAGTTTGCAGTATATACTAAAAATGGTAGCGGCACAGTAGTTATTGTACGGTTTGGCGACCCTAACATGGAAATCAAAAGAGATGACCCCGCTAGAAGAAAATCGTTTCGTGCTAGACATAACTGTAAAACACCCGGCCCAAAATGGAAGGCTAGGTATTGGTCTTGTAGACAATGGCGAGGCGGAAAAAAAGTAGAAGCAGAAGATGGAACACCATGTGGATGTGGATGTAATGATGAAGAAGTCGAGGCTAAAGATGCCGATGACCCTTGTACTGCGGGATATGAACAATACGGTATGAAAATGAAAAATGGTCGTAAAGTACCTAACTGTATTCCTATTAAGAAAAAGGCAGAAGCAGCATATGACGTTTGTTCTTCTTGTATGACACAAGAAAAATGTGCATCTCATGGTGAATGTATGAGTGTTGCATATGTAGAGGACCCCGAACCTTCAATGGAAAAGGCCCTAAAACAAGCAGCAGAACCTACACCTAAAGATTCTGAAACACACGGTGAATATATGTCTAGGTGTCAAGAAGCAGGATATTCTAAAGAAGAATGTATGGCTGCACATGAAGGGCATGAGTTTAAAACAGAAGCAGATTATGATGATAAGAAAAAGAAAGGGTACGCTTCTGAATGTGGAATAGGAGAAGAAATGATAGATGGTGAATGCAGAAAAGTTTCTGTCACACTAGATTTAGATTTCGATGAGGTAGAAGCAATAGTAGAAGCATCTACCGGAGAAAGTGTTATAGAAATAAGAGGCGTAGCATTCCACGAAGGTATGAATAAGAACAAATGGGCTTTGACAGAAGAAGGTGCAAAGTTAGTAGCAGAACAAATGAAAGGTGCAGACCTAACATTAAATCATCCGGCAGCAAGTGAACATGGTAGTGGCTTTACAAGAAATATGAACGGCGGCGTAGAAGAAGCAGTAGTCGGATATATTAAAGGTGCATCATTCCATAAAACCGTAGCAGGTGGTTATGAAGTTAGATATGTAGCACACGTTGTAAGAACAGAATTATTCGATGCTTTAGAGTCCGGCTTATGGTCTAGGGATAACTACGGGGTGTCAATTGGGGGTAGCGGCGTACCTGTCGAGGCTTCCGAAGATGGTATGTTGTTTGGTGAAGATTTTAAGTTCGACCACCTTGCTATTGTACATAAACCCGCATATCAAAGGGCTACAATAGATTCTATACGAAAAATAGAAGCAACTGCAACAGAAGCAACCTTTATAGGACATTCACAATCTGACTCAAAGCACAACAAGGTGATTAAAATGACCGAAGAAGAAAATACAGTAGATTACGCAGCAGAAATTGAAGCACTTAAGGCTTCCCTCGTTTTAGCCAATTCAAGAGTTGGCGAGTTTGAGGCAAAGGAAGAAGCAAGAGTAGAGGCATCACGTCAAACTCTTGTTGATGAAGCATCAGAATTAGGAATGTCGGGACACGAAGATTTGTCATCCGATACACTAACTTCTCTAATTGCTTCATGGAATGAGGCACACCCGACACCAACAGAAGTAGAAATGTCTCCTGTTGAATCAGTCGAAAAACCTATCGAAGAAGCAATCGCTTCTGAATCAACTCACAAAGTTTCTAACTATCTAAACGGTAGAGTAGTAGAAAACGATGAAGCACTATACGCTAAAGCATGGAACGCTTGGGCCGGTGCATGGAACAAAACACTCGCAGTTGGAGAAGGTACACAAATGGTTGCCCCAACATACGACACAATAAAGGAGATGAGATAAAATGGTAGCATACAGTGGAAACGACCCGGTAAACGTAGTAGATATAGCAGAAACTTTCGCAAGCAAAGGACTTTTAGTTAAGTACGGTGCAGGTGGAATACTAATGACAGCAAGTGTGACAGATACACCAATTGCATACACAATGGCTGAATCAAGCCGAGATGCAGACCAAGCATTAGAAGCAGCAGGTACAGGAACAGTTTCAGTAGTTGCTCTTGACGGTATTTGCTATCTTAAAGCAGGTGCAGCAAAAGCAGCACCTAAGTTTGGAATGTCTGTATATGTTTCACAGACTGCTTCCGATAACGGAACAGTCACAGTAGATGACTCAACCAATTCAGCAGTATTCGTAGGGTACTACTTTGGTGGAGAAGGTGCAATCGCATCGGGAGACTTTATTCCTGTATCTTGTTAGATATAGCAAATAAATTGAGGTGAATTAAAATGGTAAATAACACGCTAGAAGAAATATTAAATGTAGAAGCAGCAACAGGCCCGTTTTCAGTAGGAGATGCGGTTTTAGAACAGACTCTAAGAGATTTCATTCAATTACAGTCTAATACAATCGCAATAGCGACTGATTTGGTCGGTGTAAGAACCGTTCCTTGGTTAGAGTTTAAGTGGTACACCGGAGTGACAGGTACATTCGCTTATCCAATTGATGACGTTGCTCTAACAGACCCAACAAACATCGGAACAGCAAACTACACAGTTAAACTTGAGAAAGGTCAAGGTCGTGTGACTTTCCTAGACGCAGTAAGACTACGTGGCGAATCCTTTGAGAACATTGACAGGCAACAAATGGCTGTTGTAAGAGGTCGTGCAGACTTAATAGACAACCATATCCTAACAAAGTTAATGGCGGGTAATGGACAATCACAAGCAGCAACATCAACATTCGGTAGTGCATCAGCAGACGAGGAAAAAGACTTGCTAGACGCTATGGACTTAATCTTTGCTAACGCAAAGGTTAGCGGTAATGAGCCAATGGCTCTAGTATTACCTGCTGACAAGAGAAGTGCTATGCTTAACACAACTCTATACGGAAACGTAGTCGAGTCTCTACAACAACACTTGGGTAGAATCGCAAACCTAACAATTTACTACACAAGAGATTTCGGGGCAAGTAGCGCATTGGTAAACGATGGTCTACTACTTATACCGGGTGCAGAAACAGCAGAGTTTTTCACATACAACGGACCGGGATTCCAAGAGACAGAATTAACACGTCTACCGGGAGTCGGTTTTGATTGGCTATTAACATCTTACATGGGTAGCGTTATCCACGAAATGCAAGATGGTGCAGCAGCAGGTAAGAACAACCGAATCTGTAAGATTACAGGCGTAAGGGCTTAAGGGGGCTAAAATAAATGCCTATTAACCGTAAACTCCAAAACCTAATGACAGGGCTTAACACAAAGCAAGTCTCTAATGGTGGTACAGGTGGGTCTATACCTATCCTTTACAAAATAGCAGTAGATGGTGGCGCAACAGAAAGCGTTTCACTAACTGTAGACCGCAACTTAGAAGTTGTTGATGTATGGTGTCATCTCTTAGCAGATGGTGGCGCAAACACTAACAGTCTACAATTACTTAACGGTACTGACGCTATTACTGATGCTTTTGTCACAGGAACAGCAGGTGATAAAGATGTCGTAAGGTGTGGAGAAATAGATGATTCATACTACAAGATTAGTGCAGGTGGTACTCTTAAAGTCACATCTACATCATCTGATGATACAGCACCGGCAGTCCATGTATTCGTACTTGGATATTCTAACCCTTGAGACTAAAAGGTGAATGAATGAGTGATAAAAAAGTCGCTAAGGCGAAGCCAAAGAAACCTTCTAAGGCTAAACTTGCATCTGCATTGAAAGAAGCAGGTATTCCTTTGCCCGAAAGTGGTAATATAGAGGATATGCAATTTAGATTAGATAATTATTTGCCCGGACCGGGATGGTTAATAAGGGCGCATAAGAACGGTGGTAGAAGATACGCTAATCACCCTATGTCTTTGTTAAGTAGAAATGCAAAGAAACCTTATTGGATTCCAAATAGCGAAATGGTTCAAAAAATTATTGCTACTAAACTTGTCGTAGTATTAGGCCGAGCAACCAAACCTTCATCAAACAATATAGTGCTTGACGTACCGTTAGATTACAGGGAGAGGTTTGGAGATGGCAGTCACAACGGATAATATTAGGGATTTACTTAATAGACCTAGAGGTCTAAATAATGGTACAATCACAGAATATATTACCATTCGTACAGCAGAAGTAAACAAAAAAACAAGAGTAGCAGAATACTTTGGTGTAGATGCTACAGGCGCACCTACTGATACCTTAAAAGAAAGTGCAGTAAAGTTTTTAGTTTGTGTAGATTGTCTAAGAGTATTAATAGATACTATACCTGCTGTATTCCCACAAAAAGAACAAGGTACATCTGACATTCGATACAATAAACAATTAGCGTCTTTTGAGAAATCAGCACAAGACGCTTTAGCAGCGATAGAAGAGAAGGGTGGTAGTGCGTTTAAATCGGGAACAACAGCATCAAGAGTCGGGGGAACAACAACCGGCTCGCAATTGTCCGGCTCTCTTTATCAAGATTAAAGAGGGTAAAATATGACAAATTATTGGTGGGTTGGTGCGGCATCTACTGACCCTATGGTTGCTAATAATTGGTCTACTACTTCAAATGGTTTAACATTAGCAAGTAGCCTTCCGGGTGATTGGCTACAAACAGGAAATGACGATGCACTTTTCTTTACATCAGTAGCCCAACAAGAAATAGATTTTGGTGCTAATACACGTTATCTAAATCTTGTCACAATAGATTCTACATTTACGGGTAGTAGAGTTTTTAATTGTAGTGGCTCTACTTTATATTTTGAAGCAGGATTAATAATTCAAGTAGCGGATTGTATAAAAGATAACACAGGTACTACATGGATTTTTACAGGTACACCACCTTTTCCAATAGGCGATAGTGCGGCAAATCAAACAGCAAATAGACTTTACATACAGTATGAAGCAAACACAAGTGTATGGACAGGTGATAATGGAGAGCCGGATTCTGATAGTATAATAACATTTACATTACCCGCCGCAGGTATATTGACTTTAACAGACGGTAAATACCCTAAAATAACATTGGCTACCGCATCCGGTAGTGCTACATTTAGTCCCGAACACATATACACAAGAACAGGTGCGGCATGGAATACATACGGTTCAGTAGATATTGGTAATTTTGTTATTCCTTCTACCGTAAAAGTAAGTCCTAGAACAATTGACACAGACGATTTATCAAAAATATTTAAATTACAAGGCACTATTAGCATAGCACATGAAGAATATAATTGGGGTAATACTACTGTACACTATACCGCTACTTCTAGTAATCAAGTTTTACCTGTAAACGGAGATACAACCTACGGTAATTCTACAACAAAAAAGTTTAACGTCAAATATAACAAAGTAGTTATTGAGGCATCTACACACGATTGGATTATATCTGATGGTAGAACACTAACGTGTAATGAATTAGTCATAGAAACTGATGGTACATTATACGGTCCTTATTCACAATCAAAACAAAGTGCTGATATACACACGGTTAAAAGACCTACGGTAAAAGGAGATTGGAACTTTTCTCAAGTATCTGATGGTATTTACCGCAGCAGAAACACACCGCCCTCAACTTCTGTCGTAGAGGGGGGTACAGGAAGAGAGTTTATTACTAAAGATGCAATATTGGTGGGGCAGGGACACGATGATATGGCAATCTTAGCCGAAGGTGAAGATGGAACGTTACTTAGTATAAGTAGTGGCAGTCCTGTTTGGGCTACTAACACAGGTGGAGAAAGCGGTGGCGGTGGAACACTTGATATAGGCGACTTAGTTGTAAGTAATAATGATAGTGGTATCATTATCATGGGCGCATTAGTGATATAATTATTAAACAATAAAAGAGGGAAAGTATATGGCACTAACAGGTAATAAAAATCTTTTTACTGCTACCACTACCCAAAGGGCGGGTGTCACACCTACTAAAGAACAAATATTCCTAGATACAGGTACAGGTTCAGCCGCTAATGGTGTCTTTATTGGTGATGGTTCTACAGCAGGTGGTAGGGCCGCAGACGTTAGACCACTAGAAACAAAAAACGCCACATACACATTCGTTAGAGCAGATGAAGCCCGTTTACTACTTCATACTAATTCTTCTGCATATACATACACAATACCCCCATACTCTTCTGTTCCTTTTCCGGTAGGATTAAGTGAATTACAAGTTATGAATGAAGGTAGCGGTAATATTACTATTGGTACTGATTCGGGGGTTTCTCTTGTAGGCCAAGGAGTTAATAATCCGGGTACAAGTGGTACTTTTACTTTGACAAAAGACCAAAAAGTATATCTAAGACATAGTGCTACACAAGATACTTGGATTGCATATCAAAATAATGCTACAGGTCCTACAGGACCACAAGGTATTCAAGGTATTCAAGGTATTCAAGGAAATACAGGACCGACAGGACCTACAGGACCACAAGGACCGGCGGGACCGACAGGCTCTACGGGTTCTACAGGTAGTACAGGCTCACAAGGTTCACAAGGAATACAAGGTAATACGGGTCCAACAGGTGCGGCGGCAGGATTTGGTACACCTACTATTGTCACAGGTAGCCCCGTAGGTATAACTGCTAGTGGACCCGATACCGCTAAAGTGTTTGCATTTACTATCCCTTCCGGCCCAACAGGACCTATAGGTCCAGCAGGTTTTAAAACGGGTTTAGTTTGGAAGTTTAGTACGACTACAACATCAGCAGACCCCGGTTCGGGGTTTATGAGATTTGATAATGCTACATTTGCTAACGTCACAGAAATATATATTGACGAAGAAGATGCGGGGGCTGTAAATCAAGATGCTTGGTTTACTTTTATAGGTGCATCTAATAACACTAGAAAAGGTGTATTACAAATACAACATATAGGTGGGGCTGTAGAAGAGTTTGCTTCATTTATAGTCAATAGCGTGACAGATAATACCGGATGGTACACACTAGGTGTAAGCCCTGTATCTTCTAGTGTGACAGGTACTATACAAAACAACGTAAAATATGTTCTAAACTTCGGACAAGCAGGACAACAAGGCTCTACAGGACCAACTGGTCCTACAGGCCCAACCGGAAGTCAAGGTACTATTGGTGTATCAGGGCCGCCCGGAAGTACAGGTAGTACAGGACCGACTGGTTCTACTGGGCCAACAGGACCTACTGGCGCAGATTCTACAGTAGCAGGGCCTACAGGTCCTACAGGACCTACAGGTCCACAAGGCTCTACAGGACCGGATGGACCACAAGGTCCACAAGGCACAACAGGTGCAACAGGACCACAAGGTCCTACCGGCCCTCAAGGTACACAAGGTGTAGCAGGTCCGACAGGTAATACAGGCCCTACAGGTCCTACAGGACCGGATGGTAATTTCGGTGGTGCTTCATTTAAGTATGATTTCAATACCCACACCTCTATAACAGACCCCGGCGCAGGTAAACTAAAATTAAATAGTGCTACGCAAAATACTGCTACTCATATTGTTATTGATGATAGCGATTTAGACGGTAGCGATATTCAATCTTTTATGAGAACAATAGACGATTCTACTTCTACAATAAAAGGTCATGTAAAGATAAGTAATTTACTAGATGCTTCACAATTTATAATATTTACTATTTCTTCACTAAGTGAACAAACAGGTTTCTTTGATATAACAGTAAGTGCTATAGACTCTTCTGCTACATCACCTTTTAGTGCGGGAGAAGATATTTTAGTCACATTCGCAAGAACGGGTGATAAAGGAGACACCGGACCTGCCGGTCCTACAGGACCAACAGGACCTCAAGGCCCAACAGGTAGCCAAGGTACTGTAGGTGTGACAGGGCCACCGGGTAGCACAGGACCGGATGGTCCAACGGGACCTCAAGGTGGAACGGGCGCAGAAGGACCTACAGGGCCTCAAGGAAGTACAGGTCCCGCAGGACCGCCCGGACCAAATGGACCTACAGGTTCTCAAGGACCAACCGGCCCTACAGGACCTCAAGGTACTACGGGTAATACAGGACCTACCGGAACAGCCGCAGGTTTTGGAACACCGACAGTATCTAGTGGTCCTTTGGCAATCGGTTCTAGTGGGCCTAACACGGCAAAGGTATTTGCTTTCACAATCCCACCGGGTAGTACCGGACCTACAGGCCCTACGGGTCCTACAGGCCCAACAGGTCCACCGGGCGGAACAGGTAGTATAGGTTCTACAGGTCCTACGGGTCCGGCGGGTGCATCAGCAGGTGTTGGTACACCAACCATAACTACAGGTCCTTTAGCAGTAGCAGCAAGCGGCCCGGATAATGCTAAAGTATTTGCCTTTACAATTCCGGCAGGGCCAACAGGACCTACCGGACCGCAAGGTCCTACAGGAAGTCAAGGCCCACCGGGTCCAACCGGACCGACAGGGCCGACAGGACCACCGGGTAGTACAGGTAGTCAAGGTAATATAGGTCCGACAGGACCTACAGGCGCAGACGGCAATTTTGGTGGCGCATCTTTTAAATATGATTTTTCTACAAACACATCAGATAGCGACCCCGGCGCAGGTAAGGTAAAACTAAACAACGCTACTCAATCATCTGCTACTAGAATCTATATAGATGACAGCGATTTAGACGGAACAGATATTCAATCATTCCTTCGTACAATAGATGATTCTACATCTGCAATTAAAGGACACGTTAAAATTAGTAATTTAACAGATGCAAGTCAATTTACTTTACATACTATTACTTCTCTATCAGAAGATTCGGGCTACTTTGACATAACAGTAAGTACAATAGATTCTTCTGCTTCTGCACCATTTTCAAATGGTGAGGATGTTATGGTGACTTTTGCTAGAACTGGTGACAAAGGAGACACCGGAGATACCGGAAGTGCAGGTCCTACAGGACCGCCCGGACCTAGTGGTGGAACAGGACCGGCAGGTCCACCGGGTACACAAGGTGATGAAGGACCTACAGGTCCTACCGGACCTACCGGACCTAATGGTCCACCGGGTAGTATAGGTCCTACAGGCAACACAGGTCTTACAGGTACAGCAGCCGGATTCGGAACACCTACTATGTCGGCAGGACCTTTAGCAATTTCTTCTAGTGGGCCGGACACCGCTAAAATATTCGCATTCACAATTCCACCCGGCGGTACAGGACCTATAGGTCCCGCAGGGCCACCCGGTCCTAGCGGTCCACCCGGAAACGATGGTGGTACAGGACCAACCGGACCTACAGGTACAGCAGCAGGATTTGGGACACCTAGTGTTTCTTCCGGTCCTCTTTCTATAAGTAGTAGTGGACCAAATACAGCAAAGGTCTTTGCTTTTACTATACCTGCCGGAGATACCGGACCGATAGGTCCAACCGGACCTACTGGACCAACAGGACCAACTGGACCACCCGGTGCTACAGGAAGTGTTGGTGCGACAGGACCGTCAGCAGGTTTCGGTACACCAAGTGTTAGTAGCGGTCCTTTAGCAATATCTAGTAGTGGTCCTAATACCGCAAAAGTATTTACTTTTACAATTCCACCCGGAAGCACAGGACCCGCAGGGCCACCGGGACCGACAGGCCCTACCGGACCGGCAGGTAATGACGGAAACGATGGTGGTACAGGACCTACAGGTCCGGCTGCGGGATTCGGTACACCTACTGCTACAACAGGACCTATTGCTGTTTCATCTAGCGGTCCAAATACTGCTAAGGTATTTGCTTTTACAATTCCTCAAGGTGCAACAGGCCCACCCGGTCCTTCGGGCGGCGCAGGTCCACCCGGACCCACAGGACCAACAGGCCCTGCGGGACCGGCAGCAGGTTTTGGTACACCAACCGTTAGTACCGGACCGATAGCAATTTCGTCAAGTGGACCTAACACCGCAAAAGTTTTTGCCTTTACTATACCACAAGGTGATACAGGACCTATAGGACCAACAGGCCCAACTGGTCCTACTGGTCCTACTGGGCCTACGGGTCCTGCGGGGCCACCCGGCTCTATTGGACCAAGTGGTGCAGCAGCAGGATTTGGTAGTGCGTCTGCTAGTACAGGACCTATTGGCGTTAGTACAAGTGGACCCGATAGTGCTAAAGTATTTGCATTTACTATACCACAAGGTGCAACAGGTCCGGCAGGACCACCCGGACCTACAGGTCCTACTGGCGGAACAGGTCCGGCAGGTGCAAACGCAGGATTTGGTACACCAACGGTAGCAAGTGGTCCTCTCGCTATATCTAGTAGCGGCCCAAATACTGCTAAAGTCTTTGCATTCACTATTCCACCCGGTTCTACAGGCCCTGCGGGTCCTGCGGGGCCGCCCGGTCCTGCCGGACCTACAGGACCAGATGGTCCACCGGGTTCTAATGGTGCAGCAGGTGGATTTGGTACACCTACTGTAAGTAGCGGTCCTTTAGCAATTTCATCAAGTGGGCCTAACACATCCAAAGTATTTGCTTTTACTATACCACCGGGTTCTACAGGACCAACTGGACCTGCGGGACCACCCGGACCTGCGGGACCGACTGGACCGAATGGACCTGCGGGAACGGCAGCCGGTTTTGGAACGCCAACGGTAGCAAGTGGACCTTTAGCAATTGCATCTAGTGGACCTGCAACCGCTAAGGTATTTGATTTTACAATTCCGCCCGGTTCAACAGGGCCAACAGGACCTACAGGGCCAACAGGTCCGACAGGACCAACAGGGCCTAACGGACCTGCGGGTTCAGTCTCCGCACCTACGGTTTATTCTAATTCAACAGTTTATTCGGCGGGAGATGTTGTTCTTTACGCAGGTGGGACTTATATAGCGAATACAAGTGCGTTAGCCCAAGACCCCGACACTTCCTCAAGATGGGATTTACTTGCATCTCCGGGTAGGATGTTGATAGTCGCAGAATGGAACGACCAATACTATACTTCATCACTTAGAAACGGTTGGAGATGGTCTTTTGGTGCAGGTATGAATAACGTAGATAACAGCGATTCATCAACAAATCCTGTAGGTACTGTTTTACCTATTGCTTGCAGACTAAAAAAGATAGAATGGTTTGTAGGTAATGTAGGTGCGGAAACAGGCTCAACTTCATTTACTCATAAGATTACAAAGAATGGTACGGATTTGGCTACAACATATTCTTGGGCTTCAACAGGAAGCGGTGGTAATTCTTATATAAGAAGTGCTTCACCGGATTTAGATTTTGCCGCAGGTGATACTTTTAACCTAAGAGTAACTTCGCCTAGTGGTTATTCAAGCACTAGACAAATAGGTAGACTAAGAGCCACATTTTACTTTGAAGTGAGGGAGAATTGATAACATGGCTAGAAACTTTAAAAATGCAGATGCAGCAGAAAAAGCACTAAAACAAACCCAAAGAGAATGGTTAAAAAGAATAGAAAACGCATACGGTGAAAACTATTATGACGCTTTATCTGATTCAGAAAAAACCGAATTAGATACATTTAGAACGGCTATGAAAAACTTATCTTCTATTAGTACAAAATCATCATTTCACGATGACGGGGTTTTCCCTAGTATTCCATCATGGTTTGATTATGGAGAATTAGAAGAAGCACAGGGTGTATCAAGAGCAGCAGCAGGTCCAACAGGACCGACAGGACCAAGTGGTGCTACCGGCCCAAGTGGTGCTACCGGACCAACAGGTCCAACTGGACCTACCGGACCAAGTGGAAGTAATGGTTCTGCGGGACCGACAGGTCCTACGGGACCTACCGGACCGACAGGGCCTAGTGGAAGCGGTGGCGGCAGTACAATTAATGTGGATTTTGATGGAAGAGAATCAACCACGATGACACAGTGGGTTATTGATTCAAGAGGCGGAACAGTGCAAATCCACTTTGCTAACGGAATGGTCGGAACAATTGCCATCAATTTTTCATAAGATACTCCTTAAATACCCTATGATGTAATGGTACACTATGTCAGAAATGATGGAACATCCCGCATGGATAATGTGGGAAGAAGCGTTGAGTGAAGAAATAGTGAATGAAATAATTGAGGCGGCAAAGGAAGCAGAACCTCAAGCGGCATCTACCTTTAGAACAGGTGAAGGTAAAGAAGATAGCCATAGAAAAACCCAAATAAGATGGCTACAAGATGAAAAATACAAACCTCTTACAGAACAAATGATGTGGTATATAGAAAAAGCAAATGAACATTTTGGTGTAGAAGTATCTTATCTACCACCATTACAATTTACAGAATATATGGATATAGGCTACCATTATGGTATGCACCACGATATTGATTGGAACAGACAAGATGGTATGCACAGAAAAGTAAGTATTGT
>JAAHTH010000625.1_pt2 | contig 23796 bp, 34 predicted proteins | sample 6116091 | NCBI WGS metagenome assembly JAAHTH01 (sample SAMN13939990, study PRJNA603662) | sponge metagenome | isolation source: marine sponge | host: Mycale hentscheli | place: New Zealand | collected 2006 | reverse complement strand
AACACGGCGTTGAGAGGTGGGTCGAGCTTGTCGACGACTTCAAGGCGTTGGGCGTGCTATCACGCGACTGCCGCGAGCTTTTCATTTCGTACTGCGTCGCCTACTCGCAGTGGCGTCGTTGCCTTGACCTCGTACGGCAGATCGGCCCGGCGATCATCGACCGCGACCGCAACGGAAACATCGCGATCAGGAAAAACCACCTCTCGGTCGAGTTGCACAAGTACCGGCAAGCAATGGACCGCTGCCTTGTCGAGTTGGGTTTGACGCCGTCGGCTCGGCAACGGTTGCGAAGCGTTGGCAACGTCAAGCAAGTTGATCCGTACGCCGAGTTGATCGGGAGGGTTTCGTGATCAGTTCGGCAACCCTTGCGACGATGACCAGCTACTGCGACGACGTTGTCGGCGGTCGCCTTGTCGCTGGTCAAAGCGTGGTCGGTGCTTGCGAGCGTCACCTTCGCGACCTCGATCGTCAATCGACTTCGGCGTTTCCGTTTCACTTCGACGCAACGCTCGCGGGTTTGGCTTGCGATTATTTCCCGCTCGTACTCAAGCACTCGATCGGTCGGGCGGCGGGCTTGCCCTTCGCCCTTGAGCCGTGGCAGGTCTTTGGTATCGGCTCGATCTTCGGTTGGGTTCACGACGATACCAACGCGCGGCGATTCCGAAAGTTCTACTGGTCGATGGCTCGCAAGAACGGCAAGAGTTGCGTCGGTGCAGGGCTCGCGTTGTTTTGCGCGTCGCTTGATATTAACCCGACGATCCGCAAGCCCGAGCCTGTGGCTCAAGTGATTCTTTCAGCGACCAAGCGCGAGCAAGTTGAGAAGGTCATCTTTCAAGAGGTGATGCGTATGCGTGATCAGTCGCCGAGTATCGAGCAGCGTTGTCAACTTGCCAACAAGCAGATCACGTTTAACCACAACGCCGGTTCGATCAGTTGCGTCGGATCGGACAAGAGTTACGACGGGCTGAACCCGTCGCTCGTACTAATGGATGAGCTTCACGCGTGGAAGCACCACCACCGCGACTTTTACAATACGATGTTGACCGGGTCGGGAAACCGCGATCAACCTATCGTCGGTATCCTTACAACGGCGGGCGACGACAAAAGTTATATTTGGCTCGACGAGTACCGGCACGCCAAAGCGGTATCGCTCGGCGACTTCGTTGACGACTCGCTCTTTGCGTTGATCTATGAAGTCGACCCCGACGACGACCCGCTCGACCCGAGCGTATGGCTCAAGTCAAACCCAAACCTCAACGTAAGCGTTCAAGAGGAATACCTGATCGACCAAGCCAACCGAGCGACGAGCAAGATCGGGCGCAACCGGTTCAGTCGATACCACGGCAACCGTCTAGTTTCGTCAACCGAGTCGGCGTTCGACATCGACAAGTGGGACGCCTGCGCCGACGACCTCTCCGACTGGACCGAGGCTGATGCGATAGGCGTCGGCGTTGACCTCGGCGGGCGTGACGATTTCGCAGCGTGGGCTGTCGTGGCTCGTTACGTCATCGACCCCGACGAGCTTGACGACTTGAGCGAGGGCGACGCAGTGGACAAGTCAAGCGACGACGATCACAATGCCGACGCGTTGACGTACCGTTACGAGTGTCGGGCTTTCGTATACATCGCCGAGGATAGCGAGCGCGACGTCGAGGTCGAGCCCTTCGGGACTTGGATCAACGAGGACCGGATCAAGCGGGTCAAGTACCCGATCACAGAAATGAAAGCCGACATCGTCGATATGAGTTACGAGCTTGAGTTTGACGCGTTAGCGTTCGACCCTCACAACGGGCAGCAATTTGCTGAAGACCTTGAGCAAGAAGGCCTGCTTGCCGCTCGTATGCCTCAAACGTTTTCGATGTTTAACGAGCCGCTCGCCGACTTCTTGCAAGCGATGACCGACGGGCGACTCAAGCAAGACGGCTGCCCGGTATTACGTTGGTGCGTTGGTAACGCGGTCGCTTGTCGCGATCGGCAAGACCGCTTCATGCTTGACAAGCGTAAAAGCGTCGACAAGATCGACCCGGTCGTCGCGATCATAATGGCGCACCGATCAGCGATGAAGGCGGGCGGTCGCTCGACCGATGAAAACCTCATAATTGTTTAAGGCTTGACGATGAGTAACGAAACCCGAAGCGAGTACGCCGACCTGATCGACGAGACTATGCAAGCCCTTAACCGAGTTAGCGGTATTACAAACCCGCAGGACTGGTTGATCGAGGCAGTCGGCGGCGACAACAAAGCCGTCGGTATGCAAGTCAACCCGTACACCGCGCTTGGGCTTGCCCCGCTGTGGTACGCGGTAAACAAGATCGCTGGTCACATCGCCACGATGCCGCTAAAGCTGATGAGGCGAACCGACGACTTAACGACGCAGTGGGAGCGACGCGACCCTCGGCAGCGGTTAATCGAAAACCCCAACTGCTACCAAACCGCAGCGGTACAACGCGAGCAAGTACAAGGTCACATTCTGTTAATGGGCAACGGTCGACTCGCGATCATACGCGACGAGGCTCGTCGCCCGGTTGAGTTAATACCGATCCTGCCCGAGTCTTGTACGACGATGTTGGTCGACGGCGAGAAGTGGCACATGGTCATCGGCCCGGCGCAATGGGACTACACTCAAGCCGACTCATACGCCGAGCCCGGTCGGGTTTATTACCTGCCCGACGAGGACGTCATTCACGTTCCCGGGTTTGGGTGGAACGGCGTGTGGGGTTACTCGTTGGTTCACATCGCGAAAGAGGTGATCGGGCTCGGGCTTGCTGGTCAACAGGCGGCAGGTCAAGCGTTCATAAACGCCGGTCGGCCCGGCATCATACTTGAGGCACCGACCGGCAAGTTTCGCGACCCCGAGAAAGCAAAGAAGTTCCTCGACGCGTTCGACTCATCGGTCAAGGGTATCGACAACGCGGGCAAGACCGCTCTGCTACGCGAGGGCGTGACGGCTCGCGTGTTGCCGATCAGTCAAAGCGACGCTCAATTCTTGCAGCAGCGTATCTATCAACGCGAGGAAATCGCCCTGCTGATGAACCTTGAAAATATACTAGGCGACTCAAGCGGCGTGACTTACAAGTCGATCACTGAAAGGAACGCGGCGTACCTTGCTAACTGCCTCAACCGTTGGTTAACCAAGTGGGAAGAGGAGACGACTCGCAAGTTGTTAACCGAAGATGAGAAGGCGACCGGCGACTTATACTTTAAGTTTGATACAACGGCGTTCCTCGCGGGCGACCCGAACGCAATGGCCGAGTACACGGGCAAGTTGCGGGCGCAGGGCTTGATCAACGGCAACGAGGGACGCGGTATGCACCAACTTAACTATGTCGACGACCCTCAACTTGCTACGTTTACAAACCCCAACGTGACGACCGAGACCGTAACGACGACGAGCGAGTCAACCGAGCGGATCGAGGTTAGCGACGACGAACCGACCAGCGACGACGCCGCTGCCAAGTGGCGAGGGCGAGCGACCAACGCGGTACGCAGTCGAGTTGAGTTAATGGCAAGCGTCGAAAAGGATCGCGTTGTACGAGCCGCTGCCAAGAAGGGCGACGGCTTCGACGCGTGGGTGAATGAGTTTTACGACGGCTGGACCGATACGCTCGGCGGCGTGATCAACGAGCTAGGCGGCGACCCCGCACTCGCGGCACAACATTGTGATGACCGACGACAAGCGTTGAGGGAGATCGGTTGCGTGACCGATCCCGGCGACGATCGGGCGGGCGTCGCTCGCCGCTTTGCCGAGAGTTGGACAAGTGACAAGTTGACCGAGTTAATAATCGAGGGAATGAGCGATGTTTGAATACGACGTTGAACGTGGAACGATTGACGCGAGGGGCGTCGTCGACTTGCCGGGCGGCGAGGGGTTTAGCAGCGACGATATGCTCGCGGCGTTGACCGCGATGGACGGGCGCGACGTCGTGATGTTGCTCAAGTCAGAAGGCGGGCTCGTCACTGAAGGCTTGTCGATACACGGCATGATCGAGCGATACCCGGGCAAGGTGACCGTCGAGGTCGACACGCTCGCGGCAAGCATCGCGACCGTGATGATCATGGCGGCTGATGAAATCGTAATGCGTCGAAAGGCTCGACTGATGATTCACGACCCGTGGCTCGCTGCTATGGGCAACGCGTCGGCCTTTCGCAACCTCGCCGACAACCTCGACGCGTTGGCTCGCGACATCGCCGACGTATACGCCGAGCGTACCGGTTACGAAGCCGACCGTTGGCTTGCCGCGATGAGAGACGAGACTTGGTACACCGCGACCGAGGCAGTCGACGCCGGGCTTGCTGATCGAGTAGCCGGTCGCGTTGGCTACAGCGACGATGAGGAGATACCCGCTCGCGACCCGAGCGTCACGCCCTACACCCCGACGACCAGCGACGACCCCAACCTGTACGCGCCGTTTGACAACGTCGCCTGTGCGATCGACTTGACGGTCACCGACGCGATGGTCGACGAGGCGAAGCGGGCTCTTGAGTGGCGCGAGGAATACGGGCGAGGCGGCACGCAGGTCGGGGTTACGCGAGCGAATCAAATCGTCAACGACGGCAAGTTGACCGCCGAAACGTGGGCTCGGGTTTTCTCGTACTTGTCGCGTCATCAGGTCGACAAGGAAGCGGAAGGCTTTAGCCCGGGCGAGGACGGTTACCCGTCGCCGGGTCGCATCGCCTACGGATTGTGGGGCGGCGAACCGGCCTTCAGTCGGTCGCGATCTATCGTTGAGCAACTCGACAACGCGGAGGACGCAACTGATCAGGTCGACGAGCCTGTCGCGTGGTTACCGGCGGTTGCCCTTGCCGACTCACTTGACAAGAGACACCGGTTAATGGGACAACGATACCGACCTCGTTAGGTTCCGCACCCGCTAACACCCGACCGATCGCCCGTCCGTTGACGCGTCGACCTCGTCGTTGAGTTGAGCAGGCACCGTTTCTTACGTCCTAACAACCAACTAGAGGTCGACCTATGTCGCTCAAGCAAAAGATCGAGTCGCTCGGGGCTCGTAACAAATCAATCGCCGATGAAATCGCCGCACTCGGTTCAGTCGAGGCAGAGGGCGAGGCTCAAGAAGTCGCGCTCAATACGATCAAGGAACTCGGCGACGAGTTCGACGCCAACGAAAAGCAACTTGACGTCCTCAACAACGCGTACGACCAAACTCAAATCGCAAGCGTGCGTGCCGTTGCTCAACGAGTACCTGCCGAGGTGATTGTCGGCGACGCTCAAAACCAACAAGTCGACGCGAAGCCGAGTTGGGAACGCATCGCGGTTCCGGCGAAGGCGGCGTTTTGCAAGTCAAGGTTTTTCGACAACGATCGCGAGGCGTACTTCTCGGGCTTGTTCCTTTGTGCAAGTGCCGGTAACGCTCAAGCAAAAGCCAAGTTAGGCGAATCGGGTTACTCGCTCAAAGGCGCGCGTAACGACATGGCGACTACGCCGGGCAACGTCGGCGGCTTCGCGGTTCCCGAGCCGATGGCGGCAACGATCATTCGACTCGTTGAGGAAGCCGGTGTTGCTCGTCGTAGCTTGCAAAATATCCCGATGACCTCGGCGACCCTTGACGTTCCGAAGCGTGACGGCGGGTTGACCGTTTACTACCCGGGCGAAGGGCAAACAATCACCAACAGCGACATCACCTTCGGGCAGGTCAACCTCGTTGCCAAGAAGTACGCGGTGCTTGCCCTGATGAGTACCGAGCTTGAAGAGGACGCGATCATCAGTATGGTCGACCTCGTCGTTGAGGAGATCGCTTACGCGATCGCCGTCGCGGAAGATACCAACAGCTTCCTCGGCGACGGTACGGCGGCGTTCAATGGCATCACCGGTATTGCTAACGCGTTGAACGCGGGGGCTCAACTCAACCTGAACGCAAATTGGGGCGCGCAAACCCTTGACGAGTTTACCGACGCCGTCGCCGCGTTGCCGCTTTACAGTGGTATGCGTCCAGCGTGGTACGTCAATCACTCGGGCTTCGCCGCGTCGATGCAACGACTGATGTACACCACGGGCGGCAACACGACCGACAACGTCGCCGCCGGGACGCCCGCTCAATTCCTCGGGTTCCCCGTGTACTTCACTCAAGTCTTGCCCGGGCTCAACGCCGTCGCAGGCGACTTGACCGTTGTACTCGGCGACTTGCGACTCGGGGGTTACATGGGTATTCGTCGCTCGTTGACGATCAAGGTACTCAACGAGTTGTACGCCGCATCGGATCAGGTCGGTATCGTCGCGACAAGTCGCAGCGATACTCAAATCTTTGACGTTGGCGACGCTACCAACGCGGGTTGTATCGTCGGCTTGTTCGCGCAGTGATCACGGCTCTTTGAGTCGTTACCCCGAGCGGCGTCGATGCTTTCCCGACGTCGCTCGGCTTTCTTGTTTTGTTTTTCAAAGGTCGATTATGGCAACGGTAAAAGATCATCAGTCGGCGGCGCGTATCGCGTGGTCGCTTACGCGATCAGTCAACCCGAGCAACCGGTGCGTCGACCTTGCGTTTGTGAAACGGTCGTTGCGGTTGTCGGTACAAGATGACAGTCACGACGAAACGCTTTATGCCCTGATCGACGCGGCGACCGAGCAAGTTGAGCATGACACCGCGAGTGCGTTGATCACTCAAGGCTTCGTAATGAACCGGGACGCGTTCCCGACTCGCGACCGTTACGTCTACATACCGATTCGACCGATCCAGTCGATCGCGTCGGTGACCTATACCGACACCGACAGCGGGGCGAGTGTTGCGTTTACCGACTATACCCTCGACGCCGCTCAACAAATGATTGTGTTGACCGAGGACGCCGCTTGGCCGACCAACGCGTCGAGCGTCGTGATCACCTTAACCGTCGGCTATGGGGACGCCTTTCAAGCCGTACCCAACGTGCTACGGCAAGCGGTCACGATGCAAACCGGACGCTGGTTTCAAAACCCGACGATGGACTTAAACGACCTGATCAACACCGACGCGCCATACAATCGACTGATCGCGCGTTACTTACGAGCGAGCTACCCGTAACATGGCAAGACGTAACCGCGTCGGAAACCGGCGATTCATAGCTACCTTTTTTCAGCACAACGGAACGCTGGACGCAACCGGTACGCCGACCTTCAACAACCCGCAAGATTGGGACCAGTTTATTACGGGTTGGTTTTGCGAGTGCCTTGATCAGAGCGGTCGTAAGACGATGAGGGGGCGCGAGGTTACCGAGTCAACGAAGCGGGTGTTGTATGGCGACTACGCAGCGGTCCAAACGGTCGACAAGTTTATGAGGTGCAAGGTCAACGGTATCGTGAGCGAGATACTCGCGGTGCTAGATGAGAACGGCGACCAGCGGGAAATGGTCATCGACCTCGGGTTGGAGAAATAGCTTGTCAATTTTCAACGAGGTAAAACTACAATCGAAAGAGTTAAAGCACAAGCGTACGTTGACGGGCAAGCCCGGGCGTATGAGGAAGGGCAACGTCGTAACGACAACGCCCGGAACTGAAAAGCTATTTAAGAAGTTCCCGGTCGAGTTGCGTTACAAGGTACTGAAGGCGGCGACGCGAGCGAGCGCGGGTGTCGTACGCAACGCGGCACGCAAGATCGCCCGACCTCACGATTCACGACGTACCGGAACGCGGAAGTACTGGACCGACGACGTCAAGGAAGAGCGAGCCAACAACCCGATGCAACTGTGGCAGACGCCCGTCGTCAAGGTCAAGGTATACAAGAACGCCGTGTTGGGAATGGTCGGCCCTCGTCGACCGTGGGGCAACATCGCCAACGTATTTGAGTTCGGCGGCGAGGTTCCCCTTTGGTACGATGAGGACGGCGACAAGCCACGACGTACCGAGCGACAACCGCCCCGCAAGTTTATGCGTTACGCCGCCGATACGACTAAAGGCTTGCAACGCTCGGCGTTTGTCGGCAAGGTTAAAAGTGAGTGGACAAAATTATGAGCAGCGACGTCAACGAAGCCTTGCGGCAGTTGTTGTTAAGCGACAGCAACATCGCGACCGCCGTCGGCAACACGCGAGTGATCAACGACCAGTTGCCCGCAAGGGTGGTGCTGCCTTGCATCATCTACTTTGAGGTCTCAACCGACATCAGTAACTCGTTGACCGGAATCATTGGCGCGAGCTTGAGCCGTTACCAAGTCGACGCGTACGCCTCGACTCGGGTCGCGGCAAGCAAGTTGCAGCGTATGGTCGCACGGCGACTTGGCGCGTACATCGGAAAGGTCGACGACTACCCGCTCAAGACCTCGCGTATGAGTGGCGAGCGTGCCGACACTGATCGACCGTCGTTGGGTAGCGCGGGCTTTCGATATATCGCAAGCATCGACTATCAAGTTCTTCACTTTCCCTTCTATCAAACGTAAGGTTTTGAAATGGTATTTTTAGGTGACACCGGGCAAGGCGCGATCGTTAGCTTCGGTAGCTCGGGCGCGATTGCAATGGTTCGGTCTATGACTTGCCCCGACTGGTCAATCGAGAAGATCGACGCGTCGACGCTCGACAACGTCGGGTTTATGAAGTACATCAGCGGCGACCTTGCCGACCCGGGCGAGCTTGTCGTCGAGATGATCTTCGACCCACAAGACGCCCTTTTTAGCCTTGCCGGTTGCGGCGAGACTATTATTATCACTTGGCCGATCGACCCGTGTCGTACCTCGCCCGGCGGCACGGGCGCGACGTTAACGGGAGACGGCTTCATTACGACGATGAGCTTCGGGTCGCTTGAGATTAACCAACTCAACACCATGACGATCACGTTCAGTTTCAACGGGCTAAACGGCCCGAGCTTTACCCCTGAAAGTTAGGTTGCAAAAATGGAAAGCAAGGTTGACGACGAGCCGACAGTAGAGGTCAAACCGCTGATCGGTTACAACGTAGCAACGGGCAAGCAACAACGATCAACGCTCTACCAAGTTTTTTACGACGGCGAGCGCGTTGGCTTCATCGGTTGGGAATCGCCGATGTTGTGCTTGCATACGCAAATGGGACCGATAGAACGCGACCACGTTACCGAGCAAGTCGGTTTGATACTCGACCGCGATGTCGTGACGAAGTCGCCGCCTGTCGTGCCTGATGAGTTACTAAACCCCCAACCGGAAAGCGATGAATATGACAACGACGACTTTGACACGTAGCGCGTTACTCGACTCGATCAAGGCGATTCAACGAGAGGTTGATGTACCCGGCATCGGCGTGGTTACGATCAAGAGTTGGACGCCGGTCCAACGATCGAGGCGACAGGCGACGATCGCGTCAATGACTCAAGAGAACCAGTACAAGCACGCTGCGGCTTTTGCGATTATCGACATGGTCGTTGACGGTAACGGCGAGCCGTTATTTACCGACGCCGACCTGCCGACCCTGATCAACGAAACGTCATCGGCAAAGATCGATCAGTTGCACGACGCTTGTCAAGAATTCGATGAGGAAGAAGCGGGAAACGGTTAGGGCGGGTCGAGCGTTACCGCACCGAGTTTCAACGCAACCAGCGTTTGAGGTTCGTGTTTGGCCTTGCCGTTGAGTTGGGAATCGATGACCCGTTGACTTGGTACAACGCGGTCGGCGACAAGCTCGTCGATGCTTGGTTGGGTTACAAGCTCAACGAAATCGACGTTGAGAACGAGCGCGGCAAAACAACCGAGTCACCTGCGAAAGTATTGGAGCGGCTTAACAATGGCAACCGTTAGCATCGGGGCGTTGCGGTACGACATCATCGCCGACACCGTCGGTTTTGAAAAAGGGCTCTTTCGTACTCGCAAGGAAATGAGAGCGGCGGAAAAGGTATTTCGTCGATCGCAGTCGGCTCAAGAAAAGTACCGCAACTCGATCAAACGCGTCGACGATATGCTCGACAAAAACGCGATCAGCATTAAGGCTCATCGTATGGAGGTCAAGCGGTTGACCCGCGAGTACACCGAGGCTCATACGCGTGTCGGTCGCTTCCGAAAAATGATGCGTAGCAAGCTCGGCGTTCTTGCATCAACCGCGACCGCTGTCGCTGTCGTCGGGTCTGCGTTACGCAAGGTCAACCAAGACCTCGACACCATTGACAAGCTCGACAAGGGCGCGAAGGCAATGGGCGAAAGCGTCGCTAGGTTGCAAGCGATACAATTCGCCGCTTCTCAAACCGCTGGAATGGGCGACGCCGAAACGCTCGCGGCGATTGAAAAGATGACCAAACGCATCAGCGAGGCGGCGCAAGGTATGGGCGAGGCAAAGACCGCGCTCGCGTTGCTCAACCTCGACGCTCGTATGCTGGTCAAGTTGCGACCGTATGAGCAGTTCAAGTTGTTAGCGGAATCAATGGAGTCGATACCCGACGCGGCGACTCGGGCGATGATCGCCCAACGCTTGTTTGACATGGAAGCTCGCCGGTTGCAGATCACGATGAAGGGGGGCGCGGCGGCGATCGACGAGTACCGACGAAAGGCCGACTCACTTGGTCTCTTGCTAACGCCCGAAGCGGTTGAGCAAGTTGTCGCCGCTAACGACGCGGTAGACCGTTTAACTCGTTCGTGGGAAGCGATGAGTTTGGTTTTGACGTCAACGCTTGCGCCCGCGATCGAGTACATCGCCGACAAGTTGCAATTCGTTACCGACACGCTCGGTATGTTGCGAGGCAAGGGTATTCTTTTTAACGACGATACCGATCTCGGCAAGCGACAGAAGTCGATGTTACGCGGATCGGTTGAGGGGTTTTTTAAAGGGGGTCCACAAGGCGCGATTCAAGGAATCGGCGAAGGTTACATGGACCGCACGTTAGAAAAACTCAAGCCCGATTGGGTCAAGAGGCTTGAGGGTACACCCGAAGCCAAGATCAACATCGAGGCCGACGAAGAGGTGAAAGGTTGGCTTGATACTTTTGGCTGGTTTGGTATGGGCGACGGCAAGCATCGCAAGTCGTTTCGTTTAATCAAACCCGCCGAGCAACCGGGCGACCCTTCGACGTTAGAAGGTATGGGCAGCGGGGCTGATCCCGATTCGTTAGGAATACAACGCTTGACCAGCGGAACAACCGCGACCCAAAACTCGATCGAGGAATACCGGTTTCTCGTTGAGAAACAACAACGCGAAAACCAAGCCCTTCTAGTCGAGGGCAACACGCGGGCGTTAATCGAAAACACAAACGCCCTGCTCAACACGGTTGATACAACCTTTCCCGAGCGAGCCGACCTTTCGCCAACCAACACCGCGACGGAGATCGCCTACTGATGACAACCTACACCTTCACCTCTAACCTAGCGCGGCAGTCGTCGGGCGTCGCGACATCGTCGGGTCAAAAAACAAGACTTGAAACGACTACCAAGTACCGGGTTCACTTTGATACCTCGCCTGCCCCTCCCGATGAGTGCGCTTATACGATCGACCTGTTAGCTAACGAGGCGATCGCGATCTGTAGCAACGACCGCGCAACGCAAGCCCCAACCGCTGATCAAGTACCGACGCCGCAACTCGACATACTTTTCAGCAACGGCAAGGTCGCGCCGTTCATGCATTGCGTTGCCCTTAACGCCGAGCAAAATCGCAAGGCGACGCAGGAGTGGCTGATGACCGCTTCTTTCTCGACACCCGACTTGAGCGAGACAACGATTCCCGAGCTTGCCCCGATCACACCGCCGAGTACAGAATCAGGTTACCCGGTTATCTATCAAGACGAGCTTCGTATCGTCGACCGAGTTTTGTATGAAGATGAGTCAACGCCGCCGCAGCGTTGCGAGCTTCCAACGGGTAACCTTTTCACTCAACCCTTCATTCAAAAGTACGCGTGCGAGACCGTCGTCGTTACTCAGTACGAGCAGGCGTTTACCGAGGCACTCGCCGCCGAGCGGTTACAAGCCGTCAACTCGACAACGTGGAACGGCGGCAACGCGAGCAAGTGGAAGATCACGGATATCAAATGGCAACCGGTACGGCTTGTGATTGCAAGCGGCAACGCCGATAGCTACCTCGTACAATACCGAGTTGAGAAGCTCGACAAGGACGGCGGTTGGCGATCGCGTCGGGCGTTGCTCGATACGCACTACCTCACAACGGCAAACGATCAGTCGACGCGGCAACCTTTTGTAACGTCAGAAGGCGGGCGTACCAACTACATCGGCATGACGAAACTTGACGGGACCGCATCAGCGTCAACGATCGAATACAAAGAATACCTCGTACAACCCGAGATCGACTTTTCCTTTTTGCGAGCCGCGAGCCCATGACGACACCCGGCACTTGGCAATCACAACGAGGCAATCTTCTTGCCGCAAGGTTACCCGCTGAAATGAGTGCGGGTCCGTTGCCGTATAACACTCAAATGGAAGTCGCCCGTGGTCAAAGTTGGGTGATCAAGACGCCGCCGGGCGGTATACCTGCAAGGTCGTCGTACACGCCGGGTCGAGCGATCTGCGACTCGTACATTGTCGACAAAAACCCAACGCCGCCGACGTTGCTTGAGGAAACAAATCAGCAAGCCGCGACGTTGAACCAGTACGTCTACAACTTGGCGACAAGCTCGGTCCCGGGCGGCGAGTGGTTTATCGCTGTACAAGTTGGCGATGTACTGGTCGTAAGCTCGGGCGGCGGCGGCGGTAGCGGTGGTGCAACACGGGTGCAATTTCGCTCGTTAGGCTCAATGACAAACGGCACCATCGACGGCGAGGTGATTCTTTCCGAAGGGGGTCCGGCTGTCGGTTCGACGTTGACCTTCCACGACCCGTTTAACCTTTTCATGGACGGCGAATCAGACGCTATCGGTTGGGGTTACCTGCGACCAGCTAACGAGTTTTGTGATCTGGAAGACGCAAGATGGGAAGTCGAGGAGTTGAGCTTGCCGGTCAACGAGGCACTCGGCTTTACAACCGGTTGCATCAAAAAGTCAATGGATCAAGCGACTATAGAAGTCAACCTCAACAACTTCCTCGACAAGTGGAGCAGTTATCACAACGTAGACCCGCCGCCCGGCTCGGGGCAATACGTTGTTGCGCTCAATACGTTTAACCTCGACACTTGCGCTCAAGCAAAGGTTAGGGTGCGTCGTATACCGGCAACCGTACCGAGTGACTCGTTTAACTGCGTAACGCCGTTAGGTACAAGTCAAGGGGCTGCCGAGTGGCATATCGTACAAGTCGAGGAACAAATCGCTCGCTGGTTGAAAGTTGAGTGGACCGGCGATGAGTGGGTCGCGCAATCGCAGAGCGGCAGTCGGGCGTTGTGGGACGGTTGCGACCCCTTTGTCGGTTGCGATGTACCGCCGATTGTTGCCCCTTGCGGTCAACCCGACTGCCTACCCGCTAACACCTGCGGCATCGCCCACTATAACCCCGAGGCTCATCAGTACGAGGTAACCGCGACGCAGTCGGCGTTACTCGGCGAGCCGACTGAACGGCTGATGCCTGTGCAGATCAACGAAGCGGGTCCGTTGTACCCTTGCGAAACCGAGGTTACGCAAAAGCTGATGTGCGTCTTTGAGGGCGACGACCCCGAGGTGATCAGTCGATTCAAGCCTTCCACGGTAACGATCGACGTTGTGACCGGTGCAACAACGGCGTCGCACTACATACAACTGTCGACCGCGACGATCGAGGTTTGTAGCTCAACGCCGGGCGGCAACATCGCCGTCGATATTTGCCCGCTGCTATGCGCTTGTGATCAGTTTTACGCGTGTTGCGAAGCTCAATGTGGTTGCGAGCAGTCGGATTGCGTTTGGGATTGGGATGACAACACGGGCAACTGGATCAACACCATACCTTGCCCCGAGGGTTGCGACTGTAGCGGCGACCCGCCGCCGGGTACGCCCGCGCCCGGCGAGCCCACGACTTACACGTACCCTTGTGAAGACCCGTCAACGGTATGTTGTGACAACGTAAGCGCAACGACCGCCGTGAGCTTGGTCGATTTCCAATTTACAAACCCTTGCAACTTCGACACGACTCAGGGAACGCTAACTCCCAATAGCTCATCATTTTCGCCAACCGGTCCCTGCGGTGCTACCTTGAGCTTCAGCGTCGACTGGGTTAACCAAAGTTGTGGTACAACTCAAACGACATCAGCGACAGCGGTACTAAGGCAAAACAACACTTGTTGTTATTGGGAGATCAGCTTGAACCAACCAAGCGGGGCCTGTCAGTTTGCGCCCGGTTGTGATCTCGGCGACGGTTGGCCCGGTAACATAATTTTGGTTCCTACTTGCGACGGAGAGACCGCGCTTGATTGTACGACCTACCCGCCGGGCGACGACTGCCTCGCCGGTTGCGACGACGGCGGCTTCGACTTTCCAAGTTTTTCAGTAACCAACATAGGAGACTGTCAATGACGACCAGCAACGACAACGAGCGCAAGCAACGAATACGCGACTATCACGCGAGCATCGAACGGAAAGACCGAGCGACTACCAACGAGCAAAGGCGAGCCGAGGCGTCGGCGGCTTTAGTTGAATCGCTCGATCCGAATCGACTCGGCGACTCGTTCGTTGCCGCTAACCTCGACACCTTGTTTTTAAATTGTACGAGTTGCAAGGCGGGCTTTCGTCACGCGATGAACCGTTGGGATATCGACGAAGAGCCCGACGCGTTGATCGTCAAGATCGACCGCGTGGCAATGGGCGTTTATTGGAAGCAGGGTCGCGAGCGTCAACCGCACATTACGGTCAAGTCGATCGCCGTTATGATTGTCGAGCATATCGAGGCAACGCGAGCCAAACGGCAACAACAGCCAACAACGCTCGACGCGTTGACCTATCAAATCACAACAACGTAAACCCAACGAGGAAAGCAAGCGATGAAGATACGCGATAGGATCGTCGAGTTACGACGAGTCAAAGCGAGCGAGCTACACCCCAACCCAAAGAATTGGCGTACTCATCCAGAGCAACAACTTGACGCAATACGCGGCGTGCTTGCCGAGGTTGGCTTTGCGGGTGCCGAGCTTGCCCGACAGTTGCCCGACGGCTCGCTTCAACTGATCGACGGGCACGCGCGTGCCGAGGTCGCGGGCGACGCCGAGGTTCCGGTTTTGATTCTTGACGTTGACGAGAAGGAAGCCGACCTAATTCTTTCAACGTACGACCCTATCGGCAACATGGCGGGTGCTAACGTCGAGCGGCTCGACGACTTGCTCAAGGGCGTGATGACCAACAACGAGGCTCTGCAGCAGGCACTCGACGACCTCGCGACGACCAACGGCTTGTACACCGACGACGCCCCGCTCGTCGACGATGACATACCGCTTCCACCCAAAGACCCGGTGACTCAACCCGGCGACGTTTGGACCCTCGGCGTTCATCGGTTGATTTGTGGCGACTCGACCGACGCCAAAACCGTCGACCGTTTGTTCAACGGCGCGATGCCGAACGTGATGATCACCGATCCGCCCTACGGCGTACAACTGGATCAGAGTTGGCGCGACAAGGCACTCGGCGATAAGGCAATGGGACCGGGCAACGCTCGCGTCGTTGACAACGACGACCGATCCGATTGGACCGCAACGTGGCAACTCTTCAAAGGTGATGTCGCTTACGTTTGGCACGCGAGTCGATACACCGACGTCGTGATCAAGTCGCTACGCGATTCGGGCTTTGAGCTTTGCCAACAGTTGATCTGGAACAAATCGATTATGGTAATGGGTCGTTGCGATTATCACTTCAAGCATGAGCCTTGTTGGTACGCGATACGCAAGGGCAAGCCGCACGGCTGGACCGGTGATCGCAAGCAGACAACGGTCATCGACGCGCCGAGCCCGAACCACATTATGAGCGGCTCGACTGATGACAAGACCAACCACCCAACGCAGAAGCCGATCGCTTGTATGGGCAACCTGTTACGCAACCACGGCGGCGACGTATACGATCCGTTTATCGGTAGCGGTACGACGCTGATCGCCGCCGAGCAACTTGACCGAGCTTGCTACGCGATCGACTTGTCGCCGAGTTACGTCGACGTCGTTGTCGAGCGTTGGCAAGCGTTAAGCGGCAAGAAGGCGACCAGATCGCGACGCTAACGCCGCCGGGCTCGTTACGCCCCTGATGAGCCGGAAAAGCCCGAAACCCGGCTAAATCGCCCGTGTGGGGCGTGGAATACCCCTTGAGTTTTTCGCCTAAATAGCCGATACTATGTGTGCGGTCGACGTTTAACGTCGACCGCAAGTTGAGCCAAAAGCTCAACGAGCGGCCCGGCGGGTTGCGATCGAGTAGCGAAAGCGAAAGGCAAAATCGCAACCCCTCACGGCGAGGCGAATCGACAGTCGCCTCCACCCCGAACCGCAAGGTGGGGAAGTCGACGGGCGTTGACCAACGACCCGGCATTGATCATGCCGGGCGGTCACCAAATCAGCGGTTACGCTGAAGCCACCTTCTTCGCTCGCAACTCAACGACGAGCAACCCGCGACGCAGCGACGTACGACGGGCAACCCTCAACGCGAGTCGAGCGAAGAAGCTACATGACGAAACGCCGACGGGCGTACGGCGACGGTTGGCTACCTCGCCGCTGATGAGTCAAGCCACAACAACTAGGAGATGAGTTATGAGTATTAACAACGAAAGCCGCCCGCTTGTTTTCGACCGTATCGACAACGACGGCACGATGAACCTCGGCCCGCAGGGTTACGGTTGGGTGACCTTCTACGCTGGTCACGCGATCGTCGTGACCTTGACCGCAGGCGGCGACTACATCGCGACGAACCGCACGCTGGTCATCGTCAACGCGACGAAGGTACGTTACGACCTTGTCATCGACGAAGCCGAGCAAGTTAGCGCGGAGGCGACGACAAGGTACGAAGCCGCCGAGAGTTGTGTTAAGCAACTGGACGCCGTGATCGCTCAACGGTTGAGCAACGGCAAGGCGGGCACGCCGAAGGTACAGCGTTGGGATGAGTATTCACGCGAGTACTTCGCGAGCAAGTGACGAAACGCCCTCGGGCGTACGGCGACGGTTGGCTACCTCGCCGCTGATGAGTCAAGCCAACAACAACTAGGAGATGAGTTATGAGTATCAACATCGAAACCAAACTTGACCGTGACGTCGACGCACTCAAGCAACAGGTCAACGCTATGGCAGCGGAGCTTGCCGAGTTAAATGACGAGTTGCAGGGTATCGTGGCGAGGGACTGGACGACGCACAACGACCTCGCTCGGGTGCGTAACGAGTTGGCAGCGACTATCAAGGTCGCCGGTGAACTTGTCGCGATAGATCGACGCCTCAACGTGGGCGACTTGATCAACGTCGCACTCGGCAAGTGACGAAACCCCTTCGGGGGTCTGATCAGGTTGGCTACCTGATCACTGATGAGTCAAGCCACAACAACTAGGAGATGAGTTATGAGTAGCAACAAAATCGGAACTAACCAACTCGACGCACCAAAGGCCGAGCAACTCAAGGAAGCGATCGTTGAGATCGCCTGTACGAGCGAAGGCAACGCTCGGTTGAACTTGTTGCGCGAGTCGTATTACAAGGCCGCCGAAGCGATCGCCGCGCTCGTCAAGGAGACCGAGCGTTGCGACTTGCTCGCCTCGACGATGTCGTCGCGCAACCCGCAAGGTATCGACGCACCGATGTTGGGCGAACACGCTATCGCTTGCGAGCTTGCCGCGTTGCTCGATCAAAGCGACATCGGCAAGGTACTTTGATCGACGCGGTCGTCGTATGACGAAACGCCCTCGGGCGTCTGATCGGGTTGGCTACCTGATCACTGACGAGTCAAGCCAATAACAACTAGGAGATGAGTTATGAGTAACGACAACCAAACCGATCGCGTGGTTGCAATGATGCGCGACGTTGAGAACGGCGACCTCTCGTTGAGGCACGCCTTCAGTGACGCCGAGGGCAACGCGTATCACGTTGACTACCTCGGCAAGTCTTACATGATCAACTGCTCGCACGCTGATGGAGCTTACGAGGTGATGATCATGTCGCCGCACGCCCCGACGCCCGGGCTTGCTATGGTCGACGGCGTGACGGGTACGCCGATCAGAAAGACCGACTTGGTCGCCGCGATCATGGCGATCAAGCGAAGCGTCGGCAAGTGACGAAACGCCTTCGGGCGTCTGATCGGGTTGGCTACCCGATCACTGATGAGTCAAGCCACAACAACTAGGAGATGAGTATGAGTAAAGTTAAAATCGGATCGGTCGTTGTATTTAACAACTTGCCCAACGCCGCACGCTTTGAGGTCGTCGAGCGACTCGACAACTTTCGGTTGAGCGTAAGAGAAGAGAACACCGACTATCGGTGTCAAGTTGTCGACGAGTCGATGATCGCGAAGGTCGTCGTCGGCAAGTGACGAAACGCCTTCGGGCGTCTGGTCGGGTTGGCTACCCGGTCACTGATGAGTCAAGCCAACAACAACTAGGAGATGAGTTATGAGAAATGAAATCGAAAAGAACGACGGGCTTGTGAGGTTGATCGACGAGGCACGCATCGGTCGGCTCAAGGTCGAGCAACTTGACCGCGATGATTTCACGACGCTCGAATCGTGGGCGGTCAAGTATCAAGGTCGCCTGTACGTTGTCGATCGTCACGACCCCGGGTTCTATCGAGGTCGCCCGGTCGTATCGACTCGCGGCGAGGCCGATTGGACCGAGTATCGAGAGAGCGTACGCCCCGACGTTGTCGACGGGTCGAAGGTTATCAAGGCGTACGACCTCAACGACGCGGTGATCGGCGTTATGGATCAAGTTGACGAGTTGATCTTTGAAGCGATAGTCGCCTCGCAGCGAAATGACGACGTTACGCATGACGAGGTAACGCGTACCTCGGTCGTCGGCAAGTGACGAAACCCCTTCGGGGGTCCGGTCGAGTTGGCTACTCGATCGCTGATGAGTCAAGCCACAACAACAACTAGGAGATGAGTATGAGTAACTTGTATCACGACTGCGAGAAGTTAGCCCGCCCGATGTATCGGATCAGCAGCACAAGCAAATGGGACGACGGTCGTACCTTTAACTCGTTAGGCGAGGCGAAGGCGTACGCTGATCGGCGAGCGTTGAGCGGCGAGACTTGCGACGTTATCGCGTTGGTCGATCGCGACACCTATCGAGTGATCTACACGCCGATGACCGCGCCCGGCGGCATCGCGCATTACGCGACCTATCAAAAGGCCGACGCGCCCGACCCGGGTATGCATTGATCGCGTTGGCGATCAACAACAACCACAACAACAACTAGGAGATGAGTTATGAGAAATCGAGTTACTTACGAGTGGTCTATCGAGCATCACGATTGTCATGGTGACATCGTCGACAACGACTTCGATGATCAGCTATGGCGTTACGATGTCAACGAGCTTGCTGCCGCGCTTGACCCCGACAACAAGCACCGACGCCTTGCGTTGATACGGCACGAAGGTAACGAGGTCGAGGGGTCGGCGGGTCGAGCTTACGCGTACGGCGATCACAACGGGCTTGCCGAGTATTACGAAGACGCGCTGATGATCGACGTCGAGGGCAAGCGACCGCCGAAGCGATACGCCGCCGAGCTTGCGAGGCATAGCAAGTTGATCAAGCAGGCGGGCTGGATCGAGTGACGAAACGCCCTCGGGCGTCTGGTCGGGTTGGCTACTCGATCACCGATGAGTCAAGCCACAACAACAACTAGGAGATGAGTTATGGACAAGAAAACAGCAGCGGCCTTGATCAGAAAGGCCTTTAAAAAAGTAGGTTGCGACCCGAGGGGAAAGGTCTACTCGCGACGATCGGACTTTTTCGACGAGTTGGTTGTCGAGCTTCGATACCTTGACGAAGACCAGCGTTGCAGCGTCGAGGTCGTCATCGACGAGATACCCCGCGACGTCAACTTCACTTTTGAAATCGAGTGACGAAACGCCCTCGGGCGTCTGATCAGGTTGGCTACCTGATCACTGATGAGTCAAGCCACAACAACTAGGAGATGAATTATGAGTATTGCAAAAACTCAACTTGCTGATGTGATCGCCAACAAGATCGACGCGACCTTCGCCGAGTGCGTGAAGTTGCCGCTGGTCGGTCCCGACAACCACCCGACGCCGTACTATGGGATCGCCCGCACCGACTTGATAGGTCGTGACTCGTGGTTCCCGGCGACGGTACGGAAGGGGTACGTTGCCCACACTCGCGACGACGTTAAGGCGTTGGCACTTGCGGCGTCGCAAGCTATCAACGTCGACCCTGATCACTTGAAGGTCGACTGCGCGTGGGCAAAGAACGGGCATCGGGTTTCGATACAACCAACGAAAGGTTACCGTCGCTCGATCGGAAACGCCAACGACGGGGTTTGGCCTCGCTTCATAATACGAGCCAACTACGGCGGCAAGTTCACCGGGTCGGCTGGATTGCATCGCGACTTGTGTAGCAACCTGATGATGATGAGAAACGTCGAGGGCGTGAACGTATCGCTTCGACATACCAAGTCGTTCCGCGACAACTTCGATGCGACGGTCGCGAGCTTCGCGTCGATCGCGGCGCGTCACGACAACATCGTCGAGGCTTGTCGAGAGTTGCAAGCGACGCAGGCGTCGGTTACCGAGTACGTTACCCGGTTCATGCCGCCGCCGAGTGACGCCGATGGAAAGGCGAAGCTCGCCGGTTGGGAGCGACGCGTCGAGAAGTTGATCGCTCGACTTCACGACGAGCAGCGGGCGTTGGGGCGTGCGGCAAATAGCAAGACCGCCGACCTGTGGTTACTCGCTAACATGGCGACCGGGTACGTTCAGCACGACAAGTCGCGAGTCGGTCGGCTTAACCAAAGCGAGCGAGCCTTCGCAGCGGTCGACGACAAGCTCGCAGATCACGCGTGGGTTGTCGCGTCGAGCATGGCGGCGTAACGACGAAACGCCTTCGGGCGTCTGGTCGAGTTGGCTACTCGATCACTGATGAGTCAAGCCACAACAAATAGGAGATGAGTTATGAGCGGAACAACAACGCACGCCTTCCCGATCAAGCGGGTCGTCGAGTTCAACGAGTCGTCGAGGGTCATCGTTGACCCTTCGGGGGACTCGTACGTTATCGAGTTAGGCGATACCTGCAAGGCTTGGCCGAAGGTCGGCGACGACGTACGCGTTACTTGGCGTCGAGTGATGGAGGCGGGTAGGTACTTAAAGGTTGAGGCTGATGAGTTGCGAGTCGCCGAGTCGTGGGGCTTGCTCAACTTTGAGCCCGCATCGATCAAGCTCGCCGACGCCGTACTTGAGAAGCATTGGCAGGCGATTATCGAGTGCCTCGTCGGGCATCATCACTTGCAACAAGGGCAACGACAATCCGATTTTGACGCGGTCGTCGATCGAGTTGAGACGCTGCTTCTTGCCGCCGAGTTTACGGCTCGACCCTTGACGACCGAGTCGGCGTTTTGGGACTGCTCGCGTCGCGAGGTAAAGCGAGCTTTAAAGATCGTCGAGCGTATCAAGTCGAGCAACGCGATCATAAACGCGGAGGGCAACGTATGAGAAAGCCGAAACGTATAACCGTCGAGGTACGCAAGTTAAGACCAGCGGCTCGCAACTTGTACCCGCGACTTCGTTGTCATGTACTCGTACCGAGCGTTGAGGGTACGAGCGAGACCGACGACGTAGAGCAGAGTTGTATTGTCAGTTACGACCCCGGGTTGAGCCCGACCGAAAACGCGACGAGCGCGGCGAGCTACGCCGTCAAGTCGTACTTTCGTCGGTACGCATCGCGAGGGTTGCGTTACTGGTTTCGATGTCATCGGTTGACCGGCGAGCGTTGGGCTTTTGTAGCCTGCTTGAATGATCACTTTGACGAGGTCAACGATTTTCTTTTTCTAGACGAGGTATGAGTATGAGCAAGCAACAACCAAGCGAGGCCGAAGCTATCGAGCCTTTCGTTACGCCGCAGATCGTCGCTGCCGAGTTAGGCATCAGCGTTACGCACGTCGGTCGCGTATCTGATCAACTCGGGTTTACTTGGTCGTACTTGACCAAGCGGCAGCGGCTGATGACGCGCGGCGACGCTGATCGTATGGCGATCGCTTACGACCAACAACGAAAAGGAGGCGACCGTGGCAATTCTTGAGGACGTAAAATTGCATCGGGTTACTCATCGCGACGTCGAGCAAGTCGTCGAGATCGATCAGTTGTCATTCGACGAGTGCGTGACCGTGGGAATAGTTGATCACTTGCTTGATCAGAACGACACGGTCGGGGCGTGGATCGACGATCAACTTCTCGGCTTCGTCATGTATCGGCGTGGCTTCCACTACAACGACAACGACGACCCTGATCACGCGTTGATTCACGTGTCGCGGCTTGCGGTACACCCGTCAACTCGTCACCGTGGTATAGGTCGCCTGCTGGTCGATCACGTTAGGCGAGCGGCAACGATCGAGAAGCGGCAAGTTGTTATGTCGGTCTGGACCGACGATACGAGCATCGGCCCGGTTTGTTTTTTGGCAGCGGTCGGCTTTATGGTCGAGCGTATCGCCGGGTCGGTTTCACTTTACAAGTTGTTGATCAAGGAGGGCGACGTATGACCGACGACAAAGACCACGACGCCGAGGTGATGCAGCTACAGATCGCCGTCGGTGACCTGATCAAAGACGAGCCGCCGGGCGACGCGTTGGTCGCCTTGTCGCGTTGTATCAACTCGACCCTGATTGACATGATAGGGCTCGCCGATTCATCGCCGCCGAGCGAGTACGCCCCGACGGACTGGCTTTACGCGTTGCAAAACCTACACCGACCTTTCGCCGACGCGATCAGCAGGCTCGACGTCGAGCTTCATCGCGAGGAAGGGGGCGGGATCGATGCTTAACGACATCACTGCCGACGACGAGCCAACGGGCGACCATCGCTGCGAGTGTTGCGGCGAGGTTGCAGAGTTAGAATATCACGTTGAGGTATACGGTTGGGTTACGCGTTGTTGCGCCGCCGACTTCATCACAACAAAAACGGAAAGCGAGATCAGTTATGAGTAACCACACGCAAGAATGGCACGACGCTCGGCGTCATCACCTCGGCGCGAGCGAGGTCGCGACGATACTCGGCGTTAACCCGTACGGCTCGCCGTATGAGGTTTGGGCTATTAAACGCGGGATCATACCGCCGGTTGATATGAACGACGCGATGCAACTCGGCGTAGACCTAGAGCCCGCGTTGCTTGACGTTGCCGAACGTGACCTCGGCGACCTCGATCGCGACGTCGTTGTTGAACACCCCGAGTTGCCCCTGCGGGCAACGCTTGACGGTCGAGTCGTTGCAACTGGTCAACCGGTTGAAATCAAAACGGCGGGTCTGATGAGTGGACGCCCGATCGGTTGGGGCGACGAGGGCGACGTCGTATTCGATGATCAGGTTCCCGCGTCGTACTTTATACAGGTACAGGTACAACTGATGTGCAGCGGTCACTCGACCGCGATGTTGTACGCGTTGGTTCCCGGTCGCGGGATCGTCAAGTACCGGGTACACGCTAACCGCGAGGCTCAACAACTGATCGCCGACCGAAGCGTTGAGTGGTGGAACAACCACATGACGCAAGGCAACCCGCCGCCGCTGGTCAACGCGAGCCAAAGGGTATTGAACTTGATACCTCGTAACGAGTCGACGGTTCAACTCGACGACGACGTCAACGAGTTAGTCGATCGGCTTGAGGTGATCAAGCACAAGGTCAAGCAGTTAGGCAACGAGCGCAAGACGCTTGAAGCCGCGATTATCGAGCAACTTGGTAACAACGACTCGGGCGCGTTGCCCGGCGGTCGCACGGTTACCTACTATCAAACCGAGCGCAAGGCGTACACCCGCGAGGTCGCGGCGTCAACGTATCGAACGCTTCGGGTTAAGAAAGGGAAAGCATGAGTAACATTAAATCACTGATCACAACCGACGCGGCTCGTAA
>JAAHTH010000850.1_pt1 | contig 23826 bp, 25 predicted proteins | sample 6116091 | NCBI WGS metagenome assembly JAAHTH01 (sample SAMN13939990, study PRJNA603662) | sponge metagenome | isolation source: marine sponge | host: Mycale hentscheli | place: New Zealand | collected 2006 | reverse complement strand
TAGGCCAAGCGTCAAAATACCGTCCGATTCTGACCGGCTCCCCCATCACTAAAAGCCCCATGGATTTGTTTAGCCAATGTTTATTTTTGGATGAACGGGCGCTGGGGTTTGCCAGTTTCTACTCGTTTCAAGGGCGCTACGCCGTCGTACAGCGACGTTCGATGGGACAACATAGCTTCAACGAGATTACGGGCTATCGTCGCTTAGAGGAGCTTGGAGAGAAGCTGGATACGTTTAGCACACGGGTTCTGAAAGAAGACTGCCTCGACTTGCCGGAAAAAGTTTATCAGCGACGCGAGGTCAACTTGACCAAAGAGCAGGTGGTTTTATATAAGCAAATGAAGGATTTAGCGTTGGCTCAATTAGAGCAAGGCAAGCTGGCGACCACAGCATCTGTGCTGACGCAGATTATGCGGCTACAACAAATCTGTTGCGGCCACCTTCAACCAGACGAAGGGCCGATACAAGAGATCAAAAACAACCGATTGGATGAGTTAATGGAGGTGATCGAAGAGATTCAGGGCAAAGCCATCATCTGGGCCACGTACACCTACGACATACACCGCATCGAAAAGGCGTTAAAGAAAAAGTGGGGCAGTGGCGTGGTAGCATCCTATTACGGTGAGACTCACCAAGATGATAGACAGAACATTATCGACCGTTTTCAAGACCCTGACTCCGAGTTGCGTTTCTTTGTTGGACAGCCCCGGACGGGTGGCTACGGAATTACTCTGACCGAAGCAAATACAGTGATTTACTTCAGTAATAGCTACGATTTAGAAATACGCTTGCAATCAGAAGACCGCGCACACCGTATTGGCCAGAAAGACAACGTAACCTACGTTGATCTGGTCAGTCCGGGGACAATTGATGAGCGCATTCTAACCGCCTTGCGCGATAAAATAAATATCGCGGGCGATGTTTTAGGCGAATCTACTAAGAACTGGCTGATTTAGGCAGGTCTTTGTCGCATCAACATTTCAGAGGCCAGCATCCCTATATCATCTTGTGGACCCAACACCTGTGCCGCCCTTTGTAGCGATTGAGGGCTGACAGGAGCCGAGGCCGGTGGTGCGGGAGGCGCGGCTTGTGCTATCGGTGGTTGTGAAGCGGGTGCCGCTTCGGCGCGTTGCTGGGGTCGTTGACCGTAGAAATAATCTAAAGCGTCTTGACCGCCTTCCATTTGTACAATCGCACGAACAAGTTGAGGCACTTTGCTTTCAGGCACTTTGCCTTTGGCGTCTAGCCCTGTTTTTTCTTTTACGAATCCAATGTAGCTATTTGTTTTGTTTTCAGAAGGAGGCGCATACTTGTTCAAGAAGTCCTCAAGATTCATATCGCGAGTTTGGGTGTCTAAAACGACCTGTCGCGTCAATGCGTTTAAACCTTGGCCCGGAGTAGAAAATGCCGCAAACCCGCCTTGGCCTTTGACAGCCCCCGCTTGACCCGCGAGTTTTAGGTTACCGGGGTTGTTGTTTCGTACAGATAAGGGACCGGTAGGCGTAGGCAAGTTTTGTGCTATCGGTGATTGTGGTGCAGGAGCAGTTCTAGGAATTTGGTCTTCACCAAACCGTTCTTCACGCTCGACCGGCTCCCCAATAACGGCTTCTACGGCAGGTTCTACGATTAAACCGTCTTCCGTGGCTTCTCTAGCCATACCGGGAGCAGGTCTACGAAAAATGTTAATGCCCATTCTTTGCAGGTAACTCATGGCGCTATTTAAAATGCCTTCTCTGGCACCCGCCTCTGTGCCCTTGAACTTAGTTAGCCACGCGGCCAACATCTCAGGGTTTTCCATAAACTCTGTCATAACGTCCATCTGCATGGCCAAAGGCAAATTATATGCAACGTTACGAATGGCTCTAGAACCCGCCCCGGCGGCAACAATGGTTTGCCGGTTTCCCATAGCTTGCGAAGCGCGGGCACCTATAGACGCGCCAGAAACTCGCAAGAAAAAGTCCAGCATAGGCCCCGCTTCGGCGGCCAACTGTTCAATGTTGCCTTGTTGTACTCCTATTTCATACTTGACCATTTCTTTCAATAATTGAGAAAGATTAGTTACTTCTCCCTGAGTTATCAAATTGTTTTGTTGCATGTATTCTATTGGAGAAATAGACGACCCTTGTTGCTGAAATTTTACTGCGTCCGGAGTGAACAACGCCTTATACATAACGGAAGGCTTAAATTGTCCGTTTGAACCCATTCCTCCAGAGGTAGCGGCCCATTCAATAATAGCCCCCTGAAGTGCCTTCGCGGCGGCCTCTCCCTCCGGTCCACGTACAGTAATTTCTTTATTTGTACCCGGATTAATTCGTTTAGTTACGTCAGAGGCGCTGTCTATAACCTCTACAAATCTATCTAATGCCTTGTAGGGAAACTCGGTGGAAGGAGAAAATATTTGAGCAACAGCACGTGCCGGACTTCTTTTTTCTGAAGAAGTCAGATTCATAAAAGAAATATCTTGACCTAACTCTCTTTGTTTTCTTTTAGCGTACTCTTCCGTCTGATCTAACAACACGGCGGCAGTGTCTATGTTTTCTAAATCCGCTTTCAGGGCCGGAAACAAGCCGAGTAGGTCCTTATTTTCTTGCACGTAACGGCCTAAATTATTTCGATTAACCGCCCCCTCTGGAGTATTGGGTGTGAGCGCCCTTGTCCGTGCTTCACGTAATATAGATTCTTGAACTTGCGATAGCCCCGGAACAAGCTGAACAGGTCCCCTAAAGGTAGGACCCATAAATCGGCCCGCTTCTTGTATTTGGTTGATACGCAAAAAAGTGTTGGATGCGCTACCACGCAACAACCTCTCAGCCAATAATTCGGGGGCATCTCGCGTTCCGCCTTTGGCGCTTTGTTGCAAAACGTTACCAGCAAAAGCTCTAGTAAAAGTGTCGTTTAAAGCCCGCGAGTATGCACGGGCTTCTCTATAAGGCACCGCAAAACTTTCCTGCGGCAGTTGATTTAACTGTTCAAGCAAAACATCCGCATATCTGCCCGCTATTCGGGCCTCATCAAATTTACTTTCTGCGCGTAATTGTCTAACCGCGCTTAAAGCAATGCCCCGCATATCAGTTAATTCTTGAGAACTTAAAATGGGTGTTCCTTCTAAGTTTTCTCCGAAAAATTCTCCTTGCTTGCGTACCACAAAATCATCCATCTTGCCCAAGACCGGAGCATTTTTGAAAAAAACGGATTTTGCTTCCGGTGTTGAAGGCAATAAACGATTCCACGCACTTAAAAAATTGGTTTCAACCGGCCCTTCAAACTCATCAAACTCAAATTGAAAACTCGGGACATTATCGGGATCTATAGGTTGTTCTATTCTGGGAACGTTGCGCCACAAATTTCGCTCTTGCGCCCTCGCTCGACTTAGTTGAGATTCCATTATGTCGTAAAGTTTTTGACCCAACTCTTGCTGGTTTAAACCTAAAGCATCCACCTCATCCAAGCCGGTGGTGCCAAGCCCCTCTCTCCCTAAAGCTCGGGTAAGTATTTCTGTGGCATACGCTATATCTGACGCAAAACTTGCATCAAACACCACCTTCATTTGATCGGCCAAAGCCTGCAAAAGAACAGGGTCACTTCCCGCTACGGAGGATAATATGCGAACTTGTGCCCGCATCGCCTGAACGGCTTTTTCTGACCCGGCAATTCTTTGTTTTGCGAGAGTAGGGGCAATACTGCTAAGAGCGGCTTCAATACCCAATAAAGTACCACTGCCCGACTTTGCTGGTGCGGTTAAATCAATTGTCTTTCCTGTCTCTGGGTCAACTAGAAATGTATTTACATTCATTAAACGAGGTATAATTTCATCTACATTTTCACCTTGTTGCTCAAACAAGTCTAAGATATAACGTATTGCTTTTTCGCGGCGAGCATCTTTTCCACTAGCTTTTTCAAAAAGAAGTTTTAAACCGCCTTGGTTATAGATTTCTTTTAAAGCTTTAAAAGGGCGAAGAGGGTCGGTTAAAAGATTAGGTAAAGCACCTACTATACTAATAGCGGGCTGACCTGCGGCGGAACCCAAGATAGACCCCGCTATTTCCCCCCCGATCCTTGGCAAAACTTCTCCCGGTGCGGCATCTTCAGTCAACTTAGCAAAGTAAGCCGACCCCGCTCCCGCCGCCGCTTCTATGCCAGCAAGCGTTTTCGGCATTTCCCGAGATTGACGACCAAGGCTTTCTAAGCCTTTTTCTACCGTGGCAATTGCTCGGGTGCCCCGTGGAATGTTTTCCGCTTGCTGGGCCAAACGAGATAAATCTGTACCCGTATAGTTTTTTCCTAACTTAGCCGCGTCTTGCGCCGGTTCGGCGGCCATTTTTAAACGTCGTGCATTTTCTATAAATTGCTGGGCACCAAAATTTATGTTGCGGGCTTCTCCGGCTAACGTTCTTCCCAATGCCCACGGGGTTGCGAAAAAACCCAACGCTCCGGCAGTAGTTTTTCCCGCTTCATACGACCCCGTGGTATCTGGAAAGATTAAAGACTCTTCTCCAAAAAGCTTGCGTTGCCCGGTGCGGACAGTTTCCTGACCAAACACACCGCCAACGATGGCACCTACAGCAGGAACTAGGAACTTTGCGGCGATAGTGGGTGGCGTTATGGGGGGAACACCTGCTACAAGAGCCGCACCAGCCTTAGCACCAGCAACCGCACCAGCAAATCCACCAACTGAGGGTGCAATTTCTTCCTTTACTCCTTCTAAAAAACTACCGCGCTCTATTCTTTTACCGTCGGGGTTCCTTAAAAGCATCTGTAAGATTTGATCGTCGGTTAAACCTCGTTCTTTTGGTTCTATACCTTGAAAAGTAGATATTTCTTCAAATATCGGGGCCGTCCCATCTTTTAAAGACTCATAGGTCATTTTTCCCGGCACTTTTGTTGAAAGCTGGTTAGCAATTGACTTAGCAAATTGCGCCGTTCTTGTCCCGCTAATAGTCTCCCCTGCGTCCCTAGCTTCTTCTCTTTGCAACCTTTGCTCAAAAAGCTGGTCGTCCATTTCTTCTTTTGACATGCGAATAAACGGCACAGCATCAAACCCTGTTATTTGTTCTGTAACAGTGGGTTCTATGATTGTTGTGTCTTGAGTGGAAAGCGTTGGTTGAATAACGGCCATTAATCTTGATCTCCTAGTCCCAACAGTTTATCTAGCCTTTGTTGGTTCCTAGCTTCCCTATCTTCATCTATTGGAACGCCTATAGGGACCGACTGAAACAAACGCAACACCGTGGCCAATTGATTTATTTTTTGCTCTCTTTTTCCTCTAGACGTTGCTGTAGCCCCTAGCTCTCCAATACTTCCCCGCTCAAGAAGGGCAACATACCGACCCAATATGGCCTGTTTCAATTGCGAAAGTTTTGCGGCCTGTGTTTCTGGGTTTTGGAAGAACGAATCGGGGTCGGCAAACAAACTACCAATGGCTTCATTTTCTGCAACAACATAACGATTAGAATCTTCATCAACCAAAGCAGAGCGCGTTAAAATCATTGTGGCTCTAAGATTCTGTTTGTCTTGTTGTGTTTTTGCGGTGTCTCCTACAAAGATTGAAGGGTCGATGGGTCCCGCGCCAAACAAACGGTCAAACGTAGATTGAATCATGGCTATTGGTCCGGTTCCGCCCAAGGCCGCTTGGAAAACATCTGGTGTAAGATTTTGAATAATCGCGGCTATTTCGGGGTCCGTTAATTGTGCAGGTACAACATTGCCTCCTGCTTGACTAACGCCCGTTCCGCCCTGCACCATCATAGGTTTCCCTATGTCCACACCTTTTTTAGAGGAATTAACAATTATGTTTAAGGGGTCTAAACCAACCGTATTACGGTTATCGTTAATTTCCGCCAAAGTGGCATCGTAAATAGTCGAATATCTTTCTGCACGACCCTTTTTTTGAAGATGCTCGGCCAAATCATTGCCTTTTAATACTCGGGCGTCGGTGGGTGTCTGAAGCGTAACGCCTTCATCAACATAGGATTGCCCCCCCGTAATGCTGGGAAGCTCCCTACCGTCAGCTAATACAACTACCGCTCTTTCTGACGCTTCCTCTGTGCGGGGGCTTACCATTTGTTCGTCGGGAGTCATTGCATTACGTCGCGCGAGACCCTGCGCCGTAGATAAGTCGACGTTAGCAATAACTGCGCCGGTTTTACGGTTTTTGATTACCATGGGTTTAGGGTTCTTATCGCCGCCCGTTTCGGCCCTATAAACGCTTATTTCTCTATAGCCCTCTTCGGTTGCGCCATCTATGTCTGTTTTATTTCTAGGATCAACCGTTCTTGTCTCTAATCCAGACTCAACTTCATCCGTTGCGGGGTCATCTGTTCGGGGTCTTACATAGGTATCAAGATTATATGTTTGCCGATTATCCTGTAACCGTGCCAGTTCCAACGCCTGACGATCAGATACTGCCGCTTGCTCAACACCTATAGCGCCCTGCAAAGCGGCGCTACGCAATGCACGGTCCTCTGCACGAATTCCAGAACGTCGTTCTTGCGCTTGTGCCCCGAGGGCCGCGATCTCTGCGGCGGTAGGCTCAAACGCTGACCCTATCTGCGAAGCAAACGAACCACCTGACTTGGGGTCACCTGCCGCCAAACGAAGCCCACCGCGCGCCAAAGAAAGCAGGGCCTGCGCTTTGTCCATTTCACCGCGTTCTTCCGCTTCCGCATCCCGCTCTGCCTGAGAGTTGATTTCTTGAAACAAAGGCATTAAAGATTCATATTGAGTTTGTACGTTATCCGCACGAAAAGTTAGGGCGGCACCCCCCTCTTCAAACCGTTGAACAGCACCGCCTTGTCTAAAATTTTGTGGGGCGGGGGCCTCCTGCGCCCCTGCGGTCATCAAACTACCGACACCCATCCCCATGTCGGTAGGAGTACCGTCGGCCGTGGTCATTTCCACGGCGCCCGCGATCTGTTGAACCAGCGCGCCGACCCCGCTGTCCATGGCCCCCTCTTCCGTCATCATGATGACCGGCTGAACCATCGCCAGTACCGACTCAGGTGTCTGGTCTGCGTCTCCTTGGCCAACATATCCGGCAAGCTCTTCGCGGCGCGAGTCGAGAGGCCTGTTGTTACCTCGGAGGGCGTTGATCAGGTCTTCGGTGGATTGAGCGCCGTCAATACCCGCCATCATCTGTTGCGCGTATTCGGCTCCAAGCTGTTCTCCAGAAGCGCGGGCTTCCATCTCGGTTTGCTCCAAAACACCCGCTTGACGGGCCATCTCGGGGTCCATCTGCGGTTGTGGCGGAGGGCCTACCTGCGGTTGTGGCGGAGGGCCTATTGGAGGCATAGGTGCCATGTCCTGCGGCATAAGTTGCGCGGGGCCACCCATATTTCGGAATAACGGTCTACTTAGTACGCTCATTAAAGCACCTTAAAATAAGTTCATTGCTTTAGCACCGCCTGCGGCGCTAAGTCCTGCAATACCTAAACCAGCGATCTGCTGAAACGTGGACGGATCTTGCGTTTGATTCATTGTTGTTTGAGATTGCGAAGACGGTGTGCCTTTGTAAATATCACTCAAGAACGAATATTGCTGATAAGGCATTTGGTAAAGTTGCATGTTGCTTTGACGCTGGGCATCCAGACCGGCCTGCTGTAGAGCTTGATCACGTGCGCCCAAGGCCTCTATTGTCTTAACATCGCCAAGGTTAAGTTGCTGTTGCAACTGACCCAAGCCTGCCTGCTGAAGGCCCAGTGAGCTAAGTTGAGAGCCAAGCTGACCCCCCACTTGCGCCAAAGACCCAAGGCCTTGGCCCATTTGGCTACTAGCTTGCCCTAAATCCATTAGCTGTGCTACGTCGGCCTGACCTAACTGACCATACTGCAAGCCTAAGTTGCCTAGACCGGTTCCTGCTTGTAAAGCAGTCCCCGCCGCTTGTTGCCCGAGACCGCCGTAAAGTTGAGCCGCTTGTTGCTTTCTTTGCTGTGCCGCCTCAAAAGATTGTTGCGCCTGCTGACTAGCTTGACCGTAGCCTGCCATGCGGAGTTGGTTCGCGGTCCGTGCTTTCTGATCCATGATATTACGGTTTAATTCTTGCTCTGCGACTGCCTGCCTTGAGCCACCAAACGCCCCCGTAGCGGCGGCCTGTGCGTCAAGCTGTTGGCGTTGCATCTGAGTGCCACGATCAATATCGGCCATCGATTGCTGAACCACTGCGTCTTCGTAAGGGTTCATGTACAAACTGGTCATGTACGGATCATACTGACGGCCTGTCCCGCCTAGAGCCTGATAACCCGCTTGCGCCGCTTCACGGGACATTGCCGCCGCCCGCCCAATGTCTCCCGCCGCAGTTTGTTGGTAGGCATATGGTTGTTGACGTTGCTGTGCCGCTATTTCTGCGGCTTGAGAAAGCACTTGCTGTCCCTGTCTTGTTGCACCTATGGCCTCTTGCAGTCCGCCAAAGCCATATTCTTCTGCGTATTGTTCGCCGCGCCGCGCCGCATTTAACGCGGCGTCTGTGTAAGGTTTATATGAACCTATTCCTTGCCTAGCTAAAACAGACGCTTCTTGTTGAAGCGGCGTCAGGCCCGCTACTTGATAGGAGGGGGGTGTGATAGGTGCCGCAGGCATTGATCCAAGGTTGTTGGCAACAAATTGCTGGACGCTTCCTAATAACCCAAGGCGGTACGCCTCAATTTTCGGGTCTTCCCGAATAATTTGTACTTCTGTTTCAGTTGCCACGTGCGGCACCCCCTTCAAATTTACGCATCATGTCGTACATGCGATTCATTCCGGCTTGTCGGCTACCGTTTCCGGCACCTCGGACGGCTTTTGCTGTCATGACAAACTCTCCATCCGACAACATCGCCGGGATGTCATCTGAGGTTCCTGTTCCGGGTCCGTTTATGGGTCCGTTTTTGCGTGGGAAATGATCAATGTTGCCGCCCTTTGCCGCTCCGGGCGGCTGATAATACTGTCCGGGCTGGGGCAAACCATACTTTTCAGGATACTGTTGCAATAAACTCATTCCGGTATTGCCGCCAAAGGGGTCTGGGAGGTCTTCCATTTCGGGTTGTTCAAAGCCTCCGGCAAGTCCCATGATGCCTAACCCTGCCGCCGCCAAAGGCCCGTAGCTACGTAACATTCCGGGGCTAGCTTTTTCTGCAATTGTGATTGCATCTTGCAACCCAACATCTAGCCCCTTAGTGGATTTAAACCATTCAATCACCTTTTCTGGAGTTATTTCTCCGGGCACGAAGGCATCTAATAATGACCCAAAATCTTTTTGGGTTATGGCTGTTTTTAAAGAACTAAAAAATCCCGGTGTAATGTCTTTTGCCAAAGCAGAAGAAGAGCTTGCTTGTGCGGCAAGTTGTTCCGCAGACGCCTCAAGAAGGGGTTTCTTTTGGGCGGTTACCGTGACTTCTTGCAACACATCGTTGGGTGAAGGAGTAGCGGTTGAAGCCACAGGCGTTATGTCCTTAAACCCCTCTCCGCCGATATCTGAAAGAATTCTTGGTCCTCCCGCCGGAGCGGGAGCAGAAACCTGCCGAAGTGTAACGTCTCCAGCTTTTTGAACCGCCTTATTGGGAAACAAAGAATTCGCCGCGTCTAACTCTGCGGCAGGGATTTTTGGATTTGCTACCGCATCAGAAATAACTTTCTCCGAAACTGTTTTGTCTACAACTGGCGTAGCTTCTGTAACTTTAGACGCTAATTCCTCTACCGACGGCAATGTGGGATTGACGCCCCCACCAAGCCCCGACGGAAGACCGCTCTTTACGCCCGCCATGAATTCTCCGCCTTTCATAACACTACCAATGCCTGAACTAAGGCCGCCCATTGCTCCGCCAATGAGCGCGGATTTAAATGCGTCTTTAAGGTTTCCCCCTTGAACTAGTGTGCCTAAACCAGAGCCAAGCGCCGCGCCAGCAATTGGACCAAGGGGCGTCATTGCCAAGCCGATAGAAAGAACAATCGGAGCAATCTTCTTAAATACTTTGACAACGCCTTTAACGGCCTTCTTGATGCCTTTAAAAAGCTTCTTCAGGAAAAACTCAGGCTGACCTGTAACAGGGTTAATGCTGTTTAATTGATTACCTACAACGTAACGCTCTGGGTCAATGCCCATGTCTCGCATACGGGAAAACAGCACTTCTTTCAACGCCGGATCTTCTTCAAACACGGCCATCGGAATAACAGTTTCGCCCGTCGCAACGTGAGCTATACGGTCATCTTCTTCTCGGCCAAATGCCGCCAACTGATCCGCAGTAGGCTTAACAATATCGTAGTAATTATCAGAATTAAGGGCCTCATCGGACCAATCGCCAACCGTTGCGGTCAAAAACGACCCAAGGCCCCCCTCGGGAACCTCATACGGTTGAGCTTTTTGTGGTAATGCGGCGGCAGTCATATAGCTATCCCATAATAAGCTGTTATTGTATCAAACACACCTTACGGGGTCGATACAGTTACCAATCCCACAGCCCCCGTACCAGCTAATCCTGCCGGGTGAGGCTTATAGGTGACAACAATCTTTAAATTCCCATCCTGCTGAAAAACAGCCCCTGTTTCTAGGTTGTAATCGTTTTCCTGCAAATTCGTCAAAGTCAGGGCCGTGTGCCGTGCATCGCCGGGGTTGTTAAATAACTCCAGAAACACGGAAAAAGACCGAACAACCTCCGCCATATACTTGGGGTTGTACGACATTGGAGCAGTTGGGAACTGCGGTAAAACAAGGCGGCGACCACTCATCGTCGGCCATCCGGTCGTATGTCTAGTCGGGGTGACCCTAATCGCCATTGAACCTGTGACGCGTCGGAACTGATCTTCATAGCAAAGCTACGTCCCCTTAAACGCAAATGCACTTGCTCCGTAAACTGTTCCACGGGAGTTGTTGCAGTGCGTGTTGTAGTCGCGGCGTCGGAATGTAAATAATTGCCGCCGGGAAAATTACGAACTTGTGTGGTAAAAACTACGGACGGAGACGCCGCCGTAGAGTTTTCAAACGTCACGTCCGGAATAATCCTGCGGATAAAGGCAAATTGTTCGCCCTCTCCGATATCTATTTGGCTGGACTCAATATAAGAACTAATAGCTGATTCGGGGACCGTGGTTCCATCGTCTAAACCAATTTCATGGAAATATTGTCTGCCATCAGTAAACGCGGCGATTGGAAAGTCGTTGATACCCCGATCTACCCACGCTGTGCGAGTCAATGTGCCGTAGTACCACGCCTGCTCTTGAAAGTTCCAGACAACATAGCGATCTACTTCGCTTGAGGCAGAGGACGGGTAAAACCACCACACTTCACTGTACGCCGAGTTGACCGCCGCAAAGACTTTTTCTCTTTGTTGTCGGTTAAAGTCATCAAAGACATAAGATCGTACAGAGCAGGGCAACCTTTGTACCTGTCCGCCATACGCATAAAACTCTTCAAAGCCCATCCAATACACCACATCGTCGTGTGCAATGGCCGCTAAAGGGGATATGACCGTAATGTTTTCCGACAACATGTTGATGCCGAACGTAAAAGGAGGCCCCAGAAACTGCATGGCGTGCAACGAAACATCTGTAAAAACAAGGACTTGTTGCCTTGTTTCAATCGCACAAACAATCTCTGACCCAGAGCCTATGCGAAGGTCGCCCGCTGTGTTGTTCGGCAACGATTGCCACGTTGTTGGGGCTTCTTGCCCGCTAAAGCGAATCAACAAGGGATCTTGAACACCTAAGTTGTTTTCTGGGTCACACCCAAAAGCAATAATGTGCCTGTCTCGGTCTGAGACTAACACCTGCTTGGCTATTGTTGGCGTCGTACCGTCCGCACCGGCCAAACTAGATAGCTCCACGGCCCGTGCTGAAAGACCCGAAGACTTGTCCCAATAGTAAATTCCCGCATCCCGGACATTTATAATCAGGTCTTCGCCAAAATTATCGTGAGTCCAAATACGCAAAACCGTAGTAGTGCCTGCGGCGGCGTCTGCATCTCCCCAGCCCAAACGTCCCCATGTTCCAACGCCCCAACCAGTGCCACTAACAGACGTGTCTAGACCAACATTGATTTGGTATGCCCCGACTACGGAGCTACCGCCATTGCCCGTGTCACTACTGTTGGCATCAACCGACCCCCCAGAAGTGTCTTTTGCCACAATGGTGTAGCTGTTGTCATTAACGACGCCACTAATTTGATATTCTTGGTTTAAGACTGCCGCTGTGATGTTCCCGCCCAACGAGGCGGCACCTGAAAACGTGACAAAATCGTTGGTCACTGCACCGTGGGCCGTGTCTGCTACAGTAAGAGTAGATGAGCCATTAGACGCGCTAAAAGTAACGTCGCCCGCCGCCGTAGTCGCACGAACAGGCGTAATGTCGTAATACGCACCGCCTTCCTCAATGTAATATTTTAAGTTTGTTCCGAGGCCCATGTATTGGGAGCCGTCAAGCGCGACAAACGGTTTAAGCGCCCGACAAGTACCTAGAAAAGTGTTTTGAGAAACTCGTTCCCAGCCACCGATTTTTTCGGGTACGCCAAACCTAAAACGTATTTTGTCGCCATCAAACCAACCCCCCTCATTAGTGTATGAGGTGGTTTCACGGTTAACGCCCGGTCTAAACTGTAATTTTGTCAGAGGCATTAATAATTACCACGTAGATATTGCCACCCGTTTCCATGTGTTGCTTGCAACACACACGTAAATATATAAAGAATCCCACGCAATTTCTCCTGTTGTTCCGGTGGCAGATGCACTGGCCGGGGTTTGCGTGGTTTGAATGGTAATACTGTCTCCGCTAGTGCTAAGAGCAGAAAAAACACCGGTTCCGGGGGTAGCGGCCCCAATGTTTGTACCGTCAATTGCGCCCGCGTTGATGTCTACCGTGGCTAACGTGGCCGTTCCAGTAGCCGATAAGGTGCTAAAAGCGGCGGTTGCGGCAGAGTTTGCTCCAATGTTTGTACCGTCAATTTCTCCTGCCGCAATATCTACAGTAGAAAGAGTTGCTGTTCCCGTGCTGTTTATAGTGGTGAATTGCCCTGTTGAAAGTGCATTTGCGCCAATTGGCGTTCCATCAATTGCTCCACCGTTAATGTCAATGTTGCTGAAAGAACTTGATCCACTAGATGTGACATTACCCGTTACGTTGCCGGTGACATTACCCGTAAGGTTTCCCGTGACATTACCGGTGACATTACCGGTGACATTACCCGTTACAGCGCCTGTTACGTTACCTGTAACATTACCCGTCACCGGTCCGGTAAAAGCGGTGGCAAGGAGGTTTACGAATACTTGAGTGACCGTTGCGCCAGAACCGCCGCCGTCAAACTTTACAACAACGTCTTTGCCCGCAGGAACTTCAAAATCGTTAGACGCGTTATACGTGCCCTGAAACAAGATCAAAGACCGGCTTGCACTTAAAGAGTTGCGAACGTGAACAATTTTTTCTGCGTTATTGGGGGTTAACTGAAAATAAGCACTGCCGCCTATGTCTCCGCTATCGGTAAACTCTATAAATTTATTTCGACCGTTTGATACAGCGCCGTCCGTGATGGGCAAAATATTAGGAGAGCCGGTGCTTCCTGTAGCGGACACAGTGATTGAAATAACGCCGTCAATAGCGCCGTCAATCAAATCAAAATTTGTGTTGGTTGTGCCTCCCCACGTACCAGATTGCTCGCCTGTTGCAATCTTTTCGATACCAAGATTTGTTGTGTATGTGCTAGGCATGATTCCCTCGCTATGCCGCTATTTCGACCCAGTTTGCATTTTGGTTTGGAGTAATGGAATTCCACGAAAGTTGACTCACCTGACCCACTTCTCCGGTTGCCGTCACCCCTGTTACCAGTACACTAATTTCACCGGTTGCAGTAACAGCGCCTACTTGTCCGATTAAACGTGGACCAGTAACTGGTACGTCTATTCCGGAGCCTTCGACAACAGTGGCCGTGCCCGGAGACGCTGTAGCCGCCAATCCCGTGACAACAGCATCCGCTGTGCCTATGACGGAAACGCTTCCCATTTGACCGGTGGCAGAAACGCCTGTTACGGGAACAATTGCGTCACCGGTGGCGATTGCAGTACCAACTGTTCCTGTTGCACTTAGCCCTGTAACGGAAGCAGAAACTCCCGTAATAACATCGATAGTGCTGTTAACGTCGTCAGCAAGACCCGCAAACGGCTCTTCGGCAAAAGAAAGACCGCCGAACACGGAACCGCCAAGCTCCGCGTTATTCCCGCCGACAATTCCTGTGGCAGAGACTCCCGTCACCGCGACCACATCCGGCAGTGATGCCGTTGCGGACCCGACTGCGCCTGTGGCGCCTACTCCGGTGACACTAACGGACTCATTAAATACAAGCGTTCCTACTGCGCCGCTCGCCTGCAAGCCTGCTACAGAAACGGCCCCTTCTGAGCTAACAGATACAACAAACGGAATACTGTTTTCTGATGCAAGGGGCGCTTCAGAAAAAGCGTTTTCCGTAACTGCGCCGCCACTTTCCTCAACGGGATTGGGAAGTGCCGCCTTTGCTGAGACGCCAAGAACATTGACAGAAATGTCGGCCATGACTTACTGTTTATCCGTTCCAGACAGAGTCGGCTTGATCGTAGATTCCGTCGCTGTTGGTGTCGCAGTAGCGTTGCCAAGAAACCATCTTGAAGGTAAGGCCTTCAGACCACGGCACATAATTTTTACACCACTCATGCGAGCCTACTTGGTACTGCTCCTCAACGGGATCCGTATAGGTAGAATCACGCCTAGTGCTGGGGTGAATTCGCTGGAAATAAACCCCCCCGTCTTGATACGAATTTTTAATATAGACATCCGCAGGGGTGACAAAGACGTTTTCACCTTCTTTGACGGTGTATGTGGTCCCGTCGGGGTAATCAATGTATATCTGGGCAAAAGCCAAGGGTGAGGCAAGTAAAGCCAAAAATAAAATTCTAAACATAGTACGCTCCTTAGAGTTGAGTAATGCCAGCCAACTTTTTAGCCCTTGCTAAGTCATTTTCGTGGGCTGTCTGGCAATGATACTTCTGGAACGGATAGAAAAGAAGATCTATCGCAAAACGGGCCTGACTCCAGCCAATCCGGTCCCTAAGTCTCCATGAGCGGCCACTAATCGACTCGTTTGCGTTGGTTCCCAGCAAAAAAGTGACGTTAGCCAGTTGAGATGTCGCGTCCCCGACCCTAATAAAGTAGTCAAGGATTAACCGCGCCTCCTCACTCCACGCAACAACCTTCATGGCTTACGGCGTGTCATATACTTGCGTGTCTAATATCGGCCACGTTATGGTGCGCGGAAACCCCTCTTGCTGAGGTACGTCACGCAATGCCTGCCGGTAGGTTGCCATGTCTTCTGTCATAACAAGATCGGATAGACCGTAGCGGTCTGTTTCCGCCAACTCTTCATCTCTGCGGGTTCGCGCTCTAACAGCAAGCAACTCTGTCTCTGCCGCTACCTCTGCGTCTGTTAAGCTTTCTGCTGCCGTTGATATCTCCCAGACACCTTCATTGAGGGTCGGCGTATCTTGCACGACAAGTTTCTGGGTGCTGGGGTCGAAACTCGGAGCCGGGAGTGTCACCACTGGATAAACGTCAAAGTCCGCCAAACTCTCGGGGTTAACGGGGCGGCTGAAAGACGTGTGTGGGTTGTCACTCTTTAGCTGGGATACTGAGTAGGGGTAAGTAATCTCATCGCCCTGTACTTTTACCAAAAACATAAAATATCCTCTAATAAAGGGTGCCGTGTGGAAATGCTAAAGGTGTAATGGTGTCGCCCGCAGAATAAACATCACTCGCAATCATTCTCAGATAACTGGGCGCGCGTGCACTGCTAGTAACACTGTTAGAGCGCGTTTGGTTGTGAGACAGGTAGAGCTTGTTGCCGGACGCGGCAAACGAAAAACCGTAGGCGCTTCCTAAGTCTGCAATCACGCTACTGTCGTTCATCATTAGCGTTTCGTTGGTCTTGGTATTCACCACAATCACCATCGGAGTCATTTGATAGTTGCGACCCCCATACGCCCCACCGACGTTAGCGGAGGTTCTTGTTCCCAAGCTAGAGCCGCCCGAAATGTAATCAATGGAGCAACTATATTGATTGGTGTATATATCAACATGTTGCGTGGCCGTTCCAAGGCTTAACACAGGTCTTTCCGTTTGAGCAGAATCTCTGGCTGTAAAACTAAACTCAAACGTCATTATGCCGTTGCTTAGAAAGAACTCATCGTAATGCACCCCAACATATCCCTGACTAGAGCCGTTATAGTAGGAAGGAAGCTGGCTAGTGTCATAATTGGTTCCATTCCAAGAGTTTAAGCCGGTGTAAAGGCCGGTGCCGACAGGTATACTTGTATAGTCAATGTTGGAGCCGTTGGGAGTAAGAAACTTTGTCTGTCTCGTTTGGTCCAACAGCGATATTTTGCCCGAACAGTAAGCCATCAGGTACGTGTCATCTCTGAGCAGATCTTCACCAAACCGCACAATAACCGTGCCGGAGCCTCCGGCACCTCCGGTGCCTTGAGCGGTAGTGCCCGGAGCGCCACCACCGCCCCCTCCGCCATAGCCAGTAGTGCCCGCAGTCGGTGCTGTGTAACCCCCGTTGTACGACCCCCCGTTTCCGCCACCACCTTGCCCACCTGTCTTTGACACTTGGTTGTACCCCGTGCCTCCGTGATTGCCTGCTCCTGCCCCGCCGTAATAGGTGTTAACGCCAGATTCAATGGCGTAGTACGGCCCATCGGGCGCATTACTTCCCCAACTTATTTTCTGAGTCTTTGAGGAAATGCCGGGCGACCCGCCACCAGAATAGCCCCCGTTAGAGGCTTCATATGCGCCCTGATCGAAAGTTCCAGTAGGGTCGACGCCCGTGTAATATGATGTGCCTCCGCCCGGATTAGCTCCTCCGGTAGCGGCGGTACTGTTAGTGCCGCACCCGCCGCCACCGCCTAGTGCATACAAAAAGTCGGTGTCTCCACCGGGACCGTTAATATTAGCTCCGCCACTCGTCTGTATAGAACTCGTTCCGCCTGTATTGCCTATGATGCCCGGACCCGGACCAACGCCTCCATCGCCAACAGTTACGTTGTATACGCCTTCCTCAAAGTAGACCAGCCTAGCGACAACGCCGCCACCGCCGCCACCACCAGCAAAACCTCTATAATTTATAGTGGCAACGCCCCAGTTCGTATAGTTAGGTGTTGCGCCGCCGCCTGATCCGCCGCCGCCAACAATCAGTACGCTACACCAACCCGCCTTCGTGATCGTAAACGACCCCGCTCCTACCGCAGTCCACTTGATGACGGTGTCATTGCCGACCGTAGTGGTTGTTGCTGTCCCAGAGGTCTTAGTACCCTCTGCGTACTCCATAGTGGCCCCAGACTGACCAGAAGCACCAAGTAGCTTTACTATGTTACTCATTAGGCCATTGCCTGTCCGGCAGTAAAGCCGTAGTAAGTGGTGCCGCCATCAATCGTAAAAAACACAAAAACATCTACGCCGTTGTTAGTGGCCGTCAGAGTAGGTGCCGTAGCCGCCGCCCAATCCACACTTGTAGGCCATGTAATGACTCTAGCTGAACTGTCCTGAATGACCTTTAACACAAACATAGAAAGTTTTCCGCTTGCGCCGGGATTACTGAAGGTGTAGGTGACGTTCTCAGTCAAATCGTGCAAAAAGGAATTGCCATCACGGAGGTTGAGCGTAGCCGCGTTAGAACTAGAGGTTATCGTCGTGGACTCGTTAATCGTGCCGTTGTCAAAAGACACTACGCCATTGGCATCCGACGTAACAACCCCGGATGCCTGCGTCAGCCCCAGCGTATCTGGTAGCTTAACCGTGTAGGTTGCCGCCGCACTGTGGGCTGGGCCTTGAACCGTGACCCCATGCGAGTTGCTTTCACAATTAAACCGAATGGTGCCCGCGTTAGTGTTTCCATATAGCTCAGTAAAGCCCGTGCCATTTGGGAACAACTGGATGTTGCCGTTGGTGTCCGTAGACTTAATTGCATTGGCGTCGATCTGAATGTTATCTACATCTAGCTCGTTTGCAATAACCTGACCGGCGGCTCCGTATACGACCGCTTTGCTGTTTACTACAGTGTCTGCCGCAGACCCGTCTAGGAGGTTTAGCTCTGCCGCACTGGAGGTAACAGCGGTACTGTTGATGACAAGCTGGTTAGAGCTATCCAGATACACCGACTTTTCAGCGGGGTAGGCTATAAAGATAGACTTAGAGCCTGCGCTAAGGTTAACCGCCGATCCGCTGTTGGAGCTTTCTAGCACAGTGGTTCTTGTTAACGTGTTGCCACTACTGGCATACGTCCCCAAACCAACCTCAAAGGCTGTGTTTGTTGTATCGACGATTGCGTAGTAAGTGGTATCTCCGTTAGACAAAACCGCCGAAAACGCTTGGAAGTTTGCCACAGCGCCTCCCAACGATATAGCGCCTGTGCCCGTGGTCGTAGTTGTTTCTTTTACTCTGTCTTTAAGGACAAGTGCCATTGTCTTCTCCGATTAACTATGCAGTCGCAATTATGCAATCCGAATAATAGCGTTAGAGGCGTCAGGCGTTGGGAAGACGATAGTGAAGTCTCCCGCGCTAGACGCCTTATCAGAGCCGAAATCCAGCACAACAACCGTGTTGGTGGTACCTGATCCCGCGCCTGCCGTCGTGTTATAAATCAGACACCCGCGCGCTGTTATGGTTGACGACCCAAACGTTAGATCGGCAAAGTCGGTCAAGGCCGTAGTGCCTGACGTGGTGGGGGTGACGTTAGTTAAAGTACCCCCTCCCGCGCTATAACCCGTACCACTTACCTCGTTAGAAGTGGTGTATGCGGTAGTGGCCGCCGTGAAAGTGGCACTATTATCATACAAAGCCAGCTTAAAAGTATCGCCGGAGCTATTAGTAAAATCGTGCTTTGCCTGAAGCAATTCTTGCTTAAAAGACGTACACATGAAGTTTCCTGAAAAAGCCCTATCAAAGTCTCCTGATAAGTTCGGCTAGGTCTTTTTGCCCTGCATAACACAGTGCGTTGTAAACAGTGGTTCGGTCACTGGTGACCGCCTCTTTCATATAAAAAACAAGGACCGCACTTAAATGGTCTTTGTAAGCAAGCGCCTGCTCTTTAATAGCGGGCGGGGCGGTATCAGAAACGCTGATAAGCTTATTAAGGCATCGCTCGGCTACCTCTTCCGGGGTAAAACCGCGATGGTCGGTAGTCTGAACTTCAACTATTCCGGGGCTTATTTTACCCCCTTCTACCATCATTGTTTAGGCCTTATTAGCATTCCAGTGCGATATTGATCCGTAACTTCTTTATTTTCACCGAATTGTTTCATACCCGCCAACGCCATTTGAAGCTGTTGAGTATACAACGCAATCATATCCGGCTCACCCTTCATAAAAGTATAAGCTTCAAGCAAGCTACCGTATAGCATCGCTAACGGAGCATTTTCACTAAGCCAAGACATAGCGGTATCCGCCAAACTCGTTAAGCTAGCGGGTCGGTAGTAATAATGTAATTCCGCGACATACGCTTGGTCGGGGGTTGGCGTCAAAATAAAATTAGACCTAGCAAACAAGGCGTAGTATTTAGGCGTTCCTTTAATTGTTTCATCCGGCCAATAAGTCTGTACGAAGTTAACGTCCTTAAAATCTACAAAAGTTTTGTCTCCAGCAACTTCAAGAGACAAAGAGAAAGGCGCTAAGAAGTCAGAAGGGCAATCCAAATATTTGTTGGTGTTTGTGGTATTTCCCAGAGCGTTTTTACGAAAATCCGTAAGTTGCACCATTTTAAAGATGCGTTCTTCCGCATTACGAATAAAAATAGGCAGGTTGTTGACGAAAGTTGTTTCGTCATTTTCTGCGTAATCCTGTATCGCTTGCTTTAGCTCACCGTATGTAAAACTCATGTCGTTGTCACCGATACAGTACCCACAGAACCCCCAAGGGCCGTGGTAATTTCTATTTCAGAGGGCATTTGCACCGGGGACGCCGAATAAATGCTGTTGGTGGTCTTTACCAAAAAAGCACTGGTAGGGTTGTCTGAATCAGGTCTTGGGTTTAAAAGAGCTTGAGGACCAACGCCTATTTTTGTCGGCTGTAACTGAGGCTGTTTAGGCTCATATTCGTCCGGACCCACCAACAAGCCGTTCCATTCTCGCCGCATTTCGTTAAGTTTGTAACGAAACCCAGATCGGTCAGAAATACCGAGAGCAAACCTACCTGTAGCAAAACGAGCCATTAAAGAAGCCTTGAATAAGCCATGGACGGCTGTATGTTGAACGAAGTTCTGTCCCTGTCCTCAGATGCGGCTCTTTCAAACTCTTCCTCATATACGGCCTTGAGAAGTTGTACGCGATCTGGCGCTCGTTTTATAGCTAAGTAATAAGCAAGCCCTGCCGCCAAACACGGATAAAACCTGAACGGAATGTCCATGGTGTTTGTGAAAGTATCTGCGTCGTCCATTCTCACCAGCTTGTCAATGATGACAACGTCTGTGCTGTTTTCTGGCACGGGCCAAAGCTTTAGCGTCGGGTCAATTTGGCGATCTACAAAAAATTGTGCCGGTCGAGACTGCGTCGTTTTTGTGGGGATGTTGATGTAATCCCCGCGACTAATCCGTTGCAGGGTATAGTCCGTGCTATCCCTACGAACAATTGCGTCTAACACGTCGATAGTAGAAGCGCCGAGAGCATAGTTACCGGTGCCTTTTGTCAGGGTTACCGTAGTCTGCTCAATGGTCCATTGGTTTAACCCTCGGTTAGCCCAATCACCCAGCATCAAGTTCAACGACCGTTTGGCCGTTTTAAGGTCATAGCCAGTACGGACTTCTAAGCCGCATCGCTCAAAAGCCTCTTCAACGTAATCGCTTACATCTAGCTCAAAGTTTGTTGAACCCGATACAGTCATTTTTGAACCTTTTTGCGGTCGGTGTTTTTAATTTTTTCTTTCAGCCGGTCTTTGGGGCTTTTTTGTTTGGGCTTTTTTGACGGAAGCACCGGTTTACCTATTGCAGAACCAATGCCCGCTTTTTCTTCAGAGCTAAGGTAATCGTAGTAATCACCGGCAGTTCTAGGGCCTTCATAGTCAGGGATAATGGTTGTTTCTGCGTTAGACAGCTTTACGCTACCGCCTTTGGAATAACCTCGGACCCGTGGCTTTGGAGGAGACTTCATAGCCTCCTCTTTGTGAGCATTTACACCACCGCCCGCACTAAAAAACCCCATCTTATTGCGAACTTTAGTGGGCAACTTAGACAGACCTTTGTTTGCTTTTGGGACGGCTTTTAGGTCTTTTTTCATGCTTAAAGCGCCTTTTTTGAACTACTGCGGACGCGAGACTTTGTGACTCCGCCACCTTTTTTCATAGGAGCCGCTTTGGGCTTGGCCATCATACCGCCGCCACGCATTTTTTTAACAGCAGCTCCCTCTTTTTTACCCCGTTGCCGATTTTTTAGTTTTTGGGCACTGCGGGTTGGTGGTGATTTCTTTAAAAAACCCCCACCGTCGTATGGGGGCAGACCTACGCCGGTTCCGGGACCGAGATCCGCGTCGAATGGGCGGACGCTAGGAGCTTTTTTTGGCAAAAAACCGGGGTTGTCGGCTCTAGGTATGACTTTTGCGGTTGTTTTTTTCTTGGCCGCACCGCCTTTTTTCATAGGAGCCGCTTTAGGCTTGGCCATCATACCGCCGCCCCGCATTGTTTTAACGGGGGCTTGCTTTTTCTTAGCCATTTTTAGATTAGTTCCCGGCATCACACAACCTCCTGTAGGTTTCCTGTCGTTCGTCCCAAAGATGTGCCATCTCAGGATCGTTTAAATAATTCTTATAATACCCTTTTTCTCTCAGCATTTCTGCCGATTTTTCCAACTTAGACAGCCGTTGAATAAAGGTTATTGCATATACATCATCTACCACTGGCTCAAAAGGCACGTCAAACGCTTCTTCTTGATCGTCGTCCGGATGAAAACCCATGACCCACAAGTCCTTTTGAATAAAAAATCCCATGGAAATAGCATGGTTGATTGAAGCAATGTAGTCGTGAAAAGCTTGTGGATCTTGCTCATACTGAAACTCCACGTAACACACCAAATCCCATGTGTCGTCATACTGAGAAAGAGCAGAATACAAGCCTTGGCGTTTGGCGGAATAACTAAAAGAAAACCCTACTTTGTCGTTAGTCCACGCGGTTTGAGCATAGGGACAAGCAGGAAGGTCGTTAAAAAAAGGGTGCGCGGTTTCTAGAGCTTCTTTAGACCAAGCCCTGATTTCCTCCATAACGCCTTTTTCTAGATCTATCATTAGGCATACCTAGTGCGTTTTCTTCTATTGGGCATAACCGCACCACATCCCTTGTGGTTTTTGCGTATTTCACCGCCTGTGGCGGCCATTTTAACTTTAGCGGCTTTAGTGTTTGAAACGACTTGCTTGCCTTTAGAACCTTCGCTCTTTTTTTTACGAGCCGTGGCTTTGCGCTCCGATTGAGACAAACTTTCTGCTTTAGCGCGGGGTAAACAACGATCGGGGTTCTTTTTGTTTTTTGACGTGCCGCACTCGCCTGCAATGTTTCCACTGCTGTCAATGCGAACCCATTCTTGGTCGCGCCATTTGGCTAACTCACCCATTAGGATTTGCCTTTAGATTTCTTGGCGTAATTGGGGTCTTTGCAATATTTGCTGGCGGCCATGTTGGCATAGGCAGAGGGGTATGTATCAAAAGTGCGCTTTGCCCACGCCTTACCCGCCGGACAGATCTTACTGCCTTTGCTTTTGCTAGACGCTTCGCCGCCTTTACGCATATAGGTGACGGTAACTTTGCCTTGTTTAGGCCCTGTTTTTACCCTAGATCCACAACTGCCCATGTTAGCTCCAAAGTTTTGCCGCAAGCGGAGATACAATGATTAAAACAGCTAAACCCCAAATTTTAAGGTCTAATTTGGTCAAAGAGTCTGAATTTTTAGCTATAAATTCTTTTTGATCCGCTAAACGCTCTTCAATTCGCCTGTATCGCAAATTGCACTCCGCTTCATGCTTTTCAAGCCTAGATAAAACTTCTTCTACTCTCATGTCTACCACGCTTTGCAAGACCAATACCTAGCAGAAAACTTGTCTTTAGCGGTATCGCAATTATGACGCGCCCTAAAATTGCTTCTGCGAGCAGGTTGTGCTTTTTTAATAGACATGTTGGGATCGCCAAAACGAACAAGCTTTACTTCTGCCCCTTTCTTGGCTAAAACCGCACTTTTCTTCGATTTTCCCGGCGTTTTCTTGGGTTTGTTATACCCTGAAAACGTTTCACCACGATACTGTAACCGACCAGAAGGTAACCGTTTTACATTTTTGGTCGTAGCCATTAGTTATAAAAAACCGTGACATTTGTAATATTAGTTAACACTACAAAACACCCGTCTGGAAAAATCATACCTTCATCAGGTAAATAAACGTTGTCGTCGGTGTTGTCAGCAAAAGCCATGGTTAAAAAAGTATCTCCACTAGCGTCCTTGTTTTTAAGGACAAGGGTTGGAGAGCTTCCACACATGTAGTGAATTGCTTTAATTCTAGCTCTTCCCGCAAAAACCGTGCCAGAAGAGGTCAAATACGTTGCTTTTACCTCGGAAGCCATATCTTTTTACCTTAGCTAAAAAACACCGTGAGGGCAGTAATATTAGTAAGCGCCGACACATAAATGTCGGATACTCTTATCCCTTCGTCGGGGATGTTGACCGAGTGCGTTTCGCTAGCAGAAAAATCTAAATCCAACACTGTACTGCCCCCGTTACCATCGGTAACCGTAAGGCGGGGAGTGCCCGAAGCAGAAAGAACCTGAATCTGGCGAATACGAGCAGGCCCTACCGAAGCAGAGCCTGTCCCGGTCAGACGTTTTGATC
>JAAHTH010001172.1_pt1 | contig 23838 bp, 18 predicted proteins | sample 6116091 | NCBI WGS metagenome assembly JAAHTH01 (sample SAMN13939990, study PRJNA603662) | sponge metagenome | isolation source: marine sponge | host: Mycale hentscheli | place: New Zealand | collected 2006 | reverse complement strand
TGGATCGATGGAAAACGACAACTGACCACTCAGTCAACAACACCCGAAATAGAACCTCTCTATGGTGAAACCTATTTGCCGAGAAAGTACAAAGTCGGTGTTACGATCCAGGGCGATAATCAAATTGACATTTATTCGTATGACACTGGGCTCATCGGTGTCCTTGAAAATGGGAAACTCGTCGGCTGGAATGTGGTGGCCGGAGGCGGGCTGGGAATGAGCCATGGCCGACCTAATACATTTGCTCAAATTGCAGAAAACATTGGGTTTGTTGCTCTCGAAGACGGTGTCGCGGCAACCCGGGTCATTGCCACCATCTATCGCGATTTTGGCAACCGGTTTGACCGGAAACAGGCCCGCCTCAAATACCTGATTGATAAAATGGGAGTCGATAAATTTCGGCAGGAATTTATCGACCGGTGTGAATTCGAAGTCCACCCATTCCGCGCCATGCCGGAAATTCAAATCGAGGACTGGATGGGAAAACACGAACAGGGAGACGGCAAATTCTTTTACGGCGTGTTTGTTGAAAATGGCAGAATCAAAGATACGGACGCGATCAAACTGCGAACTGCCTTTCGAAAAATCATTCAAACTCTGAACTGTTCAACGACGCTGACGCCCCAGCAAAGCATCTTGTTTAACGACCTCGATGAAACACAAATCAAGCAATTGGAATCCATCTTAACGGAACATCACGTTCCCCTGCTCCACGAACTCTCGAATGCCCGACGCTATTCGATGGCCTGCCCGTCGATGCCTACCTGTGGCCTGGCCGTTGCCGAGTCGGAACGGGTCATGCCGGAATTCATCACCGAAGTTGAAAACGCACTCGCAGAACTAGGTCTAGCCGACACTCAACTGACCATTCGAATGACCGGATGCCCCAATGGCTGCGCTCGCCCTTACACTGCCGACATCGCCTTAGTCGGCAGACGGCCGGGAGTTTATCACTTGTTCGTTGGTGGGCGTTTGGCCGGTGATCGGATGGCAGATTTATACGCTGCCGATGTGAAAATCGAAGCCATCCTTGAGACCCTAAAGCCGCTTCTGACTAAGTTTGCTGTCGACCGCACTCCCGGCGAGGGATTGGGCGACTTCTATCAGCGTGTTCTCGAGCGAACCGAGTCCAGAACACGTGTTACCGGCAAGGAAATCCCGACTTTCGACGATGTCCAGCCCAAGCTTATTCAAATCGGAGCTTAAAGATGCCGCCGCGCCTTTGCTCAATCGTACTTGCTGCACACGGATCGACAGCGACAGAACATTGCAACGATCCGCTGCACGACATGGCCGCCGCCATCCTTCAGCGACAGGAGGAGCAGTCCGCTACCTCGCCTGACCTTTGGATAGAAAAAATTACGCCTGCATTTCTGCAAGGCGAACCTCAAATGACGGAAGTTCTTGAATCGCTCCCCGAAGGCGATGTCATTGTGATCCCCGTGATGACTAGTGACGGGTACTACCTTCGAAAACTGCCGGAAAAATTCGCCAGCAATCGGAACGCCGGGAAATTCAAATTTCACCTCAGCTCAGTCTTTGGGATGCACGCCATGATTGCTGATGAAATGAAGTTGTTGGTAACGCACCATCTATCGAGTTTCCATTTAAAACCGGAAGAGACCACGGTAGTCGTGATTGGTCACGGCACCCGTAGAAATCAAACAAGCGGAGAATCAACCTACCGCCTGGTCAACACCCTGGCCGGCCAATTCCCCGGACTAAAATGTCTCGCTGGCTTTCTAGATCAGGACCCAACCGCCGAAAAAATTGCCGCTGAAATAACAACTCCCAACACCATCATTCTACCCTTCCTGATCAGTCGAGGCCCGCATACCACCGAGGATGTTCCGCAAGCCTTCCATTTGAACACGGGAACTGACCAGCTATTTCCATACATTCACCAGTCAGACTCCAGATTTCTAATTTATGAAAAACCACTGGCAATGTATTCAAACGCTGTAGACATTTGCTTTGATCTGGCGATTGAAACATTGAATATCAGCCAACCGGTGAACCTAATTTCGCACGGAGAATTGAGTCTATGATTTTTCGTCGAGGATCCGTTCATCTTGTTGGCGCCGGCCCCGGCGATCCAGAACTAATTACTGTCCGCGGAATGCGTCTGATCGAACAAGCAGACGTCGTCATACACGACCGCCTCATCCCTCATGAAATTTTAAATTGGTGCCATGGAAGCGCAACACTGATCGATGTCGGAAAATATCCTGACCATCATCGAATTTCACAATCCGAAATCAACCGACTATTAGTCAAACACGCGCACAACAATCAATTGGTGGTACGGCTCAAAGGGGGAGACCCGTTTGTTTTCGGACGCGGCCAGGAAGAATTTGAAGCTTGCCGCGAGGCAGGGATTAACTGCCATATCGTCCCGGGCGTCAGCAGTGCCATTGCAGGGCCGGCGGCTGCGGGAATCCCAGTCACAACCCGTGGAATCGCCAGGTCGTTTACCGTCGTTACGGGCCAAACCGCACCGGAACTCGGCTTTCATAATCTCAACTTCCAAGCCTTAGCCAGCTCCGATACCGTGATCTTAATGATGGCTCGAAAAAACCTGCGAGCCATTACTCAACAACTGATCGAGGCGGGGCGTTCCCCCGATACACCGGCAGCCTGCATCGAACGCGCAACCTATTCCGATCAGCGAGTGACCTGCGCAACCCTCTCCGAAATTGCAACTCAGGCTGACCTGCTCGACTTAAAAAATCCCATGATCACGGTGATTGGCGAAGTCGCGGCAATGGTCGACCAGGAACAAGTAGAATGGCCGGAAGAAATTCAACAACACTTCTATGCAATTGAATTCGGCGAATAGATGAGTTCCAGGAATACTCCTGCCAATCCCACTCAACAACCCGGCTCCTTACTGAACGACAAGAATACAATCTATCGAGCTAGTACAGAGTTAGACAAAGCCGCGCGATAGCTGGAAGATTCCTCGGTTTTCCTTCGATTCCTGTGCTATTTTAAGATGACTCAACAATAATTTAGAGCCGCTATACATCTTTTCAAAGTGCATCGTTAAGAAAACGATTACTTAGACCAGCATCTTCCCGGATCCTCGCCATGAATTTAAAAAACAACGTTATGTTTCTCGTTGTCTGCAGCGCAGTCCTCGCACTTTCTTCAACGAACGCAGATGACTGGCCGCGGTTCCGAGGCCCTGATGGGCACGCGGCTTCCTCCGATTCTGTTCCTGCCGAGTGGACGGAATCAGAGAATATTGCCTGGAAATCAAAAATCCCCGGTCGCGGATCTTCAAGTCCAATCATTGTCGGCGACCAGATCTTCTTAACCTCTTACACCGGATACGGACAATCGGACGACGATGCCGGTGAGAAAACTGAACTTCGACTCAACACACTTTGTTTCGACAGGAAGACAGGCAAACTAATCTGGAATCATTCAATTGAAGCAAGCGCTGACGAACAACCACTGGCCAATCCCAACAGTCGCAATGGCAAGAAAAAACAAGTCGCTGGACATGGGTACGCTTCCAGCACGCCCGTCAGCGACGGCGAATCCGTATTCGCATTCTTTGGAGCATCCGGCGCCGTCGCCTACGACTTAAAAGGAAATCAACTCTGGCAAAACGACGAGTTGGGATTCAAAACGGTTGGGTTTGGTTCTGCCTCGTCTCCCGTCGTTTACGGAGACTTGCTTTATATCAACGCCAGCATCGAAAGCGATACTCTTTGGGCACTTGATAAAAAAACCGGTAAAGTCGTTTGGAAAAATGACAAAATAATTAAATGCTGGTCGTGCCCATGCCTTGCCAAAAACGACAGGGGAGAAACCGAACTCATCATCAACCAAAAATTCAAGGTCCTGGGCCTGAATCCTCTGACGGGTGAACAGCTTTGGTCCTGCGATGGAATCGAAGACTACGTTGTCCCAACTCCCATTGCCTATGACGGAATCGTCTATTGTCTCGGTGGTCGAAGCAACAAAGCAATGGCAATCAAACTCGGTGGTCAAGGAGAGGTTACCCAATCGCACCGCCTCTGGATGACTAATGTTGGTGCTAACGTCACCTCCCCTGTCCTTCATGACGGTCACCTGTACTGGGCGAGCGACAAAGGAATCGCGAATTGCATGAATGCGAGCAACGGCGAACCTGTTTATCGCGAACGCATGCCGACCAAGGCTCGTGTTTATGCATCCATCGTACGGGGAGGCGATAAGCTCTATCTGACCACTCGCGACAGCGGGGTCTGGGTACTTGCCGCAGAACCGAAATTCACACCAATTGCCCTCAACCAAATTGAATCGGACGAAAACATGTTCAATGCAAGTCCTGCGATCCACAATGGGCAAATCCTGCTGCGAAGCAATGATTTCCTGTATTGCATTGGTGAAAAATAACCTTTCGAGCAAATGAAGTTGGCAGTTTCGAAACTACATCACATTACTAACCTGCCCAAACGGAAGTTTCGCGGTAAACTATTAGCGTTACTTCTTCTTTGAACAGGGCAGGATTCATGTTGCGACCCTCGGCTCGTATTGCAAATTGTGTTTTTCATTTCGTATCCGGACCCCAGAGGACGATGACCGGCTTAGCACTAGCCATCTTCGTCGCCATGGCACCACTGCCCGCATTGGGCCAGACGCAAGACCTCCTTCAAGACCGGCGATTCGATGCTGTAACCTGGGTTCAGAACTCAGCTGAATATCGAATGCTCACGGAACAGACATTTCGCCTGGCGCTTCACCCGTTAGTCACCGCACTCGACGACACAACAATTTCTGCCGATGAAGCGCAACTCGCCGAAGGGGGATTTGCTGAAAAACCACCCGCGATCATTCTCGATTGTGACGAAACCATTCTCGATAACTCCGCCTACAATGCACGCAACATTCTAAAAAAAGAGAGCTACTCCACTGAGACCTGGAATGCCTGGTGTCTGGAAGTAAAGGCAGAAGCAATCCCCGGATCGCTGGACTTCGTCACCCGCGCCCAGGCCCTTGGAGCTGACATTTTTTTTATCACCAATCGTCGTGACGTCGTAAAAAAAGCGACTATAAAGAATTTAAAAAAACTCGGCTTCCCCGCCACTCCGGAAAATGTTTTGACAAAAAACAAAGAACTCGGACGCGGGGATGATAAAATTTCCCGAAGAGCAGCGATAGCCAAGACCCACAGAATAGTCATGCTCATCGGAGACAGCATGAGCGATTTATGCAGCGGGATGAACGGTACCGAAACCAACCAGCGTAATCAAACAGGGAACCAAAAGTTCCAACAACTTGGCTCGCGCTGGATCATGCTTCCCAATCCAGTTTACGGTGGCTGGCAGCAGGCGCTGCCAGAGGACAAACAGGCGTTAAAACTAAACTCAAACTCCAAGTAACCGTCCAATCAAACCTCAGTTTACAACCATCGCGCCATTAATCCTTTCACTCCTTATCCCCAATACGAGATTCGCAATGAATCAAAAATCTGCCCTGCTGGTTGGGATCCTGTTGGCCCTCACGATTCAAGTCCAGGCGCAAAGCCGTCAGATTTTATTTGAGGAGGTTAAGAACAGGCCTGCTGCTACGATCGGGGAATGGGTCATTGGCGACAAGAATATGATCGTTAACGGGAATTCTCAGATCGCCTCTGCAGCTGCCATTAAGCCTGGCTCGCTGGCAGTGACCGAGTATTTTGAAACCGGTGGCAAAAATTTTGTGACGCGGATGCAACCCTATCCAATTCAGGCCTCCGAAATAAATGACGGCCCTTATGTAAATTGGATCGACTCCCAAACCGCAGAAATTATCACGATCGTGAATGGGAAAATTTCTCGGCAACAAATCGAAAAAATTACTGAACCTCGTGTCATTAAATCTCTAACACCCCGTGTTCCATCGTTAACGCTCACCTCCGCCCCACCCTCCCCTCCGAAATCTGAGTGGGCGCAGCCAAGTCGCCTGATGGCCATCAGCGATCTTGAAGGCAACTATCTAAATGCAGTTCGTTTCTTGCAAAACAATAAGGTCATTGACCAACAGGGACACTGGATTTGGGGAGAGGGGCACCTCGTCTTGGTTGGCGACCTTGTCGATCGAGGGCAGTCCGTCACCGAATTGATGTGGCTGATCCACCGACTGGAAAAAGAAGCGATCGCGGCGGGTGGCCGTGTCCATTACGTCCTCGGAAATCACGAAGCGATGGTGATGGGCGGAGACCTGCGATACATCCATCCCAAATATCTTTTTACCTCCACACGTATCGGCGTCACTTACGATCAACTGCACGGCCCAAACACCGAAATCGGCCGATGGTGGCGCTCAAAAAATGGAGTGACTCGGGTTGGCGACCTCCTATTTGTACATGGTGGCTATTCCCCAAAGTTGGATGCTGCCAAACTCGAAATGGAACAATTGAATCAGTTGATTCGCGACGGACTGCCTCCGCGCCAATCGGCTGGCGCGACTCCGGCGACCAATCCTGTAGGTGACATGCATGGCCCTTTTTGGTACCGCGGCTATTTCCCCCAACATGCCGGAGCATGGGGTGGGCTAGCGACTCCCGCTCAAATCAAACAGATCTTAACCCGACACAACGCAAAACACGTTGTTATTGGACATACGGTTGTGGACCACGTTGGGCCCATTGATGACTCAGGATTCGTACTTGGAATCGATGTGAAATGGGCAGATTCAAAAAAATGTGAAGGCCTCCTACAAGAAAACGGGACTCTCTACCGCGTCCTCATGGATGGACAGCGTCAGAGGATTTTCCCTGACCTTAAAAAATAGTTTGCACCGGTTTCCCCCAACCTAACGAAGATTTCAGCGTTTCATCCGGTTTGCCCACCAGTGACTGCTGCCGTCTCGGGATCGATTCAAGTACAATCCAACGGATTACTTATTTTAAGGAAGCCTCATGTTGTTCTTACACTTGACTCGATTCGTCCTGATCGCACTTTGCGTTACCCATTTCACTACACTCGACCTCAAGGCGCAGGCACAGACGGGTTCCTCACTTCTGCCGACAAGCAGTCAGCAGCGTATTGCTGAATCGAAAATCACAGACGCGTCAATCCGAGCTGATGTAGAGTTCCTCGCTGATGATCTCCTCGAAGGTCGAGGCCCCGGAACCCGGGGCGATCGCCTGGCTCAAAAATATATCATTTCCCAATTCAAACAGATGGGACTAAAGCCTGCGGGAAACGATGGCCAATGGACCCAAGAGGTTCCGCTAATGGGCGTCACAACTCGTCCTCCTTCAACGCTCACCTTTGAGCGATCCACTCAATCGCTTTCATTGAAAAACAACGACGATTATATCGTCACGTGTGGAACGGGCATTGAGCAAGCGGTCATCAAAGATGCAGAAGTTATTTTTGTCGGCTATGGAATTCAGGCACCCGAATATGGTTGGAACGATTTTAAAGGGATCGATGTCAAAGGCAAAATCTTATTGTGCCTGAACAATGACCCGGCTGATAATCCCGAAATATTTGCTGGACGGACGCGACTTTATTACGGACGCTGGGACTACAAGTACGCCAAAGCGGCAGAGTTAGGCGCGGCCGGGATGTTGATCATTCACACGACTCCCTCCGCCGGTTATCCCTATCAAGTAGTGCAAACTTCATGGACGGGTGAGCAAATGGCTCTCGGTGGCAAGCAAGTTGGTCGAGCCCTTATGGAAGGCTGGTTGACTGAAAATGCAGCAGGAAAATTAGTCGCGTTCGCCGGTCAAGAATTGGATAAATTAACTCAGTCCGCACAATCGAAAGATTTCCAACCTGTACCACTCAATACGAAGTTATCCATCAAAATGGATTGCCGTGTTCGCTCTCGAAGTTCCGCCAATGTACTTGGCCTGCTACCTGGCAGTGACCCCGAACTCAGTAAACAATGGATTGTCTACACCGCGCATCACGATCACATTGGGATGACCGAAGCACGCGATGAAAAGGTCGATAACATCTACAACGGAGCGGTCGACAATGCCTCGGGCGTAGGATCAATGCTGGCAATCGCCCGTGCGATGGCTGCACTACCGGAATCTGACCGCCCGCGACGATCGATTCTATTCGCCTCCGTGGCCGCGGAAGAACAAGGGCTTCTTGGGTCGGCCTACCTCGCACAAAATCCGCCAATCCCGGCAGGGCGTTTAGCCGCCGTCATTAATATCGATGGCATCAACATACTTGGGGCGACCGAAGACGTCGTCGTAATTGGACGCGGAAAATCGGATATGGATAAAATCGTGGAACGGATTTCGAAATGGCAGAAACGAGTCGTCGTTGGAGACCAATTCCCCGATCGCGGTTATTACTACCGATCAGATCAGTTCAGTCTGGCGAAGATCGGTGTTCCCGGCGTCTATCTAAGCTCCGGAGTTCATGTCATTGGCAAGCCGGATGGCTGGGGGAAGGAGCAACTGCGTGAGTGGACCGAAAACATCTACCACCAGACGAGTGATGAATACAGCGAGACTTGGAATCTCTCGGGGGCTGTCGAGGATGCAAAACTGATGTTCTACACTGGACTTCAGGCAGCCAATCAAAAATCACTGCCAGCCTGGAATGCAGGAGACGAGTTCGAAGCCGCACGACTGAAGGCATTAAAACAACTCTCTAAGTAAGCCACGCCGACAGTCCAAAATTTATATCCGACTTCTGGATCAAACCAATTCTGAGATGTCGACAACGACATTCAACCCATTGAAACCTTATGGCAAAGACCGAATTTAAAGACACCGTAACTCCGGAACTAGAAGGCCGAATCGACTTGATGGTTCGCAGCCTGATCGATTTGCCGCGAAGCAAGTTGACTCTCCTCTTCGAACACGGTTGCGTTTCTCTCAACGGTTCTATCTGCAAAAACCCAGCTACCCGTGTCAGCACCGGCGACACCATTCTCGTCAACTACGATGCCCAACAGGGGTATTCCAAAAAGAAGCGCCCCTGGAGCGATCGGACTTTTACAATTATCCATGAAGATGATGACCTACTGGTAATTAATAAAGCCTCCGGAGTTTTAACGGTTCCTACGAACAAAGAAGAACCAAATACTTTACTGGAACGAGTCACCGCATATTTAGACCGCAAAAAGAAAAACCACGAAGCCTACCTAATCCACCGACTCGACCGCGGCATGAGTGGCACAATGGTATTTGGCAAAACACCAAAATCAGCCAAACATTTACGGGCTCAATTCGACAAGGACCAAGCTCGGCGGATCGTGTTTGCAATCGTCAACGGAGAACTCGAGTCCGAATCCGGTGTTTTCGAATCGCAACTCGACACACACAGCAACCTTAGTCGTTACTCCACATTGGAAAAAGGGAAAGGGCAACGTGCTGTGACCCGCTATAAAGTCACCCAGCAATTAGAGGAAGCGACCGCAATTGAACTTGAACTGGTCACCGCTCGCCGCCATCAAGCACGCGTTCACTTATGTGAATCGGGACATCACATTCTGGGAGACACACGCTATCGACAGCAGCGCTATCCCCATGAAAAATGGGACAAAAAAAGACTGGCAATGCATAGTATTGAAATTTCATTTATCCACCCAACAACGATGAAACCGGTTACCTTTAGATCTCCACTGCCGATGACACTCCGCAAGTTCATTCGTGGCAGCAGAAAAAAATAGAATTACGGTTCAATTCCACCAAACCGATATTCAACCGCCTGTCAGGAAATCAGGGGTCAACGTAGAATGTTGCTGCGGCGGTATTTCTTTTTTGATTAGTTGATTTGAAAGACGCTATTTTGGATTCTCAGGAGATCCTTGGACAAGACGGTTTAATTGCCAAACGGCTGCCAAACTACGAGGAGCGTCGTCAGCAACTTGAGATGGCCGATGCCGTTGCAGAGGCAATTCGCGCAAAAAAACATTTGATTGTCGAAGCAGGAACAGGCGTTGGAAAGAGTTTTGGCTACCTCGTTCCGGCAATTCTCTCATTACAGGAAAACCAGGAAAGCAAAGATGGTGGAAAACGCAGGATCGTGGTCTCAACCCACACCATCAGCCTGCAAGAACAGCTAATTCAAAAAGATATTCCACTCCTCAACAGCATCATTCCGCTTGAGTTTTCAGCCGTGCTTGCCAAGGGGCGCGGTAATTACATCAGTCTTCGCCGACTCAAGCAGGCGCTCAAACGTAGTGATAATTTGTTTTCTACCGATGAACAGATAGCTCAAGTTCAAGACCTTCGCGAATGGGCCGTGACGACTACCGATGGCTCGCGAGCCGATCTTGATCTCAAGGTACTGCCAAGTGTGTGGGACGAAGTCAAAAGTGATAGTGGAAACTGTCTTGGGAGAAAATGCCCCAGTTACGCAGACTGCCACTACTTCAAGGCGAGGAAACGATTACAAAATGCCGACATCCTGATCGTTAATCATGCCCTTTTTTTCAGTGATCTCTCGCTGCGAAGATTAGGGGTGAATATCCTGCCCGATTACGACACCGTCATTCTTGATGAAGCCCATACCATTCAAGATGTTGCCAGTGACCACCTTGGCCTCGGGATCACCCTTGGACAAATCGATTACACTCTCTCCAAGCTCTACAACGAAAGTACGAACAAAGGCCTGCTGGTACATCACAACCTAAAGGCTGGACAGCAGTCGGTGGTTCAATGCCGAATCCGCGCTGAAGATCTGTTTGGAGATCTCCTCGCATGGGTCGCGCGCACTCAAACCTCCAACGCTCGCAACACAACCACCCGTGTGCAAGAGCCCGGGATTGTCAGCAACCCACTCTCACCTGCCTTGGATAAATTAAGCCAGTTGGTTAGGCAATTTGGCGAGAACATGAAGGACGCTGCCGAGAAACAGGACTTCACGTCTCAGGCTGACCGCCTGACTGCACTTTCGACTTCCCTTGAAGCTTGGCGACTTCAAGAGATGGAAGGAGGAGTTTATTGGATCGAATCGGGAATGAACCGGTATGGCAAACAAAAAGTCAAATTGATGGCGGCACCAATCGATATTGGCCCCGCTTTGCGAGAGAATTTATTTAACAAAACCGATTGCTGCATCCTGACCAGTGCCACACTTGCCATCGGTGATCAATCGTTTGATTTTTTTCGAAACCGAATCGGACTCACTCAATCCCAATCACTGCAATTGGGCAGCCCGTTTAATTATAGCGAGCAGGCTAGATTAATCCTCGTTTCCAATATGGCCAGCCCTGCAGAACATCGGGACACGCATGAACGACAGTGCATTGACGCAATCAAACAATACGTCTCCCGAACCGATGGCCATGCCTTCGTCTTATTTACCAGTTACGATTTCCTCAATCGAGCTGTCCGCGACTTAACTCCATGGCTGAGCGAAAAAGACTTTGGACTTTATGTTCAGGGAGGGGGCGTTTCCAGAACGCAACTGCTTGAGCAATTTAAATCTAAACCTCGCGGTGTCCTTTTTGGGACCGATAGTTTCTGGCAGGGAGTCGATGTCCAGGGAGACGCATTGCAAAATGTCATCATTACAAAATTACCCTTCAGTGTTCCCGATCAACCACTGCTACAAGCTCGACTTGAAGCGATCAAGAAATCAGGGGGAAACCCGTTCAATGATTACCAGTTGCCCGAAGCAATCATAAAATTCAAACAGGGATTCGGACGCCTAATTCGAAGTAAAACCGATTCGGGAATCGTCGTTGTCCTTGACCCAAGAATTAAAACCAAATCGTATGGTCGAATTTTTCTGGGATCGCTTCCAGAATGCCAAGTTGAATACGACACAATTTAGCCCCCCTCAGAATAAAACTTTATCTTCTCTGGACTACTTCCCGTTTGTTTGGTCGCTAAAATCGACATATCTGGGGTGTTTGAGCTTTCATCACGTAAACCTCCAGAATTGCCGATAAACCTGCTGCCGACTTTTTTTCCGTTTGAAATCAGCGAGTTCGACCGTGGCCGAAAGATCCAAATACCAACAAAATATTATCCGGAACTACTACGAAAACCGGGAAAACATTTCGCTACAGCGAGCCCAGGAAATTGTCACCGAACTCTACCTCTCAGAAGGTAAAAAGAGAGAAAAGTACTGGAAAAGTCTGGAAGGACACTTGCTCAAGCTAGACGTCAAGCAACAGACAATTGATCATTTAATCGCTCAGAATGACCCGATGCAAGTTGCAAAACTGGTCGAAAAACTAGGCAAACAATAACGGCTCAGACTAACCAACAGGTTCCGGAAAAAAAGGCTTAACCCATGCTCTCGGAGGAACAGAAAACCAGACTCCGACCACGCCTCGTCGCACTCCAGTCTACCGCTGGGGCAATGTTCGTAGCATCGACACTCGCGGGAACAGTGATCGCAACACTTGCCAGCTGGGATGAGCTTGGGGATCGGCTCTCGATGTTGCCACTCATCGGAGCGATTTTTGGAATGTTGATGATCGGAAGTGCGATTGTGTTTCCCCTCGTCTTTGCCGGTGAATCAGCCACAGGTGACTCCGAGGAAGGAAAAATAAAATCCGCCGTTCAATCGATAACCGTTGAATACCTAGTCCGCTTTGCCCTTGTACAGGCCGCTTTCTTCACCAATTTGCTAGTGCTCATGCTTGACCTTCACACGGTTACTCTGGGTATCGTTGGACTCGCAACTATCACTTTTCTATTCCTCTTCCCGTTCCAGTCAAGATTTATCAGAGCGGTCGAAAAACGCCTGATTTAGAGTTGCGGCTGTCCTCGCTAAGATCTTCGGCATGAGCTAGCCAGCAATTGCAACTGCCTGAGGAATCTGCATCTCTACCACGCTCATTCCGTACGGTTTCAGCTCTCCCCGCATCACTTTCACATCCGATGGAGCCGAGATTCCGAGCCGAACGGTATTCCCTTTGATTTGCAAAACCTCGACCGTAATACCACCGTCGATCAACACTTTTTCATTCCGCTTGCGACTTAAAACTAACATCTCATTCTCCTTAACTGATGGCCACGGGGGGATCGAACGATTTGAACAGCACAGTTGGCCGATGTGCTTCGTTGATAAGTATCTGCGAACTCTGTGACACCTCAGGTCACTCTGCTAATCGAATTCATAAAAATATTCTGCCGCCTGCTGGGGTAACCGTACGTTACGGCCACTCCTTTAACTTACTTACGCAAAACAAACTGTAATTCGATTAATTTCTTGTTCGCTTTCTCATAAAATGGCCAAAAACTCGAATTTGTAGCCGAACTGCTAGCATCCTCTCGAACCGATTGGCAGTTCACCCACCAAAGTACCTGTTCTCACGAACCAACCAATCGGCCATCTATAGTCCTGCATTTTCGATCCTGCTACACTCCGCCGCGATTTATCAAACTAAAACCACGGCAAATCAATGTACGGATTTTTAAAACCAAGAATCACTCTATGCGCGGTTGGACTGGCAGCCCTCTGCTGGATTCCTCCCTTTGCTTGTGGTGATTCGGATTTACCTCGGGAACAACTTCCTAAGTCCTGGAAATCAGATGCCGAACTCACCGACGTATTTTTTCTCAACACTCGCTTAGGTTGGGCAGTTGGTGCGCAGGGAACGATTGTGCGGACTTCTGATGGAGGTAAAACTTGGATTCAAATATCGCAGCGGGTCAGCCTAAGCGCCAACAATCTCTCCCTTGATCAGAAGCTTCGCAACATGCGTCAGGGTGTTCAAACCCGATCCACTGGTCGAGCCAATGGCCAATCGGTCAATTCGATCAGTTGTCGATTTGAATCAGTCTTTTTCGCAGATGAAAAAAATGGCTGGATCGCAGGTGGCTACAGTGTGCCCTACATCGATCGTTCCAAAGCCGTTGTCATGAGAACTCGTGATGGTGGAATCACCTGGAACTCGGTCGAACATTTAGTTGCCCCCCGATTCCAGCAAATTCGATTTACAGACCCATTAAATGGATGGGCAATCGGTGAAGCTGGTAATTTATTTCAGTCTGGTATTTTTTACACTTCAGACGGCGGCCAGTCATGGGCAAGCCAAACTTCGAAAAAAATTCACTCCTGGATCGCCGTTGAACGGACGAACGATGGCTTGGTCACCCTAAATGAAAATGGCCAACTGGGCACCCTTCGGCCCAACCAGTATGAGCCGTCGGTGATTCTCAGTGAGAACACCCCCAACCTAACCCAAATCCGCATGGTCAATGACAAGTCTGGCTGGGCAGTTGGTGAATCCGGAACACTGCTTAACACCACCAATGGTGGAAAATCCTGGACGCAAATCAAGCTTCCACCAGACGCATCGTCAATCGACCTTAATTCCATTTCCGTAGTCGAAGATCGCATTTGGTTTGCCGGCGACCCCGGGACAGTTATATATTCCCTGGATACAAAGACTGGAAAAACAACAACGCACCGGACTCCAGTTCGGATGCGGATCAATCAATTGCGTTTTTTGAATGATTCTCACGGCTGGGCAGTCGGTGGCGGCGGGGCGATCATTGCCACCACTGATGGTGGACAAAACTGGCATGTTCAAAGAGGCCAGCAACAGCGAGTTGCAATCCTCTACGTCAGTCTTGACGGCCACTCTCTCCCGTTGGAATTGTTGGCGAAGTACTCGATTGAAGAAAACCAAACTGCCGCAGCTTTAGTAATTCAAAAAACAAATCACCAGAACCAAGACCTCGCCCAAGCCACCGAACGGCTCGGCAGCAGCCTTCTTCATTCACTTGGAATTCCAGTGGAAGCTGACCTTAGCTCGACAAGAATTCGGGAAAAGATTTTACAAAAAATCACGCGAGCGATTCGCACGATGCAGCCCAACGTCGTGGTGCTGAATTCGCCCGATCCGAACAGCCGTCAAAGTAACCAACTCTCCGCCGAACTATTTTCGCTGGTTAACTCGGCGATTAATCAGGCCGCCAATGAGCGAAGTTTTCCAACTCAAATCACGGATTTAGGTTTGAAAGCATGGAAAGTTGATCGCTTTGCATTTGAAGATCCGACTGGCGAATTCACCATTGATGCGACACGACTGCTTCCTCGAGCAGGCGTTTTGATTGAGGACCAAATCGCTCTTAGTCGCGCACTCTTAGGGGAATCTGTAACGAGCGATCGAGTGCTTCGCTACCGCATCAACCACCTCAGCCAACGCGAAAGAATGCAAGCTGGCAATCTTCTCTCAGGACTGGATAAAAGAAAGACGGCGTTGCCCAGGAATAGAACGGACGCGAAACGCGGAAATTTAAGCATGATTCAAAAAGCGAATTCGAAACAACAAAAAGTAGAAGAATTCGTTCGTTTTGAACCAACCTCATCCCGCGACTTGTTGGTTTGGCGACAACAGATTCAGGCCTTTGCCATGCCAATGGAAAAAGGAATTGCCGGGGTGTGGTTAATGCAACTCGCCGAACGCTATTTGGCAGTTGGAAAAACTGAACTCGCCGCTCAAACCCACACGCTTCTAGTTAACCATTGGGCAAATCATGCATTTGCACCTGCCGCGATGAATTGGCTGGCCAAATATTACAGCAGTGAGGAATTCGCCCAAATCGAATACCGGAATAAAATTGAAAATGGCGAATTAACCGAACTTGGCACACTGACTGAAACACAACGCCTAAAAGAGAGTTTCCAACCTCGCACTCAGCAAAAGTTTGCCAATGGCAGCTCGCAAATCAAATGGTTACCAAGTGATGCGATGCTCAAATCCAAAGAAAAAAAACCACTCCCCAAAACAGAGGAACCGGAAGCACAGGAGACCACCACGCCTTCTCCCATTCGTCCGGCCTTTTTTGATCAACGCCTGCGAGTGGCAAGTAAAATTTTAAATCAAATGAAACAACGCGACCCTGAGTTCGCTGCCGGCCCACAATACAAATTCATGGAATCTCACATCTCTCGGCGACTCAATGGATCGCTGACCAACGAGGGCCGTTACAAATCACTCGCACAGCTTGGCGACGCAAAAGACACCGGCCTTTCCATCGCTGCCCAACGCGAATTGGCACTCAGTCCACAATCGGCAATTTCTTCGCCTGAATTGAAAACCGGCGTTTGCCGCTTCACTGACAAACCACCCAAATTGGATGGAAAACTCGACGATCCCTTTTGGCGGAACAGTTTTCAAAAACGAGATGCCATGCCAATGTCGCTCTCAACCGCCAACAGCCAATCTACAGCCGCACCAGATCTTGCCTTGTTTGCTTACGATGACCAATATTTTTACGCGGGTTTTCAGTGTCAAAAAATCGCAGGCCAATCCTACAAGACCTCCAGTCAATCAAGGCCGCGGGATGCAGACCTTACCCACCGCGATCGGGTCGAATTCTCAATTGACGTCGATCGAGACTACCTCTCCCAAAACTGTTTTGTAATCGACCACCGCGGCTGGGTAAAAGAAAGCTGTTCGGGCAGCCTCGGATGGAACCCCAACTGGTTCGTCAGTCAGTCAGAAGACGAAACAACCTGGACGATCGAACTCGCCATTCCGCTGAACTGCCTGGTTCCTGAAAAGATCGCAGCAGACGAAACCGTTTGGGCGCTCAAAATTGCCCGCCGCGGTTACGAGCCGACTAACCTATGGCACGACTCAACGACTCAACCTTTCGCATCGTCGTTGCCCTCGCCGATGGGGATTAGAAATACACTTCAGGCTCGCCCAGTCGATTTTGAGCTGCTTAAATTTATTAGCCAAACGCCCCAAACGGTAACCAAACTCACCCTTGGAAACTGACGATGATCCAAAATTATCAAGCGTTTCCACTTAGAATTAACCACGCAAACCATGAATCCACCCCGATCGCGAACTATAGTAGACCTAGGGGTTTACTTAGGTATCAGCCATGACGAAACAACCAGAGCCGAATCGGACTGCTATGCCGACTAACGATTCTGCAATGATTTCATCTAGCAATACGCCCCCGGTCTCCGGCGAGTCTTCCAAACTTGTGACCGTGGCACCTAGAAATCGTGCGCCTCAAGATTCAACAGGTGCGGTAAAATCAATCCCCCCGATTCACTTAAAGAAGCAGCGCCATAGTGACCAGTCTCGCGGTTCGCAGACTTTGGAGAGTTTTTTACTTTCTCATCGCCCACAACCCAATCTCACTGTGCCTCAAATCAATGCCTCCGACGAGGCGGAACTAGCCGTAAACAGTTCCATCCGCGGGAGAATTGAATCTCATCGCACCCCTCTCTCCTCCGTACTCATCAGCACGGTTGTCCACCTCTCACTGTTTTTAGCACTCGCCTGGTTCGTGTTGGCAATGGACAAACCGGTCACGACGATCAGCTTGGTAGCGACTCCCGATGCCAATCCAATTCTGGAAAATCTAAACCAAGCTGATCTGCAATTGGTTGAAATCGAAGTCCCGATAGATAACCAATCACCGATGGAAATGCTTGCTGATGCAACGGCAACCGATGATTCCATCAATGCGGACAATCTACCCATCGTCTCTCCCAGTGTTGCTAACCCAGCAATCAATCCTAACAGAGCAGAAAACAACCCAGCCAATGAGGTGGGCATGCTCCCGACAGGAGGAGGTCTGGAGGGACGGGCGTCGGACGCCAGAGCAAGACTTGCAGCCCTGAGGGGCGGCACACTGGCTAGCGAAGCAGCGGTCGAAGAAGGCTTGCGATGGATCATTAATCATCAACGGGAAGACGGCAGTTGGAGATTCCTCCACGACCAACAAAGCTGTCAGGGAAATTGCAAAAATGAAGGCACTAACGAAGCATCGACCGCAGCAACGGGCCTGGCTCTGATGTCGTTGCTGGGAGCTGGTTACACTCATCAAACCGGGCCCTACCAACCACAAATTCAAAAAGGCCTTCAGTATTTAAAATTAAAAATGAGAGTCACCGCGCGTGGAGGCAGCCTCACTTCGGGCAGCAAGGGCATGTACGCCCACGCGATTGCCACCATCGCGTTAAGCGAAGCTAGTGCTATGACCGGAGACAGCGGATTGGGCAAAGCCGCCGACCTAGCAAGACAGTACATCGAAACTGCACAACATAAAGCGGGAGGGTGGCGGTACGACCCCGGATCGCCGGGAGATATGACAGTCACCGGATGGCAAATCATGGCCCTCAAAAGCTGCCAACTTTCGGGCTCGCGGCTCGGTGATCTAACCATGATTCAAGCAGAACAGTTTGTCGACTCACTCGCTACTTCCAATGGCCGGTTTGGATACAACACCGATGACTCATTGGAAAATTCAGCAACCACAACCGCCATCGGCGTACTTTCAAAAATGTACTTAGGTGCTGGAATAAATGCGGGCTCACTCGAACAGGCGACGCGGTTCTTGTCCGACCATGGACCTTCAAAAAACAATGTCTATTTCAACTACTACGCGACTCAGGTCCTGCACCACCGCAGCGATCCACGCTGGGAAAATTGGAATGAGAGGATGCGAGAACATTTGGTAACCAGCCAGGATCAAAGCGATACCCACCAAGCGGGAAGTTGGTATTTCCCCGACCCCCACGGCAAGGTCGGCGGACGCTTGTATACGACGGCCATGGCAGTCATGATTCTTGAAGTTTATTACCGCTATTTACCACTTTACGAGAATGACGCGGTACAAATAAACCGCTAACATAAGAGGCGGCAGAATACGCCATAGCCTGCTTCAACCATTCGTAAATACTGGTTTTTCGCGATCCTTTCGATTATGAATCCTGTCATTCCCGTTCTCGATTTAATGATTGGCCAAGTCGTTTTAGCAGCGCAGGGCGACCGCGAAACGTACCGGCCGGTTCACTCAAAATTAACCCAAAGTAGTCGACCGATCGACGTTGCCAAGGCAATCTTCAATCAAACCGGTTGTGACGTTCTCTATCTCGCGGACATCGACAGCTTTAATGGAGCTAACCCCAATTGGAAGGTTTACAACGATCTACTGAATGCCGGGTTTGGACTGTGGATCGATGCTAACTGGGTGAGCAGCGGGCAATATCAGCAAATCGTTGAGAAAATTCCGCAGCGGGAACGATTGAAAATCATACTTTCGTCCGAAACAATCGCCAATTTCACCGACCTGGATTTACTCACGAAACTGATCGACCTGGCAATCACGCCGATTTTCAGCCTTGATAGAAAAGCAGGCAAACTGTTCACGCAACCTGGAAACCTCGCCGACGCTTCCGCACTCGAGTTAATCCAACACGCTTTCGAAAAAGGTGTGCGCGAACTGATTCTACTTGATCTGGAATCAGTGGGAACGATGGCCGGAATTGGCAATCCTGAAAACGGACTTGGCCCACTTATTCAAGAAATTAAACAAGAGCTGCCCGAAATCAAGATAACCTCCGGGGGAGGAGTGAGGCACGCCAGCGATATTCAATCACTGCTCGAACTTGGCTGTGAACATGTCCTCGTCGCTTCGGCCATTCACCAATGCAAACTCACCCCGGATGATATCTCTGACCTCACTTCTCCGAGACAAACGACACAAGCTTTTAACCCCTAATTTCGAGCGACGATCGCTAGTCTAAACTCCGCGGCATTAAACTCCGCGGCATTGAACTCCACGGAATTGAATCCCGCGACATTACCAACAACGGCTTCCAGAACTTTTGACATTTCAATCGCACTGAGGACAAAAGTCTGCTAGCAGAACAAGCGTTTGATGTGCCAGCAATTCAAATCATTAATTTCTCATTTGCAACCAAGATTTGGATTGATTTAAAAACTGGTAATCTTTACAAACCATGTTGCAAAAGTTGCGTTCCAAGCAGAGCGTAAAGAAGAGCAAACGGCAACGAAATGGGTTTTTACCTGGTTCTGCTGGAAAGCTTTTTTTTAACATTCAAATATTGAGTTTGGCACGAAGCTTGCGTTGTAGATTAAAACGACTCGCGGCAACCTCGCTGCATTTCAATCATACTTGCCGGTGAAGGATCACCTAGGCTTACAATCAACTCAATACGTTTCGTCAGTCAGGGAGGACGAGTTTTGAAATCGAACATTTACAAATTGGCATTAATTACTGCATTTGCAATCACGCTTCCATTGACCGGTGGTGTGGCTCAAGCACAAGAACCCGGTATCGTTGCAATTCTAGACGTGGCTGCCGTTTTTCAAAGAAATCAGGAATTTAATACCCAGATGCAAGGGATTAAAGATGCCGCAGAACAACTAAAAGTGCAAATCACGGAGCAACAAAAAGTCATTCAGGCTAAGGCGGCGCAAATCAGCGCCATGGAAAGTGGTGCGGATCGATTTCAGCAAGAAGCTGATCTTGAGCAACAACAGGCGCAACTGAAAACTCAGGCTCGCCAAGCGGAAACGAACCTGCTCAATCGGGAAGCGCAGATTTACTACGCCACATACCAGAAGCTGCAATCGGTCGTGAAAGCTGTCGCCGAGGCCAATAACATCTCCCTGGTTTTGCGATTTGACAGTTCAAAAGTCAATGGTAACGTCCGACCAGAAGTCATTAAAGCAGTGAACCGATCGGTTGTTTACAACCGCGAATTGGATCTCACCAATCTCATTACGGAACAAATGGGGCCTCAGGTAGTGGCAGACAGTCAGTCAACGCAACTGAAGTAATGACTGAAGCCACTTTGTTGGCGAAACTTACCCTAGAGATTTTCAAAAAGCGGCTTGTTACAACGAGCCGCTTTTTTTATTCCAAACAAAACTCGCCACCCTCCAACTAGACAGCCTAGACCACCTGACTTGGCTTGGCGCAATCTAAAACGAAAGCAAATCAACACTTGTTGAATCCAAGGTAATAGAGCGGAGGTATCTCGCTTGTTATCCTTTAGATTCATGTTAAAACGTGGATTCATGTTAAAACGTGGCTTCACGTCCCCGGCTTCCATCATTCAGCACGCCCATCCCTATACCAAATGAATGTTATCGTTTTTGAAGACTCGGGTGTTGAAAATCTCTATCCGGTCACGACCGGCCGCCCCGCCTACGCCATTACGTGCGCCAGTCTGCGCTTAATTGATTTTTTAAAATCCCTAAATTCCCGAATGATCGGAATCGTCCGGCCTTTTCTGGAACGAATTCAGATGCTTGATTTTCCTGAATTGGAACAATCACTCGACCTCTCTCAACGATGGACGCTCCTCGTCAACGCGCGTCTCGCGCCAACGGTGAAAAACTGGGAGAAGATCGGGACGTTAATGGAATCGTCGAATCAATTACTCCCGGAAGGCATTTTGATTCGCGTTGGCTGGGCAACCGCCGCGGCAATTATTCCAACCAGCACCCTACAAGATCACCCGCGATCCAATTGGCCTGAAATAATCGAATCGCTCGGGAGTAGCCCTGACTGTGAAGTTACAGAAGACGAATTGTCATTATTCGATTACCCACACGAAATCATTGACAGTAATATTCAATCATTCCCGGGCAATCTGAGTTATCGAATCGCTCAAGGCAATTACACTGAAAAATATAAGAATGTGTTTGTCGCCGATGGCGTGCAGATTGTCGATCCGGTTTTATTTGATTCAAAACCAGGTCCAATCGTCATTGACGCCGATGTTAAAATTGGACCATTTTGTTTTATTAGAGGGCCAGTTTACATTGGCCCAAGAACTCGAATTAGTGAACACGCTTCGATCAAGGATTGTGTCTCCATCTCCCACACCTGCAAAATCGGGGGAGAAGTTGAGAGCACCATTCTCGAGGCATACACCAACAAACAACATCATGGCTTTCTCGGACACAGTTACCTTGGCAGCTGGATCAATCTCGGAGCTGGCACCTGTAACAGCGACCTGAAAAACACCTACGGCATGGTCAACATGCAGTATGGATCGGAAAAGGTCGCATCGGGGATGCAATTCATTGGCTGTATTATGGGTGACTATGCGAAAACCGCGATCAACACCAGTATCTTTACTGGCAAAACAATCGGCACCGCGAGTATGGTGTACGGATTCGCGACCACTAACGTGCCGAGTTTTGTAAATTACGCGCGCACCTTCGAGAAAGTTGGAAACCTCCCTCCCGAAGTCATTGTGACCACTCAGAAACGTATGTTCTCCCGCCGGAATGTTATCCAGCGCCCCTGTGATATCGAATTGATTCTCGATATGTACCGAAATACGCAGCATGAGCGACCCGACGGCCTCTCCGATGAGCCGATCTCGCTGTAAGCCGCCAATCCCATCACAATCTACAAATACCAGGATCCGCTTATTTCTGCCTGTTTCGTTCGGAACGTCTTCAAAAACGCTCAATCTTCCCACAGTTTTTCAATCTGGACTGTCTCCGTAACGGCTGCGAACTTATCATGACAGCATCCAATTTCAATTCCACAATTATTTCGAATCTCAATGTCGCTTTCTCAACTGTTTGAAAAGAAACAAGTCACCTCGTATGAGTTGTTTCCACCCAAAACACCCGCCGGTGAAAAAAGTCTCCGCCGCCACGTCGAACAACTGATGCAGTTTTCACCGGACTTTATTACCTGCACCTACGGAGCCGGTGGATCCACACAAGGTAAAACGCTCGACATCATTGAAGACGTTAAAAACTTGTACAATGTCCCGGTCGCATCTCACCTAACACTTGTCGGTAGCAGTGTGGATGATTTGAGAACCTACCTGGAACAGGCCCGAGCCCGATCGGTTGACTACATCGTTGCTCTAAGGGGCGATCCTCCTCAAGGAGAAACTGAATTTCAGGCAACCGCGGGAGGCTATCGCTATGCCAATGAATTAGTCGAACTGATCAACGCTGAATTTAATGATCTTGGTGTTCTTGTTGCTGGCTATCCCGAAAAACACCGAGAGGCGCCAAGCCTTGACGTTGACCTTGATAATCTAAAACGAAAAGTCGATGCCGGCGCGCACGCGATCGTCACTCAGCTGTTTTACAACAACGAAGATTTTTTCCGATTCCGAGACCTCTGTGAACAAAAGGGAATCAACATTCCTATCGTCCCAGGCTTGTTGCCCGTCACCAGTCTCAAGCAAATCCAGCGAATCTCATCGCTTTGCGGAGCCAAGCTTCCCGTCCCGTTTGTTCAGGAGCTCGAAGCCAATCCAGAGCCTGAAGCTCAATTCAAAATCGGCGTAGCTCAGGCAATTCAACAAACACAGGAACTCATTGATGCAGATGTCGCCGGATTGCATTTTTATGTTCTTAACAAATCCGACGCGACGGTCCAAATCATGGCTGCGATCAACCGCGCCTCCCCAAGTGACTAAACTGGGTTTCGATCAGAAACTAAACTGGCCTTGAGTTATTCAATCCACCCATTGAGACGGAGTTCGTTCATGCCTTCATCATTTCCTCGTGCAGCAACGTACCGGTCACCGCGATTGTTAACCTGCGGGTTGTCAATCATCTTACTGTTGATAACGGCATGCCTCTGGCCACTCTCTGCCATTGGGCAAACGGGAACTGAATTTCGACCACCGCAGGAAGTCGATGGGACGCGTTCTAATCCACTATCTCCCTCGAAACCGGCCGTCGCTCCGCCAACTGCAGAGGCAGAGCAGCAGCAAACAGAGAAAGTGTTTAAGCAACTCGTCCAGGAATTGAACAACCTGATCCCCGGCGACCCAGCATCCAACCCGGAACAGCAAAAGGTCATCGGTGACGCAGTCAAAGCGTTTCAGGCAAGAGATGCGAAGCTGGTCATTGAGTTGATGACCGCACAATCCCTTACAGATCCAAATTTCCCTCCAGCCGATGTTATGCTCGCCGGGCTTAGCTTCGCTATCCAGGATCCAAAATCCGGGAGAGTTTTGTTAGAACGAGCCGCCCTCCAGCATCCCGACAAACCAGCTGTTTATTCGACCTTTGCCAGATTGGCCATTAATGAAAACCGCTCCACTGATGCACTGGCATTGTTGGAAAAACTGGAGCGAGTGATCAAAAACGCAAACCTCCCGCCTGTTTCAGCCGCCTTTTACGAAGCGCAGTATCTTGACGGGTCAACTG
>JAAHTH010000729.1_pt2 | contig 23857 bp, 26 predicted proteins | sample 6116091 | NCBI WGS metagenome assembly JAAHTH01 (sample SAMN13939990, study PRJNA603662) | sponge metagenome | isolation source: marine sponge | host: Mycale hentscheli | place: New Zealand | collected 2006 | reverse complement strand
GCGGTTTCATATAACTTAAAAAAGGATTGGTCAAAATATCAATCAATTGTAACGCCTGCGGACTTTGATCCGTTAACAGACATTTAAACAAATGGCGAAAACAATCGAACTAATTGAAAAAAACGGACGTGTTCAAGAATTTACTTTTGAACACGCCGTTTCTATTTTATCGCTAAAAAATAGCGTTTGGACTATTCCGGCAAAAAGTGAATTTGAATTCGTGAACAATGCAATTAAACAAAAACCAGGTTCAAAACCTAATCGAAAAAAGACCAAAACGACAACTTCTTCAAAACGCGGAACGTCATCAAAATAGGTTAAAATTACACGGGGAAACGGAAATCGAATCAATCCGAACAAATCCCGCGTATATTGAATTGTTATCCTGGGTTGAATCGTTTTTGACGCGCGACAAGTACAACCGATTTTGTCAGTTGTTACGATTGCCGGTTGTATCGTTGGAAATCACACAAGACATTTATCAAGAATATTTCAGAATCTTTGAAGGACAAAACCCATTTTTCAACTATGAATTCACAAATCCGGACAATTCGGACGCGTTCAAATCATATTTAAAAAATGGATTAAAAGATTTTGATTTTTTCAAAACGATTGGTTTCGAACAATTAAAATATTCAATCAATTCGATTTTGGTTGTTGATATGCCGTCGGACGGCGAGGGTGAACCATATTATTATTTTATTGACGTGTCGAAAGTTATCGACGTGAAATCGGATAAAAACGGAACGATTAACCATTTGATTTTTGAAGTTGATTCCGAAACGGTTGCGGTTTATGATTCCGAATCGTATCGAATTTTTAAAAGGGATGGAACAAAATTGATTGGCGAACCGATTGTCGAAAATTTGCACGGTTTGGGATATTGCCCGGCGTCTTATTTTTGGAATAGAAATTTAAAAGGTTCGAACACGGTCGAAAAAAAATCACCGGTCACGGATGTTTTAGGACGTTTAGACAAATATTTGGTTGAAGACACATTCAAGGAATACGCGGATTTGTACGGAACATTCCCAATAATTACGACATACGAGGAACTTTGCAATTTTGAGGGTTGCGATAATGGTTTTATTTCGGAGGATTTCACATATATTGAAAACGGAATCGAAACAATCAAGACACGGAAAACAAAATGTCCGGCTTGTTCAGAATCGGAGGAAATCGGACCGGGAACAATTTTTGAAATTCCCGCGCCACAAACAAACGACGATCCGAATTTGTCGAATCCCGTTTCGGTTATTTCACCGGATACGAAATCCCTTGAATACATCAAAGCGAAATTGAACGAATACGCGGATAAAATTCGCGAAGTCACAATCGGAACGCGCGGTCGGGTATTGGATGAAAAGCAAGTCAACGAAACGCAAATATTCGGATCGTTTGAAAGTCGTCAAAATATATTGTTGTCGATTGCGTCCAGTTTCGAAGCGATTCACAAATTTGCAAACGATACGGTTGCGCGGTTAATGTTTGGTGATTCGTTTATTTCATCGACTGTTTATTATGGCGACCAATTCTTTTTGAAATCGGTTGATAATTTACAATTGGAATACGCGCAAGCGAAAACAAGCGGGGAACCGGACGAAGAAATCGACCAAATTTACCGTCAAATTTTAGCGACAAAATACAAGGGCAACGACGAACGAATCGAACGCGCCTGGATTCTTTACAACTTGAATCCGGAACCACACAAAACCGTCGAGCAATCGCGGAAATTGGTTGACTTTGGCGCGATGGACCAAACCGATTTTGTTATTAAGTCACGATTCAATAACTTTATAGCAAGGTTCGAACGTGAACAAACAAACGTTTTGGACTTTGGTCGCGAATTGGATTTCGATACGAAAATAAATACGATTTACGATACTTTAAAAACTTACATAAACATAAACAATTCAGAAAATGAAGAAAATTAAACCGAACAAATTGGCGGAATGTCAAAAACAATCATCCGCATTTGGAATCGACGTTCCAACGGAAATCAACGAACACGAATCCAGGTTTTACCATTTGGCGTTGATTGAACAAGTACATCGTCCGATGTTGAAAAAATATGACACACGTTTGACAGTTATCAAAATGAACCAAACGGATTATATAACAAAAATAATGGGCGCGTCGACAAAAGGTTCGAACGTTAACGCAATGGCATTACTTGGATATACTAATTTGTTTATTTTACACGATCCAACCTTCAAAGCGCCGGTAAAGAAAAAACCGGCAACAAAAAAGGCGGTTGAACAAAAAGCGGAATAAATGGCAAAAAAGAAAAAACCATACAAACCAAAAACAAAAACTAAAAAATAACATAAAAACGGGAAATTTATGTCAGATTTAACTATTGAACAAATAAACGAAGCGTTTGAAAACAACGCAGAATTAAAAAACGAATTTTTAAACAATTATAGAAATTCGGAAGAAGTTGCAACACTTTTAAACAATCACGCCAAAAATTATTGGGATTCGAAAATCGGTGACGAAATCGGAAAGGTCCACGGCGGATACGACCAAGACTTCAAAGAAGTTTTAGGAGTTGAAAAACCGCAAGGCGTGAAATCATATACGTTTTGGAAAGAACAAATTTCGAAACTTAAAGAAACGGCAAATCCGGAATTGTTAAGCGAAAAGGAACAACAAATCGCGGAACTACAAAAAGCGGTTGAACAATCCGCCGGTTCCGAACATTTCAAATCCTTATACGAAAAACTACAAGGGGATTCCGAAACAAGAATCGCGGAATTAACCGGACAATTAACAGATTTCGAAAACAAATTCCGAAACAACAAAATTGAATCTTTAATTAATAAATCGTTAAACGGTTTTGAATTTAATTCCGATTTACCGGAAGACGTTCGAACAAGTTTTGTTGATGGAATCGTCGCGAAACTTATCCAGGGCGCGAAAGTTATGGAGGACGGAACGGTCACATTTTACGAAAACAACGAACCGATTTTGAATCCAAAAACTTTGGCAAAAATGAACGCGGGCGATATACTGAAAAGCAAATTGGCGTCGGTATTATTGAAAAAAGAAAGTTCCGCCGGGGGTGGGGTTGATCCGAAAACGGTCGATCCGAACAATCCGAACCGATTGAACACACCGGCAACAATTACAACGGCAAAAACACAAACGCAATTGTTTGAAGCGATTTCGAAAGAATTGGCGTCAAAAGGTATGCGAAAAGGTTCCAAAGATTACACGAACGAGTTTGACAAATTGTTCGCGGAAAACTCGGAGGGGTTGCCGTTAAAATAAAATTTATTATTTTAGCAAATAACAGTCGTTAATTTGTCAAGGGTAAACAATCACGGCGCAATAATTAATTTTTTTACAAACATTTAAAATTCAATCAAAATGAGTTTAGTAAACACTAGATTACAAGCGATTAGAAGCGCATACGCGGGAAGCCTTGACAAATACGAAGACAGACTTTCAAACTATGGCGCTTGGGCGAAATTCGTCGAAGACACAACCGATCCGGAATCGATAGTTACGGCGGACATCCTGGAAAAAGCGGGAATGAGCGCGGGAAACACTTTAGCAATTCCGGTAATTGACGGTGAATCCGTTACAATTTCAAACACAAGAACGTGTACGATTGCGGACGATGAATCAACGTCGGCATTGGTAACGGTAACGTTTGCAACGTATCAATTTGGATTCACAATGATTCCGGGACAATACGCAAACAACGAAATCGGATACATGGCGGATTTCGAAAGAAAAATCAAAAGGTACGGAAAGAAATTCGCGGAAACTTTGGATTCGGCGGGAATCACTAAATTAGAAGCGGACAAGTCGGCGGTCATGAATTCACCTTTTATCGGTGCGGGTTCTAAATATGGCGCGTTAACGGGTGACGCGGTGCAAGTAACAAGCGCACAAAAACAATTCTTTTTCAACGATTTAGGCGTTATCATGCAAGGTGATGACTTCGAAGGGCGTTACAATGTTATTGGTTCGACAACTTTACAAAGTACGGTTAACCAATACCTAAACCAAGGGACGCAAAACTCGACAAATTCACTTTTCCAATTCGGTCAATTCGATTTCGGATATTCGAACCGTGTATCAGTTGATACGGCGGGAGGTAAAGAATCAACGGTTTATTGTATGCCAAAGGGTTCACTTGCTACAATGAACAGAAACATTCCGGACGCAATCAACAACGAAGTAATCAACGAAAACAATTGGTTTGACATTTTCCGTTATCCAATCGTTGACCTTGATATGGCTTTAAGATATTCGAAAGAATGTGCGGACAATGAAACTGCGGTCGGTGGTACACAACCACAACTTAAAGCGTCTGTAAAAGAAACGTTCATATTCTCGACGGATGTTGCATTTGTTACGGCTTACAACCGTGACGCGGTTACATTACCGGGTGCAATCCACAAAGCAGAATTGGACGCGTAAAAATTAGGCTTTTATTTTTGAATCTTTATAGGTTTATATTTCTGAGGAATCCCGAATCGTTTGGTTCGGGATTTTTTCGTTTGTTTTTTATTCGTTTCAAATTTGTATATTTATACAAACCGTTTATTTATGTTTAATCCGACTACTATTCAAACTTGCATGACGTCCCTTTTGGGTTGGCGCAACGACGCAAATCCAAGCGTTCCACAAATCACAAACGCGGGACTTTTACAAAGCGATTCCGGGTTGATTTACAACGATTTTCATCCGCTTTTAAGTATTGAAAATATTGTCAACACTATTCCGGAGGACAAAACAATCGACAATTATTTGATTGAAAAAGTAAATTCCGGTATTAACAAAGCGTTGACAAAAGTCGTTTTGGAAAAGAAATTGAACGAATCGACAAAAACTTTGTTGAATAGTTCAAAATTATTTGACGGAATCGGACGTTTCCAGGACACAGTCATTTCAAACGGTCGGTTTGTTGGTGTTGAGGTTGAAATCTTTCCGTCGTATGGCGCAAAAGTTATAATCGATAAAATCGGTTTACAGTTTACCGGCGCACAAACAAATTTGCCAATTTATATTTTTCATACATCGCAAATTGATCCAATCCAAACGGTAACGGCGACGACAACAAAATCGAATTCGTTGGAATGGTTGTCATTGTCTGAAACAATCGATTTGTCGTATTTGTCGGATTCTTATGATTCGGGCGGAATGTTTTACATCGGATATTTTCAAAACGATATTGTCGGACAAGCTATAAAAAAAGAATTTAATTTCATGCAAGGACCTTGCAACACTTGTCGCGGTGGTTCAAATGCAATGAAAGTTTGGAACGAACGATTGAATTTTGTTCGAATTGTTCCCGTTGAGGTTGCAAACGGCGATTTGAACGGAACACAAATGTTTGATTATACAAAAAGAAAATATTCAGAAACAAACAATTTTGGTTTAAATTTTGGCGTAACGGTTCAATGTGACATATCGCAATATTTATGCGAACAAAAATTGGTTTTAACCGATTTAATTGGAAAACAAGTCGCGGTCGATATATTAAACGACATGAAACATTCAACACGATTGAATAGAATCGCGAACGTGTCGCAAAATATGATAATACGGGATTTAGAGGGCGACCAAGAAACGTTCGAGCCTGGATTGTCGAAAAGGTTATCCGACACAATAAAAGCGGTTGATTTCGACTTTTCAAAGATTGATTCGCCTTGTTTACCTTGCAACAAAAAATTTGGAATTACTAAACGCGGGATTTGATGGGATTACCGTTTGAAGGATTACGAAAAACAATGCGAACAATACAAAACGATTTTATTGTTGAGGTTGTCCGGTCCATTGTTGAAAAGAATTCAAACGAAATTATTGAACTAAACACGGAAAAACAATTGTTTGACAAAGGAATCGGATCGGACGGAAAAAGTTTAGAACCGCCTTATTCAAACCCGTACAAAAAATTAAAAAAGAAATTAGGACAACCAACCGACCGCGTGACGTTGCGTTTGGATGGGGATTTTTACAAGTCGTTTGAAGTTGTTATCGGAAACGAACAATTCCGAATTAATGCAACCGATTTTAAAACAAAATTTTTATTAAAAAGATACGGACAAAAAGTTTTAGGATTAACCGGTTCGAATGTTTCACAATTTAATCAAATGGTTATCCGTCCGGAATTATTAAAAGAAATTAAGAAAAAGATAAAATTATGAGTTCATATGCAAACCCATCCGTTCCGATTCCTCCAAATGCCGTTTTTGTTGACGCCTTAATCGGAAAACTTCAAACTTTGTTCGGTTCGTTGTCGTGGTTAACGCATAGTTTCGGACGTTCATACATTAAGAAAACAAACCGCGACGGGCAAGAATTTTCCGAACCGTGGGTTTATCAGTCAAACGGCGAATATTATTCGGTTGAGTTTAACGATAATTTACAAGCGATGTCGTTTTTTGAAGTTGGAACGCAAACTTTAAACGGGGATTTTGAACGCAACGTCACGAATTATTACGACGTTGAACTTGGCGCAATCTTTTGGGTTAACCTATCAAAAATTAATTCAACTAAGGGCGCGAATTATTATTTTACGGAAGAATTAAAAAAGGATATTCGAAACAAATTGACAAATTCAATTCCAAAGGGCGTTGTTTTACAAATCGATTCAATCCAGGAGGACATTGACGACATATTCGCAAATTATTCGTTTAATCAATTAGACCAAAAGGATTTCTTTTCGTATCCGTTCGCGGGTTTTAAATTCAATTTAACCGTAACAATTGCCGAAAATTGTACTATTTAGAAAATGTTTTATTTTATGGTTTGTTGACTTGGTCAATAATTAACCTATTGGAAAAATGGGGAATCCGTGAACAATTAAGCGGACGCGCGCCAAATCGAATAATTCAAAAGGCGGTCGAATGTGATTTTTGTTTCGCCCATCATATTGCGTTAATTTGTATCGTTCCGGAATTTATCGGATGTTTAGATTTCAGAATTTTATTAATACCTTTATTTGTAGCAACAACCGTGAACAAATGCTTAAATTAGGAAAACACAAAATCGAATTTTACGATTCAATTGATTCATTGCCGTTTGACCGGTTCAATTCTTTTAATAAATATGTAATGTTAGACGCCGAACTCGGATCGGACGTAATGGCATTTGATACAAAAATTTCAAAAATATTCCAATTCTTAGGAAAGGAAATGACAAAAGAAGCAACCGGCGAACTTTACAATTTGCGGAATACATATCACAACGTGATGAACGAAAACAACGTCCGGGGTTTGGCGTTCGCTTGTTTAGTTCGTAGAATTGACGGCGAAAAGGTCGACGATTTTTCAATCGAAAATATGCGGTCAATCCTGGACAAACTTTCGGGTTGGGGACTTGAAATCGGACACGTTCGCAACAATACCGACGAAATAAAAAAAAACTAGAAACGGAACTAAATTTGTTTTTCCCGGCAAAGTTCAACAACCTTGACCGCAAAAATATTTTCATTAACCGAAAAAAGCGTATTTTAGCTTTATGCGACAATTTGTTGACCGGTACGGATAACGAGGTCGCGGAAAAAATTGAACGTTATTTGTTATCGCTTGCCAAACCAAAAACTTTCAACGGGTCCGGAAGTTACGAAATTGAATTCGACAAAGCATTTGAAGAACTTTGTCATACTTTGAGTTCAAACGCAAACGGGCGGGACATTAAGAAAATGACGGTTAAAGAAGTTTATATCTTAATTGATTTAAACAATAAACAAATTAAGGAACATGGCAGAAGGTAACCCAATCAAATATTCGGATTTAGTTGTTGACGATGGCGCAATCGATAAGTTGTTGAAAGCAATCGACACACTTGAAAAACGATTTTTAAGCGCACAAAAGAAATTTCGCGCGGAAATTGAAAAGACTAAAAAAGCGACCGAGGATTCCACAGACGCAACCGAAGACCAAGACGACCAACTCGAAAAGTTGGAAAAGCAATTGGAAAAGCTAATCAAGGCAAACAAAGAATTACAAGACACGGACGGCAAACTTGCGGAACAAAAAAAGAAGGCGATAAAACTCGCAAAGGACGAGGAAAAATTAAGGAAAAAACTAATTGAATTAACAGACGACCAAGCCGTTGCGAATGAGGAATTGAAATTGGAAATCCAACAACAACGAAAAGTTGTAAAAGACCAAGCAAAAGCGAACAAAGGTTTGACGGGTGAATATGATAAGCAATCGAAACAATTAAACGAACTTAGAAAAAAATACAAAAATTTAGCCGTTGCCGGAAAAGAAAACACGGACGAAGCAAAAAAATTATTGACGCAAGTAACCGCGTTGGATGAAAAATTGAAGGCGGTCGATAAGTCAGTCGGACAAACGCAACGTTCGGTCGGTAATTACAAAGACCAAGTCAAAGAAGCATTGGCGGAAACCGATTTGTTTGGGGCGTCGATGGGATTCGCGTCTGAACAATCCGGCGCGTTGGGTTCGATAATTTCTCAATTACAAATAATTATTCAATTTTTATCAAAGGCATTCAACAAAAACACGGTTGACGTTGCGGAAAATACGGTCGCGCAAAATGTAAACACAAAAGCAACAAAAAAAGCGACATTCGTCCAAAGGGTTTTGGCGGGTGCGGTGAATTTTACGTCCAAAAGTTTTAAAAATTTAAAAGTTGCTCTAACACGTTCGGGAATTGGATTGATAATTGTCGCGGTCGGATCGTTAATTGCGTTTTTCAAAGAAGCGTCCGCCGGGGTTGACGCATTATCCGGAGGAATGGCGGGGATTGGTCAAGTTTTAAAAGTTTTAGCCGGAAGACTTGGTCAAATCGGAAAAGGAATTGTCGACGTGTACCAATCGATAGGATTTGCAATTGCAGGGGTTTTCAAAGCGTTAACATTCGATTTTGACGAAGCAAGAAAAAACTTTGAAAAATCAAGCGAACAAGGAAAACAAGCGGTTGAAAGTTTTTCGGGCGCATTTGATGGATTAGGCGAAGCAATCAAAGACGCGTTCAAATCTGGGGTTGAATACAGTAAATTAATAAGACAATTACAAAAAGATTTAATCGGAATAAACATCGAAATTGCAAAGTTGAACGCGGAAAGCGAAAAACAAGAGGAAATCGAAGCGGACGCAACAAAAACATTCAAAGAACGAACAACGGCTATTTTCAAATCAATCGACGCGCAAAAAAAGGCGTCCGACTTGCGTCTTGATGTTGCAAAACGCGAATTGGAAGCGGAACAAGTTTTGTTAAAAGCGTTGGAAAAAAACAACGAATCAACTTTGAATCAATCGCGAATAGTTTCCGAAAAACAAATTGCATTGATTGAAGCGCAAAAGGACGCGGATATTAAGGCGTCCGCATTAAGGCGAACCGCGAACCAATTGAACCAAGACGAAATCGAAAAGAATTTAGATATTTTAATCGATGGGTTCGACAATCAAAAAACAGTCAACGAACGATTAATCGACAACGACAAAAAACGATTTGAAGAACGTCGAAAATTGTTGTTGGAAACAATTGATTTGCAAAAGAAAATTTTAAAACAAGAAGTTGCGGAAATTCAAAAAGTCGCAAAACAAAGAATTGATATTAACGATTTGATTGCGACAAGTGATTCCAAATTGTTAAACGATAAAATCCGCGCAATTGGATTGTCCGAAATTTTGGAGGGGCGATTATTGGAAGTTGTTCGCGAATCGCGGACGCAAGAATCGGAATTAAATCAAAGTTTAATTGATTTAGACTTGGAACGCGTTGCGCTAAAAAAAGAAATCAATCAACAATTAGAGAACTTAACCGCGCAAAATATCCAGGCGGAAACCGAACGCGCAATCGAATTGCAACGAATCGAGGAAAAACGCGCAATCGCGGAAATAAAAGAACGACAAAAGGTTTTCAATATTACCGAACAAGAATACAAATTATTGGAAAAGCAAATCACAGAAATAAAAATAAAAGGAATCGAAGACCGCGAAACAATACAAATCGAAGCGTTGGAACGTGAGAACGAACGGAACCAAAAAGTTTTGGAATTGAAATTGTTAGGCGAGGAAAAAACGCAAGAGGAAATCAACGAGGAATTAACAAAATTAAAAATCGAGCAATTAACAAAAGAAATCGAATTGGAAAAAGACGCGGGACGGGACGCAATCGACAAGGAACTTGAATTGGCAAAATTAAAGGGACAAATTCGAATTGACCAAGAAAAGAAAACCGCCGACGCAATCAAGGAAATTCAAGACGTGACCGCAAACGCGTTGTTTGATGCCTTCCAAACTAATTTGGATAAACAAATAAGCGAATTGGATCGCTTGGAGCAAAAACAAACCGGAATCGTTGACAAACAAATCGAAAGGGCACAACAAGGATTGGAAAACAATTTGGCGTTTGAGGAACAACAATTGGCGGAATTGGAACAAAAGAAAATCAAAGCGCAAAAGAAACAAATTCAATTGGATAAAATTCGCGCATTGTATAACGCGTATTCGAGCGCGTCGGCAAGCGGTGAAAAAAACGCAATTGCAAAGGTTTTTAGGGACTTCGCTATTTTGCAAGGACTTGAATCCGCCGTAATGTCATTCGGCGCGGGAACGGGTGAAAAAGGGGACGTCAAAGACGTTTTGGACGCAAATTCAAACGGTTCGAAAAATGGAAATTCAATTCAAAATGGAGTTGTTCGGGGCGAATCGCACGGAAAACGCGGTTTCGGAATACCAATTTTGGTTGAGGGCAACGAAGGAATTTGGAAAGGTTCGACAATGTCGAAATTTGGAAAAGATAATTTCATGGCGTTAACAAAGGCGATTGACACGGGCGCGATTGGTTCAAACTTTATGCAACCGCAAGTTAATGCAATTCAAATCCAACAAACAAACGGAGTTGATTCCAGGTTGTTAAATGAAATGAAGGCGACAAGACAAGCGATTGAAAACAAACCGGAACAAATTGTCGACGTTGAAAAAGTAACGCGGGGCGTTATGGATTTCATTGATACAAGAAAAAGCGCAAACAAACGAATTGTCAATCGTCACAGAATAACAAAAAAACGTTTTTAACCAATGCCAAAACAAAACATCACTTTCGAATTAGACGGACAACCGGCGGGAACACCTGGAAATTTGGGCGAAATAAATTTGTCCGCAAATTGGGGAACGCGTGAAGGAATCACGGAACAAGAAATTTCAACGACTTCGATTGAATTTGTTTTGGAAGACGCGAAAAAATTAAATCAACACGTTGTCGACGGTTTGAACGGTGGGGTTGGTATTTTTGAGGGGTTGCCATATAAAATTAACATTGATAATACAAACATTTTTGACGGTTTTATTGATTTGTCAGACGACGCGGAATTTGTAGAAAGTGAAAAAGTCATTGCAAATATTGTGAAAACGGGCGGTTCGGATTGGTTGAACGATGTCGCGGACGGTTTTTCATTTGCATTTTTGCGCGAACAAAACTACATCGTTGATTCGGATTTTGTGGTCGTTCCGTACGTGTTAAACTTTAGACCGGAAGCGTTTATCGTTGGACAATTATCGATTAGTGTTTTTTTATTACAAAGAGAATTAGTCCAGGGAATCCGCGACATTGCAGATTCAACCGCAAATTTTTTGGAGGTTATCGGAAAATTGAATCCGATTGGTGAAATAATATCGGCAACGGCGAAACTTGTCGCCCAAATTGCTTACACGACGGCGGTTGTTATTGCATTAGTTCAAACAATCAAAGATTTGGTCAATCAATTTTTTCCGCCGGTTCGACGTTATCGAGGAATGACAATCAAAAGAATGTTTGAAACGGGTTTAAATTATTTAGGATTGAATTTTCAATCAACAATTTTCGACGATCCGTTGTTCAAAAAATCGGTTTTCCTTCCGTCCAAATCAAAACGGGGCGGTTTGTTTGGTAACACCGATAAATATGGAAATCCAAACCAAAACAGTTCGGTCTATAATTTTGGCGATTTTATTCGCGTCATGTTGTCAATGTTTAATGCGGATTATAAAATCGAAAACGGAACTTTTATTTTCGAACGTCGCGATTATTGGAATAATTTATCAACGTACATTTTGCCGGATGTCGAAACAAATCAAACGGCGCGTTTGTCGGAGTTACAATATAACACGAACGAATTTGTAAAAAATTATTTTATTTCGTTTCAAACCGATGTCCAAGACCAAAACACATTGGAAAATTTCGAGGGAACAAATTATCAAGTTATTAACGAACCGATAACAGTTATTAACAACCAAATGACAAGCGGAAAAGGATTGGCGCAAATTCGTCCGCCTTTTGCAAGGGCGACAAGAAAAAACGAATTAACAACGGTTGAAAAGACATTGTTTAGAGTTGTTAATTTGGCGGATTCGGTCATAAACTTTTTAGGCGGAAATTCGAATTTAGGTTCGTTAATTTCGAACCGTGTTGGAATGATGTCATTAAGCGCGGACACGACAACGGCGGATAAATTTTTGTTTATAGAAAATGAACAAATGTCCGCGACGCAAATTTCCGCCAAATTACTTTGGGACAGTTTCCATTTTATCGAATCATTTGCAGAAATAACCGGCGCGGATGGACGAATTTATCACAATCAACAAATAATCAGAACGGCGGAAAAAGTTCCGTTTTGTTTAACGGATTGGAATAAACTTTTAAACAATAATAAATTCACAACAACAACGGGAAAAACGGGCGAAATAATTTCGATTGATTGGGATTTCCAAAAAGGGTTGGCAAATATTCAATATAAAATTAAACAAGTTTACACTAAAAACCTTAAATTAGTAGCAAATGCGGGACAATAATATTTTCGAACAATCTTTGAAAATTGCGGAACAATTCGCAAAGGACACGAAAAATGTTCCAAAGTTGTTCGACAAAATGTTGTCGGAAGTTCTTCCAAAGGCAACGCCGGAAGAAAAAATCAAATTGCAATCACTTGTTAAAGAGTCAAACAAGGTTATTGAAGACGCGCGGAAAACGGGCGATTTTGTGAAAATAAAACAATCGATTGACGAATTAACACGGAAACATGGGCGCAATTGTAACACGTAGAGAATACACAAACGAATTTCGTCCGGAAGTCACATCCTGGTTATTGGGAAACGTTGGCGACCGAATAAGTTTGGAAATTGACGTCGAAATATCGATTTCCGTTGATTCCGGTTTTTCAAATCCTTTTGAATCGGACGGCGCAAGCCAATTGACACGTTCAACCGGTTCGTTTCTTGACGATGGATTCTTTGTTGGTTCCAATGTTAGTTGGTCGGGTACGGCGTCCGGAACACCTTTCACCGGTTCGGGAGTTATCACAACGTTAACGCCGACTGTAATGCGATTGGGTTCAATAACGGGGACTTTTCCAAGTGCGGGCGATTATCCATTCAACGACGGTACAACGGTCAATTTGTCGATGAATATTCAATCAACCGATAACGTCCAGGGTATAAATTTTAATTACAATTTGATTGCAAATTCAGACATTGCAAGCGCGTCATTAAATAGCTTAGTCGATGGAACAACGCCACGATTTGAAGCGGTCGGACTTGATCCAACGGATACGGTCACAATAATTCCAATGACGCCGGTCGGATTTAATTCCGGACATTCTGTTTTCAGTTCCTCAATTGTTGGACTTGGAAAAACGGGACCGGTTCAAAAGTTTAAAATCACGGTTTTATTTCAAATAATTCCATTGTTCGACGTTTTGTCAGATTTACAAAACAACGTCGCGCCGACATTCTTATTTGATAGTGATTCATTGACGGATGTTTTTAAATTGCAATTTTTACCACAATTAAACAATCCGAATATTTCGATTTTTACCGATTCGACAAGCACGGCATTAGCCGGAAACGTTGGTTGGTTTGATGAAAATTTCAACGGCAATACATCGATTTATTCAACGGTTGGCGTTTCATATACAAACCCAAGCGGAACAAATGTGACGGGAGTTTCAAAAGACGAACCGACAAATTTTCAAATTTCAATCAATCAAACGGGTGCAAGCGCAACGTCAAAATATAAAATTGGATTTTTAACAATTCCATTTGATAAAACTTTGATTTCAGACAATTCGAAAAAGAATTATGAAAATTTAATTTTAAACGATTTAAACCAGGTTGTCGACCAATCAACCGCACAATTCACATTCGCCGGTTATGGTAACCCATCCGGCGCGAAAATGGGGATTCGATTCGATTCCGTGACAAACAACGGAACAAATGTTTTGATTAACGGACAATTTCAGCCGAACAATGCTTTTACTACTTACTTTGATTCAATCGACGAATCAAATTGGAATTATTTACTATATGTTTCGCTCGCGGATGAAAGTCTTGCGACGAATGTTTCGGATCGCACAACGTTGCGTTGTGATTTCGGTCAACTTCAAACGGTTGCGCCGTCTTTTATTTTGGGTGACATTAGCACAGAATTATTGAATCACGCGCAAGGAATAACAAACATCGGCGGTTCGTCATATTTGGGGACAGTCGAAGACGAAGTTTTGACAAAATCTTTGCTTTATTTAGACACGGCAAAAACCGAATCGATTGATGTTATAAAATTCAAAGTCGAGGGATTTAACACGATAAACGGTTCAACCTTTGATTGTGAAAATATCGAAATTGACACGTCCGGTTTTCCTTTGGATTCCAACGGCGTTCAATTATTTAGCGTTGACACAACGCGAGGTTTTCAAATGGCGTCCGGAGTTGATAAGAACTTTGTCAAAATAGTTCGGGACCAAACAAACGACACGGGAACAAAAAAAGCGTTTTGGGTATATTTTGCAATCCGTCCGCGTTGGGAATATTGGATTGAAAACACAAACGTTCCGGACGAATTAACAGACGGAACAAAACAGTTCAACGGGAAAAATCAAAATTGGGCGCGTCTTGATTCTGTTTTCAACAAATGGAAGTTAAGATTTTCAATTGAAACAAATTTGAATTCAAACGGTTTAGTTGTAAACACTAAGAATTCAAAAAATATTTATATTCGTACTTTTGACGAATCAAACGTTTGGGACGGTTCAATCACACATTACGACGAAACCAAAACAACTAATTTATTCACGGGATTAAATGCGGACAACGTTCGAACAAATGCAATCCTGGATAGTGAAAAAACATTGATTGAAGCGGATTTCGATTTGGAAGACGTTTCCGGCGATGTCGGAACGATTGGCGATTATTACGGCGTTATAAGAATAGAAACATTCGAACAAGGAGGAATTAAAGGAATTGAAATGATTTCTTCCGTTTTGGATAATATCGACGGAATTTTAAAACCGGTTAGCGGTTCGACAAAATGCAAAGTAGAAAAAATAAGCGCGACAAAAATCAGATTGTCCGCGTTGATTGATAATGAATTTTTAAACACGTCAATTGTTCAATATAAAACAAGCGCGAGAATTGGATACAAAAATTTAGTTTCCGCCGGAATTTATGGACAACAATACGGGCAACAATACGCGTAAATTATGGCAGACTTAGGAAATAGAACAAACGTCGACACGGCAATAAATTTATTGTTAGACGACGCGCAACCAAACGACGCGATTCAACCATCAGACCACAACGGTTTGTTGAAAAATATTTTGGACACATTGGCGAACGGTTTATCCGTTACTTTGAGAACAAACCCGGAAACGGGCGGACAAGATATTGAAATCACGTCGGGCGATAAATTAAAATATAAAAGTTCAACGTTTTTTAATTCGCTTGTTACCGCAACGTTAACGGCGGACCGAACTTTGACTTTTCCGGATAAAACGGACACGGTTGCAACGTTGACCGACGTTCAAAATATAATGAACACAAACGGTTTAACTTTAGCCGGGAATTATACGCACGATTTGAATTCGAATAATTTAATTTTAAGCGGTGGCGGTTTTTCAGTTGGTGACGATTTCAACGTGACGTCAACCGATGGAACAAAGCAAAATTTGGCGTCGTTTATTAGTTCGGGATCAAATGCCGTTATGATTTTAGACAACCTGGAAGAGTCGGTCGTAATAGGAACAACAAGCCCGCACGATTCCGCAAAACTTGACATTACAAGCACAACAAAAGGTTTGTTGGTTCCTAGAATGTCAACAACGGAACGGAATAACATTTCAACGCCGGCGGAATCACTTTTGATTTATAACACAACCGACGACCAATTCGAATATAGAACTTCGACCGCAACGTGGGACGCGTTGGGCGGTGGTGGTGGTGCGTCGATTTATACGGCGTCCGGTACGGTTCCAAGTTCAACGGTTGCAACGATTACCGATTCGTTAACCTTTGCGGGTGGTCAAATCGCGTTATCAAGTACAAACGACGGAATTTTGTTGAATAGAGTTAACAATTCACAAATGGCGGGAATTTCCGCAACAACGAACGAAATTGTTTTCAATACCGAATCAAATAGTTTATTTCGTTATAATGGTTCTTCATGGGTTCCTTTGGCGGGGTTTGGCGTTTTAAGTGTTAACAGTACAAACGGCGAACCGACCTTTTATACGTCGTTAACGTTAGCGATTGCGGGCGCGTCGGCGGGGGATACAATCGAAATGTACGGCGACATAATAGATTCAAGCGGAACAACGGTGAATTTTAATAAGGAATTGACCGTCAATATGAACGGATACACTTATACAAATTCAAGTTCCGGGAGTTCGGACGCGATTCAAATCACGGCAACGGACAAAGTAAAGATATTAAACGGTACGATTAAAAGAATTAACGGAACTTATGCGACAACTTCAAATCGTGGATTGGTTGTCGGAGTTGGTTCGGACGTTGAATTGACCGGAACCGATGTAATAAACGACGGCGGAATTTCGCTTTATTCAACAAGCGCAACAACCAAAATTTTGAACGGGCGGTTTATTACTTTAAACCAAACACTTGGGCAGGTTTCTGTTGAATGTAGCGCAACGTTAACGGGCGCAAGTTTTGAAAGTACGGCATACAATAATTTTGTTGGAATTATTACAAACATAAAAGCGACAAGCACAACCGCAAACAAAATAAGCGGTTCCGATTCGGAAGCGGTTTTTTGTGATTTCAGACAAACAAGCGCAAGCGGTTACGATGGTTTATTAATTGTTTCGGGGGCAAAGGCGACACATTGCAACGCACACAATGTTTCAACAAGTTATCCCGCGATTCGAATTGGTGACGCAAATTCAGAAATGTGGTATTGTCACGGATATTCGACTTTAGACCACGGGATTGAAGTTGGAACGGGAAACCCAAAAGGAATATATTATTGCACGGGAATAAATGAAACGGGATCGGGAAAATATGGCGGGGTTCTTGCTTCTATTGACGAGGTCAAAAACAGTACTTTTATAAGCGTTTCGGGTGATGGTGGCGCAAAATCAAGCGGTGCGGATATTTTATTTGATAGTTGCGTTTTTAAAATTGAAGATTCGCAAAATTACAAGCGCGGTTTCTATGATTCGGCAACAACGGGGACCGTTCGGGTTTTCAATTGTTTATCTCAAACCGCCGGAAGTTTGTCACAAAATCAAAGTATGTTTTTTACATCCGGACGAACCGTTTATTTGGCAAATAATAGATTGAAAGGCGGGACGGGTATTGACAACACAAACGGCAATAGTCAAACAAGCACATCCGACGCGGTTGGAAATATAATTTTGGATTAATAAATTTTTAAATTAAAATAACATGAACGCAAATGTTTACGAATACGGAACCGATCCGAAAACGGGATTAAAAAGGCGATTGATAAGGGATTCCGCACTTGTCCAAGAAGAAATGGACACAAATCCGACGCCAAAGGCGGTTGTTTTTTTAAGACTTCAAACGTACGTTGAAAACGCGGGCGAAATTGTTGTCGTGACAGACGTTTCCGCCGGATACGAAGTTGTTAAGGGAAAAATTTCATACGATGTCAACGGGGTTGCATTACCGAAACACATAATTAACCCGGAAACGGGAGAGGTCACAACGCCAACCGATCCGGAAACGGGGGAACCTTATCCGCGTGATAATGGTTACGATAATATAATAATTTTGTCAAAATTACCGGTTCAATTTGACACGGTTTTGGATGAAGGGATAAAAGAATACTATAATATTGTTTAGGTTTATTTTTGTATTTTTAAAAAATAACATAAACTATAAACAAAATGGAGGAATTAACAACGTTAAAAGCGTTTGAAAGTTTAAAACAATTAGTTTTCACCGGCGTTCCGTTTACCGGAACTTTTGTTGAAATTGAGCAAAAGAAAAAAACCGTTGAAAAACTATTCGAAAAACTCGAAAACGGAATAATTTTCAAAGAGGATGGGAAATAAAAATTTCAAAATTTTAGATGGGGCGACAATTAGTTCGTCACCGGTTGCAAAGGCGAAAGTTTCGTCAAACTATGCAATTGCGTTACAAATTGTTTGGTCTGGATTATCCGGGACGGGGACGGTTGCGGTTGGTGTATCAATGGACAACGTTAATTTTGACGTTTTCCCATTAATTGACAACACGGGAAATCGCGTGACATCGATTCCAATTTCGGGCGCAAGTGGTTCGGCAACAATTGAAATCGAATCGGTTGTTTCGGATTGGATAAAATTCACCATTGACGGATCGAGCGCAACGGCGGGAACAATTAACGGGTATTATTCACAGATTGACAACCAAGACACATATTAAAAAATGGGGCAAGTTTACAAAGGTGTATTAAAACAAGCGACCGGAAGCGGGGGCGGAACCGATGCGGACGCGGTTCATGTAAACGTCGCGTCTGAAATTTCGGGCGTTGCGTCAAAGGGAACACCAACAACAAACGATTTTTTATTAATCGAAGACGTTGCGGATAGTAACAATAAGAAAAAAATCACGATTGGCGACATTCCAGGAACACCGGACGCGGACGCGGTTCACGTAAATATCGCGAATGAAATCACGGGAGTGACTGAAAAAACAACGGTTGACAATCAAGACGAATTTTTGATTGAGGATTCCGGCGCGTCATTCGTTAAAAAAAGTATAAAAAGAAAAACGATTGTTTCGCCTATCGACAACACCGTTTCAAGTTCGGCGACATTAACGCCAAACGTTGACGAATACGAACAAGAAACAATCACGGCATTGTCAACGGCGTTAACTATCGACGCGCCAACGGGAACACCTTCAAACGGTTTAAAATTAGTTTTAAGGATTACCGACGACGGAACCGGACGCGGGTTGACATGGAACGCAATATTTCAAGAAATTGGGGTGACGTTGCCAACAACAACAACCGCAAATAAAACGATTTATTTCGGTTTAATTTATAACGCAACCGCAACAAAATGGGATGTTGTGGCAATTAAAGAACAAGCGTAACAATGTATTTTATTATATCAAAAATAGAATTGGAGGGAACCAATAGTTTGAAATATTCAGACTATGGAACAACGACGGACGAATCGATTGTCACACAAATAAACGAAGATTACGACGCAACACTTGGAAAATTTTTAGCGGAAAACCGCACAAAATTAAACATTGGTGAAATTAGCGTTTCAACTTTTTTTGAATCAACGTCGTTTGTTTATGAAGCAAGAACCGAAGTTGAAACAATTGTGGGTTTGGACCTTTTACAAATAAACGAATTAAACGATTTATAAAGAATGGCAACCGCAACAAAAGGAAACGTCGTCAACGCAAATCCAACACCGGGCGCAAATTTTTATCAATTTACGCACAATCAAAACACCGGCGCGGGCGGTTTGTTAGTTATTCAATTAACAATGTCAAACGCGCGAAGTTATACCGGTTGTAATTATGGCGGGCAATCAATGACGCAATTATACACGATTAACCGGGGCGGATTATCTCAACGAATGGCGTTTTTTTACTTGGAAAATCCGCCAACGGGAAATAATACGTTACGAATAAATTTCAACAATTCGGTTTGGAATCCGATTTCGATTCATTCGCGTTCGTTTACGGGTTCGGCGGGGATTGGAAATAACGCAAACACGGGCGGACAATCAACGCCAAACACACAAAGTTTGAATTATTCGGCGGATTCGTTTATCATGGCGACCGCTTGTTCGATTAATGTTGTTTCAACAATTCAGATTCCGCAAGGTGACAATCGAACATTTGCAACACATAACACAAACCGACAAGTTGGAACGGGTGCGATTTCGGTCGGAACCGGTGCAAGTGCGGGGAGTTATAATATTCGAACAACTTCGACGTTTGGAAGCGTTACAAACGACCGTGTTGAAATTTTGGGAACAAGTTCACCAACAACAAACACGGACGGCGATTTTTTTATGTTAATGTAAAAAAGAAATAAAATGACAAAGGCATATTTTTATTTAAAAGATTTATTCGGCGAATCCATTGTCAATAATGGCAATCAATATCGTTGTAAAATAAACTCTTTAAAAGTTGCCGGCGTTGAGCAATTAACAACCGCGTATAATTCAGAAACAACGAATAATTTTGAGGTTCCCGCAACAAATTGGGAATTTTCCGATTGTAGCGACGACGGAACCGAAATTGACGCGTGCGGATTAAGTGGTTTGTCAGATTCCTGGAATCCTTTTTTTTCGAATTTATCCGCCGTTTATAGTAACGTTGTAAACACAAAAAACCGTGGTTCGTTTAGTGCGTCCATTTCTTCCAACCTTTACGGAATTGAGGGTTTCGGATTCGGGTTTGACAAAATCGCGGTTCCAATTAATGACATTCCCGCCGGAGGTTCAACGGGTGCAAGTTCAGACGGTGCGTTTTTTGTTAATTTTGACGAAACGCAAAACTTTGAATTAACGATAAAAGTTGAAAGTCAAACATCCGGGGCGGTGGCAATTGCCGAATTTAATCACATATACACGTTTAACGCGACAACGGGTGTTTTTTCATACACTTATCAAGACATATTGCTGGGCGTTCCCGATCCGCCAACAGACGCAACGGAATGGGCGTTTTTAAGTGGAGGAAATGCGGGTTGGGTTGATTTCGGAATCGGTTCAACGGGTGGCGCATTGGGGGACGATCCAATCGTGACGCAAAGTTTTTGCACGGTTCCAACAATTCCACAACCGGCACAATCGATTGTTTCGGAAGCCCTGGACGAATGTTGCTATCAATCGCCGGTCTTAGCGTCCACAACTTCAAACGACGATTGGAAAAACGACATAAATTCATTTTTATTCAAAAGAAATTTTTCAAGTGAAACAATTACAATCACACTACAAAAAAACGGAACAACCGACATCCCAATTGTCAACGACGATTACGGAATATATTACGATTTCGGAACGTTTGGGAATTTCCCAAACTACAAAGGAATACAAATCCAATGGCAAAAAGTTTTGGTTTTACAAGGTGCGGGAGTTTATCGTCTGAAAGTCGAATCAAACTTTTTAACCGGAACCGTCACAACTTATTCAATCCCTTTCGAATTAAATGAATACACACAACAAAGAGCAAATGGAACGTTTAGAATACAATCAATTCAGAATGGTTTTTTGCGTCACATTGATTTTGATTATCAAAATATTAATTGGCTAGATGGTTTAAGGGTTCGCGGATTCTTTGGAAACCGCCAAACGGAATACGAACAAGAATTTGTCTTATATGCGAACCGCGATTCGAAACAAGTACGATCCGAATTGATAAACACTTATGTTTGTCAGACAATGCACATTCCGGACTGTATCACGGACGCAATTATCGAATATCATAATTTTGCGAACGAATTGTTTTTCACGGATTACAATTTGAACAATCACAAAAAGACGTACATTCAAAAAAAGGTCGTTTTTGATTCAATGGATTCAATCGAATATAAGGACACGACACATTTTGCGCCGTTACAATTGAACTATAAAGATTTCAATCAAAATTATGTGAAAACGAATTGTTGATTTTTTGTCCGCATTTCGTCGAAAAATATCAATTTTAATGGAAACGTTTTGTAATATTAAAACTTTTTTGTAGTAATTTCGTAAACAGTAATTAAAACACGTTTTTTTGTTTAATTCAAAAAATTTTATATTTGCTATGAACAAAAGCAGAAAAATGGAAAATAATTTTTTGGTCGATGTCGTTGGGGATTACATTCTTGTTTTTATTGGTTTTACGGGTGGGTTTATCGGTCTTGATTCGTTACCACAAGGTGAAACCATAATCCAGGCGGTTAACACCGTGAACACCGAATCAACAATCGACATTATCACAAAGGTTTTAACCTTGTTTTCCCTTTGCATTTCATCCGTTGCGGGATTTATTCCAATAATAAAATTCATAAAACGCAACAAAAACAAATAATTTCCGTAAAGGTCGCATGAAAAAAATTTCGTGCGCTCAAAGACTAATGATTCCGAAAGGGGTTGAGTTAGTCAAAACTTATTCAATATTTATTCCATTCGTTTTGATTGTTTACAAATTGATTAATGTTTGTTTACAACTTTTTTAATTTGTTAATTCGTTTATATTCGATTTAAAATAACTTTAAAACAAAACACAATGGCGCAAAAATTCAATTGGGGAAAAACATCACTAAAAAGAATGGAGGGAATCGATGAACGTTTGGTCCGTGTTTTATTCCGGGCAATTCGAATCGCGTCGAAGAAAAAAGACGGAATCGACATGACAATTCCACAATTCGGAGGACTAAGAACGGCGGACGAACAAAACAAACTATTCGAAAACGGTTTTTCAAAATGCGACGGATACGACAAAAAATCATATCACCAAAGCGGACGCGCCGTTGACGTCATTCCATACATTAAAGGTAAAAACGTTTATAACCTGGAAGAAACCGAAAAACAATTGTTGTTCCATAAAGTTGCGGTCTGTATGTTAGAAGCAAGCAACAAAGAAGGGGTTCGCCTAAATTGGGGCGGGAATTGGTCGTCTTGGTTGGATCGCCCACATTTTGAAATCAGAAACTAAAAAAGCTATGATAATTAAAAAAATATTTGACTTTATTCCAAAACTTGATCCGATTGTCGCAAAGGTAACAACCGACGCGAAACAAAAGAAAATCGCGAAATTAATCGTTCGCGTTGTTCAAATCGGTGCGGTTGTTTATTTACTTGTAAAAGGATTAATCGACGACGAACAGGCGATTGAAGTCATAAAAGGAAAATAAAATCTTCGCTTTTTTCCATGAAGCAAAGTTGTGTTTTTAGGGGACGTCTTCGGACGGTTCCCTTTTTTAGTTTAACTTATTTAGTGAATTTATTTGTTCACTAACTTAATTTATTTTAACTTAGTAAAAAACACAACGATATGAATATTGAAAAATTAGTAGAATTGCAAATTGATATGTACGAACGAAATTTGTTGAACAAACAACACGTTTCCAGGTTCGCAATATATCCGCATCGAAAAGAATTGCGTCACCGATTGAAAAACCATCCGGACGCATTGCACGAATTAGAATTATTAGTTGAATCAGTAGAAAACACAATTTAAACAAAATGAAAAATCAAGCTATCAAAAACGAAATCGATAAACGCGCGGAAAGTTTAAAAATTTATTATTACAACAATCCAAAAAAAATCGCAACAATAAAACTTTTGGACGAAATTACGGACGCAATAGATTTTTATCAAAAACAAGTAAATAATTATTTTGATTCAATCGATTACAATCAACAACAAGGTTGGATCGCGTCGGCAAAAATCCGGTTTCATAATTGGCAAATAAAAAAAGCTACATTGACACGATTGCAACAACGTTATAAAATCGTTTTGGAAATACTTGTCGAAACAGTTTAACACAAACAAACACCACAACAAAATGAAAACAGAATTAAAAAAAATCGCGGAACCGGAATCGGTTCAATCAATTGCGAAAAAAATCAGAAATCACACAACCGCGTTTCATAGGGCGGTTCGAATGAAAAGTTTGAAATTTACAGAATTTAA
>JAAHTH010001166.1_pt1 | contig 23900 bp, 33 predicted proteins | sample 6116091 | NCBI WGS metagenome assembly JAAHTH01 (sample SAMN13939990, study PRJNA603662) | sponge metagenome | isolation source: marine sponge | host: Mycale hentscheli | place: New Zealand | collected 2006 | reverse complement strand
CGCTTGTACCAACCGAAGTCTTCTGCGTTTTTTTCTGTCATGTAAGAGCAACGCGAGATTGTCTTACCAATTAAAAGTTTCTGAAACTTCTCATTGTGTGCTTTGTCTTTACTCATCTTAATTTAGTTTATGTGTAGGGAAGTAGACATACACTTGTCTTCCCTTGCTCGTTTCTACTACTTTCTTTTCGTATGCCTTGGACTCATACCTATCTACGATAGGGAAATCCACTTCGTCTATCTCTAGCACCTTGCCATAGACGATGCCACGTTCAAACTCTACTATTCTCGGATACCCAAAGTAATCATTCAATGTGACGTAGCCTTCTATGCTGTCCACCTGTGTTTGTAGTACCTCGCCAAATAGCATTAATTGTATGTGGTCTTCTTGTAATGTCCCGTAGGAAAATAAATATGCTTTCATAAATGTCCTCCAAATTTTATATCTTTACATTCGTATCTCCATTCAGAGTCTTGGTCTTCGTCTGTCCAATCACCACTATCCATTCCATTCCCAAACAATAGTTCAGAGTCTTCTATCTTTTTGTCTATCTCATCAACCCACAACTCCTCGTTGTCGTTTATATATTCTTGTATCTCATCCTCGTGTATGTCATTTGGTACATCTATCTCTACCTCTGCTGTCTTGTAGTATACACTACGTTGTAATATTTTTACTTTCATTTTTAATAAGATGTTTTTGTATATTCTTTTATTGCCTCATCTATATTACTGCCGTAATACTCATGTAAACTTGCATAAGCATAGAACCCTGCATCAAACGTGCCTTCTGAGTTTGTATATGGCTCTTTCAGTTGATATAATTCTCCTGAAGGTATCCTAGCATCCCAATCTACTTCATAGAAGTCTGGTGAGTCATATTCGAACTTTTCCATGAGTTTTCCATCTTGGTATTTATACTCTCCTCCCCAACCTGTTTCTTCCTCAAATGTAAACACGAAGTTTGGTATATCCTTAGCTAATGCCTCAAAAACTCTACTATCAGGAGGGCACCAAGCCGAAGTAAATGTATAAACTCCGTCATCTATTACGTTATCATAACACCCCCACTTTGTACCCCAATTATGACAACACCACCCGTACCAATTATCGAACCCATACTTCTCTTTTAATTCTTCTGAGCTCTTTTTTTGCCAATCTGGCTTTGCGCTTTCTGATCCGCTCACTGAGCCGTCTAACTCTTCAGGCATTGGGAAGTAGTACCTACACAGTCCTTCGTTTGCTATTTCCATTAACCTATCGGCATACTTTTTTTCAACCGATATTGTATTGTATGTATGATTTGGCATATCTATTTGTTTTTATTGTACCAATTAATAAATGCGACTACTGCCTCGTATATGGCTCTTTGCTTGTCAATTATTTCTTTTGGGCTGTAACTCATATTTCCTATATCGCAATCTTCATCGTAAGATACATAAGGCTTTCTAGAAGACCAGCCATCTTCATTAAATGTAATGTAGCTTATGTGGTGCTCGTATCCTGCATTCTTGGTTGGATTTATTCTTACATAATTAGTCTTGATTGATGTTTTAAAGCCCATCTTCTCAATCTTCTCCACTACTCGCATTATACTGTAGCCTACATGGTATTGATTATGCATATTACTGCTTTGCGCTTCATAATGCTTACCAACGCCCATAAAATCTGCTATTAATTTATTATCTTTCATATCTATGCGTTTTTCTCCCAAGAGTATGGTACTCTATCTAGTTCATTTGTCTCGGGGTTGAAGTACCTCTCGGTTGTCCCCACTTGTTTACCTTCGTTTATCATTGGTGCAGTGATAAGATACCTACCATCATCTTGCTTGTAAACTTTGAATGACGACATGCTTTGACCAAAGAACTTCAACGTTTTCTTATCGAAAAAGTAAGGAGAAGTTTTTGAGGTAAGTTCCGCTATATCGTAAATTGTTGGTTTTCTTGCCATGTTTTCTTTTTTTTATAAAGTGTTGTTTATATTGCGTTCTATCAGGCTGAACTCTGCTAAAGCCTTTCTGTGTATATAGGTTATCTATAGCGTGCCAAATAGAGTAACCACACACTCTTACAGTATGTGGCTCTCCACTCGGTAACTTAACCAACACATAAAATTGTTGAAGTTGTTCTTCCATTGTGCAACGTGATTACGCCCCTAGGCTTTCTCCATTAAGTTCAGCCATACACTCATCACACACATGAGCTTGCCATTCGTGTTTGTACTCACCATCATGCCAGTTACAAACATCGCACTGTGCAGACGTTGGAACACTCTTCAGTTCTTCTTGATTTATCTCCTCACAATGATCGCATGTACCTCTGTTTAGCTCGTTGATTCCATACAGCCCCACACCACAATCTGAACACGAAGGTCTTTCATCATCAGTTGTATCTAAAGCAGTTCCATAGCCTGCGTCATGCTTATCTTCGTTCCAAAAGTAGAAGTCATTGTATGTGTACTGAGGAGCGAACCCTACACGAGAACCCTTACTCTTACTTTTCTTGACACCACCGAAGTCATACCAATCATTGACTTGTTTGTATGAATCATTAGAGAACCAACATCCTATATTCCAATGACCTGCGCCCTCGTTTACAATCGACCACTCATTGTCTTTGTTTAGGAATACTAACTTGTTGCCTCCGCCTATAAGAGACGTAAGGAAGTCAAGTGCATCATCGTCTTGGTCAAAGCCAGGCTTCAACTTCTGAAGTAATGTACGGTTAAGCATATTGGTGTCTGAGTATTGAATACTATCGGGCACATTACTTATCATACCATTGTGAATAAATCCTACGTTCTCATCTACAATGAACGGGTGACAGTTCTCTTCATTGATAGTCCCGTGTGTTGATATACGGAAGTGTAACAACATGTTTCTACGCTTACCATACTTCTGCTTGATGTCAATGTAGTTAGTATAGAACTCATCAAAAGTGTCAAGAGTCTTGAACGTCTGTAGTTGTTTGTCATCGTCAATGTAAAGGATACCTGCTCCATCTCCATTGTTCTCCCAACAGTTGTTGAGAAGTTGTTTTTTAAGGGTTGTACCCTTAGTGTTTAAAATTGCAATACACATAATTTGGTTTTTGTTTTTGTGTTGGTTATTAATTACGCACCTAGTTCGTTGGTGCTATCGTTATTCTTATTTGATTCTTTAAGTTTATCTCTAAGAGATTGAAGGTCTGGCATTTGTAACTTTCTGAAGTTGTACTGCTTAGAGTAGTTGACAAACATTGCAATCTTATCGACAATCTTATCGGTGTCATACACTTTGATAAGATGCTTGAATAGTAGACTGTTTGGATTACAAAGCATTCTCAACACATCCTTCTCTGACTTGTTGATATTGTTAGCAACAATCTTCATGAAGTCTCGTCTCCATAATAGATTCTTTACACTTCGCACTGCAGAGAATAGTCTAAATTCAACAGCACCGAACACCTTACCATCTGCTTCCCTGATACTTCTGTTGCCTCGTATGTTGACAGCATCTCTGCCACTACCTCTGTGATATACCCACTTTTGTTTTGGCTCACAATAAGAGTTGCATAAACGCCCATTGTACATCGCATACATTAAAGGTATGAACCCTGCCACACCCTCTATCAATTCATTTGCAGTATACTCTGATGAAGAGAACGTTAAGTGTCCCCCACAACTTGTAGAGAACTCTGCGTCTATCAACCTCTGAAGATCTTTGCTCGAATTAATGTCCTCATCTAGCTTGTCATCAAACAAGTCAAAGGCTGGAGATACTAACTCGTATCCCGTTTCATCACACAATGAACTGTCAGACTCTTTTGCCCAAAGAGTTTCATTATACAAGTCTCTCCACTCTATCTCAACTGCATCCATATCTTCTTTCTCTATCTCGAAGCCTATACCGAACACAGTCCTGTTGTTGAACTTGAAGACCCTTTCTTGTGACTGATACTCTGCATTACTGCCGCTACGTGTTGTCCAATAGCCCCCACGATAATAGACACCATTATCATTGGCTACCTCACCGTTAACGTATGTCGTATCGTTGTCTTCACAATACACTCTTTCATCGCTATAGAACCAATCTGTATGACCTCTATGATTTACGACACCTGCATCAACACAGTCATCATTTTCATCGACATAGTTATCATTCCAATCACTCCAATGAACACTATCGGGCTGATTATCTTCTTGAAAGTATTCACCGTTAGATTCTACGTAGTGTGCCTCATCTCTAAGTATGTACCCATCAGAGTAGTCCGACCACCTTGTTCTGTTCCTTTCTGCCCACTCACCTTCATGATGAGAGTATTCACAAAGCTCGTGACAATCATCTTTGAACTCAATCTCTCCATCGAATGTCTCAACAAGAAATCCTATGTGCAATCCGATATGTTCTGTTGAAATTGATTCATACTCACCGCTAGGAAAGTCTTTGAAGTCTTTGACATCGAAGAACATAATGTTAGCACCACTATCTTCATCAATTCTTTCCTCAAAGAAGATTGATAAATCCTCTAGGTCTTCAACTATGTCACGCCAACTAAACTCGGGGTTATTGACTTTCATAGTTATGGTGTTCAAGTCAATCTTGCCACCAGGTAGTTGCTGAAAGTGGTCTTTGATGTGTATTAACACTCTCTTTAGAACATGAAATCTAGTGAACCCTTCACTTTCAATCTTTTCTTGTCGTGGTATATACCACTTGTTGTTTAATGAATATCTATTCATTTGTATTGGTTTTTGTTTTGCCTACTCTATAAGGTTTTCGGCTACCCCTTTTGTTATTCTCCTAATGCTTTACCACACAATATGAACAGCATACCTACATAGGTAGCCATGTGTATATCTTTAAATATTGCATGAACTAAAATTGTGACTACATATATTGAAGCCCACCACCATTTAATCTTTATCATTGTTCTTATCTTTTGTTGTAATACTTTTTCTAATTGCCACTAATGATGGTCTTCCAACTTCATGTCCGTACCCATCCAACTTCACATTTCTCTCTCCATAGTCTGCTATAAAGCAACATACTTTACTTAACTCTGTTTCGTAGAACTGAGGCTCGTATTCTTCTGGCTCTTGACCATAGTGGTCATTGTAATAAGATACTTCATCAATTTCTGTTTCTCTATACACCAGACTGTTATTCTCTCCCACCCATGACCATTTTTTATTTACTGAAAGAACTTTATTGAACTCACCGTTTGATGCCCAGTCCCATTCCATTTGAACATCGAAAAGATTTTTTATTGTTCCCTCTTCTTTTCCTCCGTTTGCTTTTACTTCATAGTTTTTTCCGTTATCATCAATGAGGTGTCCACACTGTATTAAACTGTCAATATTGTTGTTTTCGCTAATCATTACAATATATGCTTCTTCCTTTTTTGACACTAACTTCAACAGTGAGTCAAATTCTTTGTCGTCTAATTCTAAAATCTTATTATTATGCCAGTTGTCCATTGTTCTTGTGTTTAGTTTTACGGTAATACTTCTTCTTATTCCTATGCACTTGCTTCTTACAAGCGTCTTGAATTTGCTGTTGAGTAACGCGAATCTTTTCCATTATCCGAATATATCGCCCATCATTTCATCATAGAAGTACCCTTGATACTCACAACTCTTGGGTGCTTTACTGGTGTACTCCCATCCTTCCATGTCCTCTACAATATTAGGGAACTTGTACTTGTCCCGATCCTTACTATAGTATAAGTCTATGCCTTCTTCTCTTGTAGATAGCCCATTCATTTCTGCTGTCAACTCAAAGTAATCCTTACCACCGAATACACCATAGCCCTCATATAACGGCTCGGTATATACTTCGTCTCCATTAGTCATGTGTACCATGAATGTCTCACGACAACTATGTCTTGATGGTATACTTTTGTCAGTATCCTGTGTATTGAAACTAAAGAATCCCATGTCTTATAAGTCTTTTAATTTGTTTTTCAACTGTTCAACCTCCATGATGATGAACCCCTCAGTCATTATAGGATTGTTACCACCCTTGATGATTTCTCTAATCCCTCTACATTGTTCTTCCTGGTACATCTTTAGTGCTTCACTAATCATGTGCATCTCAAAGCCATTCAAGGCTCTTTTTTTCTTGCTACTTGGCATATTAATTTGTTTTTGAATTTTAGCACCATCATCCACATGCATTTGCAACTGCATACTTCAAATGGTCTAGCTGCCAACTCCTCAGTGTATTTAGACTACAGCTATTTATAGTGGTCATTTCACATCTTCCCTCTCAAATGGCATTTCAAGGGTACACTTGACAAGGTTATACATCATCAGAACCCCCGATGATGCTTTCCCAAACTGCACACCTATAGTCGATGTAACAGAATATGTCTTTTAAACACTTGCCTTTCTTTTGTCTTATCAGCGTTCTCTCAAATCGTATAAGCATTTCTGCTTTCCTACTGCGTCAACAAGGTCATAGGTTTGACCTATATTACTACAAGAAACGAGTCTTTCATCTCGTCCCGTCCTCACTCCTCAACCTCCTGTTGTAATTTCTTAATGTGTTGCTATCATCGTGATAACAGTCACTATCATTCCTAATGCTATTGATAGCACTATGATGTTCTCTAACTTAAATGTTCTGTTTTTCATTTGTTTGGATTTATATAGATTGCTAATAGACTGAACATCGTAACAACGAATGTGCTAAACACACCCACTAAAATCAGTCCAACCATGTTGATTCTTGCATAAAGCGAGTAAAGAACGACACCTACTGTGAACACAATAAGCGTAGTTATCATCGCTACTATTAGTATTTTAATATCTTCTCTCATTCTTCAGGGAACATTGTTTCAAGTGCCTCTTCCATAGCGCTTAATTGGTCAAGCATACAGTGTAACTCTACACTTTCAGCGTTCTCTATCAATAAGCTATCAGTATTAAACTCAAAGTTTTCAATCCACCTTTTTGCTTGTTCTATTTCTGCTTTTAATTCTGTATAAGTCATCTTAATACCAATGTTTGTAATTAATTCTTTTCCACTTCTCTTCTACTATAACACCATTGACAAACCTTGCCCACAGCTCCATGTTGCCTTCCCTACGGATCGGTCTGTAATCATTTGGCTTAGCATTGACTATCTTTGTCGTGGTACTTGCTACTCTGTTTTCTACCTTACCCTTTGTTGTGTATGCTAAACTCATATTCTTGATGTTATTAGTCCTACCTTTGTTCTCTTTGTCTGTAATGGTACGAAGTTACCCTTGCTATCTTTCCAGGCATAAGCCGTTCTCTCTGTAGGCATATCCCCTACATGTTCTCTAACTATAGCCGAGTTACCTCCCTCGATTACCTTTTCAACTTTCCATTGGATACCCATAGCACCCTTAAGGTCTGTTACGTCTACAATTTTTGTTGTAGTTTTTGAAGCGTTTGCTTTCATCTTGTTTTGGTTTTTATGTTAGGGGCAATAGGGAGACTTGAACTCCTACTTATCCATTTTACCTAATGCCCTTTTCGTACGTGCCCTGTGATTATTTCACTTGGTACATCTTCTTAATCATCATCAATACTTCATATACTGAAAATGTCTCCTTGCCTACCCTATGTGCAGACCTGTGTTCGAGCAACGCGGCAGGCTTGATGTCTGTCTTTTTGAAACCTTTGATGTTGTCAAAGACTGGCTTCCCTACCTTGATTGCTTGTTTCATGCACCATGACAAAGACTTGACCTCTGCCTTGCTTACATTGTTTGCATCGAATATAGATTGCATCATCTGCTTACCTGTGATACCTTCCTTTAGATACCTTACTACTTCAGTCTTTTTATTAGACTTCTTAACTGTTACTACCTTAGTTGTAGTTTTTTTCTGTCCATTGGACACCTTTGCGACCTTAGTCGTCTTTGTTGGGGCTTTTTTTGTAGCCATAATTGATATATATTTATTGGTTAGAGATAGCGCACAGACCTGCCCTGTAAAGATGCCTACCTTTTACGGTTTACATTCGCTACCTTGTTTTTTCGAAAGTAATGTACTCTTTTCTCCTTGCATTGTGTTACTATTGTTCGCACGACAATTCAATTCAATTCCGTAACCTTATCAGATTACACGTTTTCACGCTAACTATCAACCTATTAGATGTCTTTAGTATAGATGTTACACTTTTTTAGTGTTTTTCTATTCGGGCTTTTTAATTGTATGTTACCCTAGATTGTACTACCTTTCAAACGTACCCTTTCACTTTTTTACTGCTTGACGAATTGCACCCTATTGTGTGTATTGTATGGCGTTTTCATTCCATATGCTAGGTTTATGGGCATTGCGCCCTTACTTCATTCGTACTACCAAGCTCTATTTAGCGTAGGTATACTATGTCCCCGTTAGCCACCCTATTACTAGGTGTCGGTTCTCAAATTGTGGATTGGACGTTCTTCTTTTGGGCTACACCATTAACACAATGAATGTCGCTTAATTAACTCCCTAAGGAAAGGTTACTACATAGTTGTTCACCCCGTACACTTAGTCCGTTCCTCTATCTGAGGCATTTTTGATATTTTTTCTTTCGTTATTTCATACCACTAAGTTAGTCATAAATTAGACTTCTACAAATTTTTTTGGTAAAAATGTCAAAAAAAGTGCTAATACAGAATGATTCTAAATAAAATCTATAATCCTAATATTGAATGTTAAATTTCTTGCATATATCAATTATTTTTTGTATGCACTTTCGGTTTTGTTTTGTTATGAAATTTTAACAGAATATATTTTGAATTGTCAGAAATTTTTTGTATAGACATTTTATTATTTAGAACGATTATAAATTACAAAAGTGTACACAATATTATTTGCATATATCGAATATTTTTTGTATGAAAAACAAATGGACAGAAAGTGTCATAATGACACTAAGGTTAGTGTATAGTTGACACTAAGTGAGATACTATGCACGCATAACAAAATACTATGCACGCATAATAAAGATAGTTAGTGTATAAATGACACTAAGAAAGCAAAATTGACTTTCGGTTGAGATTTGGGCAGGGGATACTGACGGCCGTAAAAGACCTCAAAATCTACATATACTTTTTTCACAAGATTCCCATAAAGGCACTTTAGAGACGATTTAAGAGGTTTTAATACACGGGAGGGTATAAAGAGTCCCACCGTTACCGTTAACGCTCTCATACGCAGTTTTCCAAACAGCTTCATGATCCGTTGAACTACATCCATTTTCCTAGCTAATCCTATTAGTGATAAACATATATAAGGCGTTTTTTACAACTTTCTAGATTCTATGGGGGTTAGAGCTATGTCGTAAGTGGTAACAAGTTGTTCTATAAAAGTGGTAACAAAGTCATATTTTTTTAGTATATTTGCTACATGCTATCTAAAAAAGGCGTAGATTTAAGTGTATGTGCTTATTGTAAGACCAAGCTAGATGAATACAGCAGAACCGTAGACCATCTGTTCCCTAAGTCAAGGGGCGGCAAGTTAAGCAACTCCAATAAAGTACCATGCTGTGGCGACTGCAATAAAATGAAAGGCAACATGAGTGTTGTTGAATTTGCTAGGGCTATCAATGGACTAATCTACTATGAGCATACCAAACACAAAGAGAGCATATCGCATCTCAAAAAGGTTAAGTTAAACATAGAAAAATTAATTAATGACAGGAGAAAAAAATAGCATAGTCTATGACTTGCTGCTAATGGAGGCGGACAGGTTCGTGTCCAAGAAAAGAGATGACAAGGTTATATACCACAAAGACAAGCATGGGGATTTCGTGCCGATAGCTCAGGGGTATTCTGATGAAACAGATGTAATACTTAGTCAGCTACTTAAAAAGAAAAGAACCAGGTATATGCTTACCTTTATGGAGTCGGTGGACATGCTTGATTCAGTTAAGCCATCGTCAAACAGAATGGTAAGATTTTTTACAAAACAAATGTCATACGGCAATATAGTTAAAAACTATAGCCTTAGAGATATACAACAATGTACCGATATGAATATGCGGTACGTAATGACATCTATAAAGGAGCTATGCGGAATTGACGCAATAAGATACCACGAACACAAGAACAGAAGAACGTACATGGTTAACCCTATATACTTTTACAAAGGAACCATAAAAAAGATGTTTTTCTCCGTAAGGGAGTACGACAAACTTCCAAAGAGAGACGAAAATCTTAACGTTATAAAAACAAACAAATATGAACTTGATTAAACACGGAGCTAATGTTCACGAATTAATTTTAGACACAGATCAAAAAAGGGTAGCTATGCTATCAGATATACACTGGGACAATCCTAAATGCGATTGGAAACTACTTAAGAAACACCTAGACTACTGTAAAACCCATAGCATGCCCGTTATGGTTAATGGAGACTTCTTCTGCTTGATGCAAGGTAAGGGAGATAGGCGTGCCAATAAAAGCGATATCCGCCCAGAACATAATAACGCTAAATACCTAGACTCTATTATAGAAACGGCAGTAGCGTTCTTCAAACCCTATGCCGACATATTGACCGTACTTGGGTACGGGAATCATGAAACGGCTATCATCAAGTGGCAGGAGACTGACATCTTGCAGAGGTTTGTTGATATATTGAATTACGAATGTAAGTCAAATGTCCAAACAGGCGGCTACGGTGGCTGGCTCATAGTCAAAAGAGAATGGAATAAAAAATTGTTTCCGTTTAAAATAAAATACTTTCACGGATCAGGTGGTGGAGGTGTTGTAACTAAAGGGGCTCTTAATTTGACTAGGGCGTTAGAAATGTACGAGGGTTGCGATGTTTTTACTATGGGTCATATACACGAAAACTCTGCGAGAAATGATGTAAGAGAGGATTTAGACCAAAGTCCTAAAATAGGATATAGGGTTCAGCATAAATATATTCACTCAATGATTACGGGTACATACAAGGAAGAGTATGGAGATGGGTCAAAAGGGTGGCATGTAGAAAGAGGAGCTCCCGTAAAACCTGTAGGTGGTAGAATAATGACGCTTGGAATAGAAAGGGGAAGGACTAATGGAGAGGATGTTATAAAGAAGTGGGTAGACTCTCAAAGATTGATATAATAAAAACATTTATATTTGTATCATGTTAAGTCCAGCAAAAGGTGGTAGAAAAAAAAGATGGGAAATCGTTCAAAACGAAGATGGCTCTCGTGTAAAAAAGAGAATCAATAGAAGAGGCGATGTTATTATTAAAAAGATAACACCTATTCCTAAAGAAAAAACCCCAAAAGAAAAAGCTCCTAAAGAAGAAAAAAAATATAGCAAGGAAGAGACTAAGATCGCAATGTCAAAAGCTCAATCCCTTGTAGATAAAATAGATGGAGTTCCTGAAGACTCTACACCCAGAGAAAGAAAAAAGTTTTACAGAAAGAAAAAAAGAGCTCAAAGAAAAGTAGAGAGAGAAGTAATTAGAGCTGAAAGACAAAAAGAAAAAGAAGAAGAACCTCCAAGTCCAAAAAACCCCAAGTTAAAACTTAAAGTGTTTAAGGGTGGATATAAAGCAAAAGGCGGAGGCGGAAGAAAAAGTAAAAATCCATCTCCAAGCTGTCATTCTGGACAAGGTGGAAAATGTTTTGATGATTAAAAAATAAAAACAATAATAATGAGTTTAATTGATAGAATAAAAAAAGCAAGAGCTAAAGCAGAAAAATTATCTGGAAAAGCTGAAAAAGCAAAGTCTAAAGGAAAAGACAAGAGATTTACTAGACTAGAAAAAAGGTCTGAAAAGAAATCGGGGAAAGCTGATAAGCTTACAGGAAAATTAGGAGCAAAAGTTGCTGCTGCTTCTCTTAAAGCAACGACTTTTAAGCCATCAACCTATATGATGGGAACTTCTTTTGGTACTGGTCTTAGCAACATCTCATCATCTGATTCCTCGGATAAGCCATTAAAAGAACCCAAAGACACATCTAGAAAAGAGTCTTATAAAATGAAGCCTAGAAAAAAACAATAATAATTAATTACGGAAAAATGAAAGCAGGTAACAACAAAATGAACAATTTAAAAATGTCATTTAAGAAAAAATCTGGCAAAAAGATGACCAAGAAAGAAAAGTTCATGGCAATTCTTGAGGCTGCTAAAGCAAAAGCTGCGGCTGCTAGAGCTAAAGGGAAGTCAAAACCTAAAAAGAAGTAATAATGAAAAAAAGAGGAAAAGCAATGATGGCTATTCTTATCGGAAAAGATATGGCGGGAAAATCAAAGAAATGTAAAAAGTGTAAGGGCAAGTGCTCATGCGATAAATATTAAATCAATAACTAAAATATTAAGATATGTCTAAACCAAATATGAAATCCAAGATGCTTGGTGGAAAAATGCCCACTCCAGAAGAGCCTAGAAAACAAAAGAAAACCGAAAAAAGAGTAGACGTACCCGCTAAAGGGGTTTTTAGGTCTAAAGGTGGATTCTTGCGAGGAGGTCTAAAGGCTAAAAAAATGGCTAAGGAGTATTCTGAAAAAAACCCTGGTGAAACAGGAACGGCTATAAAGACAAAACAAAAGTGGAAGTTTCAAACCAGAAACTATCCAGACAACATTTACCGCACAAAAACAACACAGTTCAAGGATGGTACAAAGACTAAAAAAACATCTAAAGACCAAAATATTAAAAAGTCAAAAGATCCAAATTACAAGGGGCCTTTAGACAATTTAAAATATTAAAATATGATTCATACTGATAAAGACAGTATGATTAAGGGTCATATACCCACGGAGGCGTGGAAGCCATCACATGAAGAATTTGAGTATCCAAAATCATTTGTAGATTGGATAGACAGTATTAACTCTGGGTGGCAGAATAAAAAAGAATTCAGACCCTTTAGTCTTTACTGCGACCAAGCCGATAAATGGCTAAAAGATAAATCTACCATCATGGATTTTGACAACGAAGAAGATCAATATGATTGGCTCGTTGAAGAGATTCAAAGATGCAAAGACAATACATTATATTTTTGTAACAAATATGGATTTATAAAAGAAGATAAATCCGAAGGGGGTATGTTAAAATACTCAGCATGGGATGCTCAAAAAGTTTTGTTATTCTTATTTGACTGCGGGTATTCGTTTATGATAGGTAAGGCTCGTCAGATTGGTTTTACAACAACAATGTGTTTGGCGGGAATGAAAAGAGTAAACCTAAACAAGTCTTATTTTATAAAGTTTGTTACACACTCTGAATCAAAAGGTATAGAGATATTCCGAGACAAGGTTAAGTGGACATACACAAAGATTCCTGATCACATAGCTCAAGAGGTAAAAAACTGGACAGATAAGGTCATGTCATTTGACAAGAAAGGTCAAAAGAAAGGTCGTGACGAAGGTGGAGCTTCAAGGTTCCAGGTAGACAGTCCACAAGTAGACGCAATAAACGGTGGTTCTCCATCTGCAGTATTCGTAGACGAGATAGGTTTGTTTGATATCTTTGGAGAAATGATGCGAGAAGGAAGGCCTGCATTGTTTAAGTATAACCCTGACACGGGTAAAATGACCATGCAACAACAGTTTATGGCTTGGGGTACTGGCGGTGAAATGGATAAAGGCGGTTCAGTATTTGAGTCTGAGTTTAAGATGTGCTTAAAACAATGGAAAGAAGGTAATTATGAGTACGGTATTATACCTTTATTCTTTAATGCTTATGCTAGAAGAGGCGTCACAGATGCTCACATCAACAACGAAAGAAAAGCATACCTAGCGCTAGAGGGAACAAAAAAAGGTGAGATAGCAAAGGTTCAGTTTCATCAACACTATCCCATAACTGTAGACGATATGTTCTTGCGTAAATCAAGAACTTTAGTCCCTATAAGTTTATGCAATCAAAGGCTTAACGATATATATGGTAAAGATGTGCCTATTGAATATGGGTACTTTGACCCAATACTGGATATGTCTCAACCAACAGCAGACTTGTTAACCACGCATAGAATTGTTGGTGCAGAATGGATACCTACAAAAGGTAGAGAAGACATAAACACATCTGCAGTTATTGTGCATCACCCTCCAAATGGAGAGGTTTGGAAAAACAGATGGTATCAAGGAACTGACCCTATTAATTCAGAAACAGGTCACTCTAAAATGTGTAGTGCTATATGGGATTCATATACAAACTCAGTGTCTTCAGTTGTTTTTCATAGAGATAGAAAATTTAAACAAACTTACTTGCAAGTGCTTCTTCAAAGTCTTTATTACGATCAGCAAAAAAGAGGAGGCGTAAAAGAGCTTATAGAAAATAATATCGGAGACATGCACCTTGACTTTCAAGAAATACATGGGTTTAGAAATAAATTTACCGCTATGGCTCAATTACCAGAATATCTTCAAACACATTCTGGAAAATGGTTTGGCATATCTAATAAAGCTAACACAGCTCCTAGAATTATAGCTAAAACCGAGGAAATGCTAGATACTTACGCTGAGAGTATAGACGTACCTTGGATATGGGAACAATTAAAAACTTTTGTAGAAAAAGACTTAAGAAGTTCCACGAGTCATAGGCAGACAAGATACCAAGCGGCAGACACTAGATATGATTATGATGATGCTATATTTGCAGTTACATTTGCGTATATAAATGCACAATCACACTCAAGGTATGAACCTGAAAACATAAAAACAGCACAAGGAGACAACAAGGTTGTAACTAGATATATTCAATCTAAGGAAACTAATTACAGGATGAAACTTGCAAGGGTCGATTCAAAAACAGGAAAAATCCTAAAAATTATCAATTAGAATATTGCATATATTTGTGATATAAAACTTTAAAAAAAAGATATGCCTTTATATGTAGGAGATAACGAAATATTTGGTGGAGACGCTTCAAACGTGCAAGACACTAAGGTAAACAATGTAGAGATTAAAATACAAGGAACAGGTTTTGGGTCTGACTCAATTGCAATTGGCACAGAAAGCACTATTTCTTCAAATACACAAACTCTTGCAGTAGGTGCAAACGCTCACAAAAATAATGAAGGTGTAGGAAATACAGCTATCGGATGTAGAGCCCTTCAAGGGGATGGTAATAATCCTAGCCTACATGGCGATTGGAACACATCAGTAGGTCTTCAAGCTGCGTCTGGCGTAACTGGAGATGGAAATACTGTTGTAGGTTCAGAAGCATGGGGCGCAGGAACACTTAGCGCAGCTATAGCCTCAGGACAGTATAATACAGTCGTAGGAAGAAAAGCTGGATATTTATTAAATACTGGTTCAAATAATGTTTTAATTGGGTTCCAAGCAGGAACTGGAGCTAATACTATTGCAGGAAGCCTTAAAACAGGAAGTAATAATATCTTAATTGGAACAAACTCTTTAGATATCTCAGACCCGATAAATAATCAGATAATACTTGGAGATGTAAATACTACAGATTTGTTTTGTAGTGCTACAACTATACAATTTTTGTCTGATAAAAGGGATAAAAAAGATATTAAAGTTATTTCTGCTGGACTAAATCTAGTTAAAGATTTAAAGCCTGTTGAATTTGTTTGGAATCATAGAGATGAAAACTTTGAAAGAAACGGGTCTAAAGATTGTGGATTTATTGCACAAGATTTAAAGATGGTTCAAGAAAAATATAATTTGTCTGAAGAATTAAAACTTGTCAAGGAGGGCGTTGTATCAGACACAATGCACGCAGCTCCAGCAAGGCTTCTACCTATATTGGTGAAGGCAATCCAAGAGCTTTCTGCAGAAGTAGAAAAATTAAAAGCATAAAATGGCATATATACAAAAATCAAATTTTAAGCCTCAAGTAAACTCAAATAGCAATGAGAATAATATGTTCTTTGACATTAGGTATCTCATTCAAGCTATCGAAGGTGCATCAATATATGTAAATGGATTTAGAATAACTAGCTGTTTAGAAGGTAATATACTTTTGCCTGAAAATGCAACTGTAGAGTATACTGGACCGTTAACTTTATGCCCTGATGCGACACTAACAATTCCAAATGGAACAACTTTAACAATAGTATAAAATGGAATCTAAATCCCCGATAGACGTTATAAAGTAGACCAATCTATTTGAAATTGAGAAAGTATAACTTTTGATTTATCAAATCCTAGTTTTTTATTTTCCCAAATACATCCGTGTTCGTTTTCTTTAACTAGTTCGTATTCTTCTTCTATGGAATAGAAATGTTTCATTTCTTTTTTATTCATTTTCTTATATGACATCCTAGTGTATCCGTGTCCATCTTCAAATGAGTTTTTATTAGAGTTGTACCAATAAAGATGATACTCTGTAACGTATCTAGTGGATTCAAATATTGGTGTTATATAAGATTTTGTGATAAAATGTTGAGTTTCGTCTCCTATTACTTGTGAAAGTTTATTACTAGAGTATGACGAAGATGTACTCAATTTACATTATTCTATTTTCCCATTCTTTCATGATAAAATTTACTTCCGCTCCTAAATCCCAAACAGGAATGGTAACATAATTTTCATTCTTATCAGTGTTTAACCAACAAATATAACAATTTCCTACACTTATTTTAGTGTTTTTCTCTATTATGTGTTTGTATATACCTAGTTGAAGGCTAAATTTTGTCATTTCACAATCATCTAAGTGGTCTAATCCGTTTATTAACTTATTACCATAAGGACTATGGTCTTTTATCTCTTTATTAGTCTTATAGTCCCATATTTGATACTCATTAGAAGTTTCATTATAGAAAAGCTTATCTACCATTCCACATATTCCTGACTCATAATCTCCAACAACTAATTCTGCTTTAGCAAGTATTAACTTTCCTTTAGTGTCATTAAAAAAATTATCTACAAAACTTAAAAGATTGGGATTTATCTCAGACAACTGAGGGTCTTCGTATAATTTGTTTTGAAATAAGTATTCAGCATAAGCATGTACATGTGTACCTTTAAATGCAGCGGAATCCCTTTTATCCTCCCAGTCTTTTAACACTTGAATTACGGGTATGTTATGCTTTTTAGCATACCTAGTTGCTATTAGTTCTGACTCAAAAGGTTTTTGATACTGTCCAACAATAGAAGTAACCGAAGTACACTCTTTTTCTCTGTAAAAGTAAGTGTGAGATCGTTCTCTAAATATTATATCTCTAAACTTGTCTAGCTCTTTTAATATAGATGAATCAATCATATTAAATCAACCTCCTCTACCTCTTTCATTAAATCTTCTAATGCTTTTTCCATCATTTCATCTTCATCGGATAAAGGTCTAAATCTATTAGAAAGAAAATATTGAAACTTAGATCCTTCAGCTATATTCACTTCGGCAAGTTTATACCCAAGGGTCATTCTTTGTCTTGCTAGGTTCTTTGCGTCAACAACTGTGTAGATTTCATTTTTCTTAATCCACTCTCCAATAAAACCATCTGGTTTAGCATTATCATTAACACACACAACTCTAAAACTGTCCATAATTCCATACATAATTTTTAAAAAAACCCCCAGGTATAATTGTATGGTTGGACTGGATAGAGAATACAAGGGGGTTCAAAGTAAAATAAAAAAGCCAACGACCAACCAACTCTAATGTTGAAGCAAATATAGTGCATTTTTTAAAAAAAACAAAAGAAAACAAGAAAAAAGAAAAAGAAAGAAAAGAACCAAAAGAAAGAAAAAGAAAAAAGAAGAAAAGAAAAGAAAAAAAAGTTTTCTCTAAAAAAGTTATTAACAAAGTGTGTTTTCCTTAAAATTTTGCATTTAAAAAACATATATATTTGTAACGCTATGCACTGTGCATGGTTTTTTACAAACCAACACCGACTTATGTCCGTGTATAATACATTTTTAAAATGGCTTTTAATTATCAATTTCCTAGAATCGGTAGCGTAGATACTGTTACTGTTCTAAACACACCTGCTGGTACAGATTACGATCTAGACGCAGGTACAATTACTATTAAAGATGAAGACGAAAATGCTTCTTTAGTTGTTCGAGCATGTGATTTAATCGCGTTTGATCAGACTGATTTTACAGCTGGTACTCCTCACTCTGTAGATGTAGACCTTACAGGTATTACAGTAGTTAACAATAGAGTTTATTCTCTTACTGTTTCTGCTCCAAACGTAAAGAATTTCTTTGGTGGTGGTCGTGAGACTGGTGCGATTTATCAAACTCGTACTTACAACATCTCTTCTGACGTTACAGCTACTGTTGGTGAAATTCAAGCTGCATTTGTTGCTGCTATCGCTGCTGATCCAGGAGCTTACTTTACTGCTTCTGCTGAAGCTGGAGATGTAGTTCGAATTACTGCTTTATCTGCTGACGCTGGAGCATTAGAAATTACTGCACCTGCTGGAGCCACTAAGGCTGACAATGCTGCATTTGTTGCACCTGTTGGAACTGAAGCTGAAGTTTTGGCTTACGGAATTAGTGCTGCTGTTGCTGATGCTGCTGGTTATGATAGATTCATTATCAAACACAGAAAATTCACTCGAAGCAATGCTATTAGCGGTCTTCAAGCTGTTCTTCCTGCTATCTCTTTAGTTTACCTAAAGCAAGATGCTGGAGGTACTGGAGCTGCTGTAACAGCGATTACTGATTTCCTTGATGGAACTCACACTCCTGTTGCCGACTACCTAGGGTGTCCAGCACTGTAATTAATTTTTAATTATATTTGTAGGGTAGGGGTAAAATCCTCTACCCTATTTTTTTATTAATTTTATGGCAAGAAAAGAAGTTGATATTGTTCTTTTCGGTTTAGACAGGGATGGAGACTTAAGAATAGAGTACCCCGAACTAGCTGAAGTAGAAGAGTTTAAGTCGTTAAAAGTAAAAGAAGTAAGACTTTGTTGGTTTTTAGGCAATAGAACAAGCCCAATATATAAACTAGATAAAGCAAAAAGACTTATAAAGGCTTTAGAGTTAGTGTACGGAAAAAGTTACAGCTCAAGAAAAGACCTTCAAGGTATATTAAATGGTGAAATGCCAGAACACCTTGTTAATGGTATAAGAAAAATGGAGTTGTTCAATCCTGAGTACAGGCTGAGAGCAAAACTTATGAGTCAATACATGTTTGAAGTGCTTAATGATATGATTATTGTAGACAATACTACTCTTGCAACAATGGACATAGATGAGAAAAAGAAATATACCGACTTGGTTGTTAAGATTCATTCTGAACTTCCTGATATGGTTAAAACGTTAGAGACTTCTTATGGCGCTAAAACTATTGAGAAAAAGACTAAGAAAGAGGTTCTTGTAAAAATTAACGACATACTATGAGTTACATGTTCAGCACAAATAGGATAAGACCTAATAAGCTACAATCAAAAAAAGACAAGAAATACCATAGTGACTATGCTAAGTTTTGTTTGTCTACCATGGACAACTACATATATAGAAGGTATATAAACAGGTGTTTAGTAAACTGGTCTTTCTTTAAAGGTGGCGATGGTCAATGGATATTTGATGAGGATGTAGAATCTTTCTTTTTAGACGAATCTGGAGATGTTAGAAACAGGCTCAAATGGACAAAGAATGTTATAAAACCTATGGTTCAACAGTATGTAGGTAATGCTATAAGAATGGACTATACTGCAAAAGCTTCATGTATATCTGACTTTGTAATAAATAAAAGAGAAGAAGATTTAGCTAAAATAAAAAGAGCAGAGATTATTGCTCAAGAGTTTCCAGAGTTTGAAGAACAAATAAAAAATGAAAATCCAATAGGAGATAATCCTTTAGAAACTGAAGAGATATTTCAAAACATGTTTGTTGGGGATTATGAAGAGTCGATAAACAACTTATTAAAATTTATTGCTGAAGACGTTGATTTAGAGTCTATTAAGGTTCAGCTGTCAAGAAACCTTGCCCTATGTGGAATGGGTATATATAAGGGGTTTGAAAACAACGATATATATGATGCCGAGTGTATAAATCCTTTGTTTTTTGGATGGGACATGTCCGCTCAAAAGCCAGACCTTTCAGACGCTGAATACATGTTTGAATGGTACTATATGGATAGTCCTAGTATATTTGAAAGATATCAAAACCTCTCTAAAAAAGAAAGACAAGCTATAGAAAACTATTCAAACGTAAATAGTCAAAACTCTATGCACAAGTTTGTAAACAACGTATATACTATTCCTGGCTCTAAAATACCTGTTTATGAGGTATATTGGAAAGACGTAGAGAAAAGAGAGTACGGGTGGGTAGAAGATGAATATGGATACCCATTCTATACAATGATTAACGATCCTGATTCTGATTATACAGATAAAGACTTAATAAAACCTCCAACCGACAAGCATCAAGAAGAGATGGGGGATAAGAAAAAACACAAGATATATGTAGACATAATGAGATTCTGCATATTTATACCTCAAGAAGAGATAGGTCAGGAAATGGGAGATGTAGTTCTTGATTTTGGTGTTATGCCTTATCAAGAGAAAAATCTTTACGATCCTGCAAATGTTAAGTTCCCTTACAAGTGCTATACATGGGTTTACGACAGAGGAGAGGTTTTAACACCTTTAGACGATGTTATAGACCCTCAAAGATTTTTAAATAGAACCATATCTGTTATTGAATCTCAAATGGCTAACATGAGAGGTACTGGTACTGTTATATCAAAATCAGCAGTAGATGATAGAGATGCCGAGTCTGATGTTGTTAGAAACATAAACTCTTCAAAACCTATATTTGTAGACACCGATAGAGTTGGGTCTGTTCAAAATGCTATAGGAACTTATGGTACAAATATAGGAGGGGGAACACTACAAATGTTTCAAGTCATACAATCTGTTCAACAATCTATACAAGACGTAACTGGAGTTAATGAAGCAATGACAGGAACTCAGGGTGGTGGAGATGTTTTAGTTGGTGTTGTTGAAGCTCAAATACAAAGAGGTTCTTTAGTACAAGAACCATTCTACTGGGCATTAACATCTATACTGAAACAAGCTTACGAACACATGTCAACGGTAGGAAAGGCTGTTTATTTTGACAACCCTAGAAGGTTAGCAATGATGGTTGGAGATAAAGGGTTAGAAACAATAACAATAACAGAAGACGACTTGCTTCAAGATTATAGAGTTTTTGTTGACAGGTCAGAATCAAAAGGACAATCAGAAAAAGCTGCAGATCAGTTATTGTTTACTCTATTACAGGCTGGACTAATAGATGCGCCTACTTTCTCTAATCTTCTCGGTAGAGCAACACCAGAAAGAGTGGCTAAATCTTTAAGAGAGTTCCAGGCTGATAAATTGATGGCCGAACAAAAAGCTGCACAAGCTCAAAATCAAGGAGTATCAGCAGGTCAGCAGCAAGAAGCTCAAGCTATGCAACAAATGCAGCAAGCTCAAGAGGAGCAAGAAATGGCTCAGGCTGAAATGATGGACACACAGCATGAACAAAAAATGCAAGAAATAGCACTAAAAGAACAGGCTAAACTAGAAAGAGAAGAGATAAAAAATAGACAATAGTTTAATTTTGTAATTTTGAATAAATAAATAAGTAATATGAGTGAAGAATTCGAAAAAGAAGTCGAGTTAGCATCAGAAGGACTTGAAAGCCAAGAAGCGCAATCTGCTCCTCTAACAGAGGAAATGACAACAGAAATGCAAGACCAAGTTAGACAACTTGAGTCATTGGCTAAGATGGACCCAGAATTTGCAAACTCTGACGAGTATAAAGACCTAATGAGTTCTATTGAACAGCAAGAAGAGCAGGTAGGCAATGAAGAAGAGGAAGAAGTAGAAGAAGTAGAAGAAGCAGAAGAGATAGAAGAAGAAGCAGAAGAAGATGACACCTTTGGTTTATCTAAAACAAAAAAGAAGTCAAAAGAATTTTCTGTGGACTTTGATGTTCCAGATGAAATGATTGATATGATTTCATCTAAATTTGGAATTAAAGACCCTTCTAAATTTTTTAACTCTGTAGATACTTGGAGGAATCAAGCTCAAGAGGGAACTTCAGCATCTAAAGAGTACGAAGCTTTATCTTCTGACCTTCAAGCCATGCCTCATGAAATAAAAGCAGCTATACAAATGTGGGCTAATGGAGATGATTATTCTCAAGCTTTTAATTCAAACGAAAGACTGGACTTCTCTGAATCCTTTAGGGATCAAGACGCAGAGAACCTTGTTCAGCATTATCTAGAAGATGAATACAATGAATTAGTTGACGATTATAATCGTGAAAAAATTGATGATTCAGAATTCGAAGATAAGGTAAATCTTTTAGCGAGAACAACTAAAAGAATGTTTAATCAAGATGTGGAAGCACAAGAAAGAGAACGTGAGAAATTCGTTGAAGAACAGCAAATGGAATACCAAATGCAAAAAGACAGCGCACTTCTTTCCGTTGAAAATCTTGGTAAGGCTTATCCCAACTTCAGTCGCTCTGAAATGACAAAAATTAAGAGGGTCTTGGTTGATGGAAATCTTGACAGCATATTTGTTGATAATGATGGGAAATACAAAGAAGACGCAGCCGAGTTGCTTGCTTACGCTATGTATGGTAAAAAACTCCTGTCTGCCGCAGAAAAGAAAGCTGAAAGAAAAGGGGAAAGTAAGGCTAATTTAAGAACTGTAGATTCTAGTCCTAAAAACATAAAGCGTCAAAAATCTTCTGATCAACAGAGAGGTAAGAACTTAGATGCTGTTGGACATTTGAGTTCTGCGTTTAAGAAAGACCCTTACGCTTAGTAGTATATTTTTAAACAAAAAAAAGACAAATATGTCATTGTATAATCCAACGAACCCTCCAACTTCAGGGTTCACAAACCAAAACATGAACTCAGTAGGTTCTGAGTATGCAGCTACATACGGACACGATATTTCGTTGTTGGTACAAAAGCTGACTAACCGAGCAATCTTTGATGCTGCACCTCAGCAATTCATGGACCTCAAATTAATGAACATGGTTCCTGCAGAGCAAGTGAACTCTGATGAATTCTTCTATCAGGAGATGGGATATCAGCGTGAGCCTTTAACTGCTACTGTTATTTCAGCTGGAGTTACTGCTCCTGCACAGCAGACAATCACTGTTTCATCTGTAGCAAACATTTCAACTAACACAATTATCTCTTACCCTGATGGGTCAAAAGGTAACGTTGTTGACATTCTTTCTGCTACGTCTCAAATTGTTGTTGCTCCTTACTCTGGTGACTCTTTACCAGCAGTTGCTGTAAACGATGTATTGGCTAACGTTTCAACTGTCGATTATGATGGTTCTGAAGGTTTTGCTCAGTATTTCCGTGCTTCAGTTATTGAGCGTAACAACTACGTTCAGTTGTTTAACAAAGCTATCCGTTACTCAGAAGTTGAGCTTCACAAGTTGAGAAACTTAGGAACTACTGACAACTTCCTAGAAATGGAAAGAAATGCAATGTTCAACCAACACCGAATTGACTTATCAAACGCTTTCTGGGCGGGTCAAAAAGGACAGGTTGTAACTGCAAACGGAACAGTTGCTAAAACTACAGGTGGTGTTTACACTGCTATGGTTGATGCAGGCGCTCCTAATACAACTGCAACTACAGCTACTTTAGTTGATGCATTTGAGGATATGGTTCTTTCTTCTGAGTATGGAGATTACGGATCAGCTCGTATGGCGTTTATGACTCCAACTGTACACAGACAATTGTCTTTAGCGTACAAAGAAGAGTTAACTCGTTATGCTCCAAATGATGAAATCGCATTGTTGAACTTGAAAGAAGTTAACCTTGGTTCTTCTAGAATTGTACTTGTACCATTCAAGAGATTTGAGGATTCAGCTTCATTCCCAGCATCTTGGTCAAACAAGATTACTATTCTTGATATGAAAAACATCAAGAGATGTCAACTATGGGGTGAGCGTTCAGGAGATACTTTAGCATTGTCTGATGGTATTCCTAAGCGTTACGCTGATGTTTATGTTGATTGCAACATGGGTATCAAGTTTCACAATCCATTAGCTTGTGCTTGGTTAGATTTAATCTAAT
>JAAHTH010001164.1_pt1 | contig 23914 bp, 22 predicted proteins | sample 6116091 | NCBI WGS metagenome assembly JAAHTH01 (sample SAMN13939990, study PRJNA603662) | sponge metagenome | isolation source: marine sponge | host: Mycale hentscheli | place: New Zealand | collected 2006 | reverse complement strand
TTAATTACAATATTATTTTTTTTAATTTTTTTGTAAAAGTTTTTAAAAAAAAATATATTATAAATATATAAAAAGGATGTTTAAACAACAAGGTTCAGGAGCATTTATTCCAACTAAGTCAGTCGAGGTTAAGCCCGAAGCACAAGTAGATTATGACGGTAAAAACCAAACTCAGGTAAGATTTCTCTTACCCCAATATTTAGGATTTATTGACCCGAAAGAATGTAAATTACAATATAAATTATCTATGAGTGGACGTGGTAGAGTCCAGCCCAGTTCACGAGCAGGGGTCCATAGTTTATGGAGAGATTTTAGAATCCAGGACGGGACGGGACAGACTACTATTGAGGAAATTCAGGATTACGATGTCCTTACGGCTCAGTGGTGGGGATATACTCAAAATCACTCAATCTCTTCCAGGCGAACTATGTTCGAAGGAAAATCGGAAAGTCCAGCCGTGGGCGAAAGTCTTTATTATGCTCAAGAAGGTGACTGGGCTTCTGGCGATGTTACCGCTAAACTCAGTGCGAAAACTTTGGAAATCGAACAGCCACTTTATTCTGGTATTTTATCATCGGACAAGGTTTTTCCACTAGTCGCCACCCAGGGTCTCCGTTTACAGATGACTTTGGATAATGTCGCACGGTCTCTTGTATACCAGACAGGGTCTCTTGGGGTTCAGGCTGGAAAGGATGCCAGTGTTAGTGCTGTCGGACTTAAAGTCGCCAAGGCTGTCGGAGATGATAGTAAAGGTGCCATAGGAGATACAGAGTCTATCGCAATCCAACGACCTTCGGATAATGCTTCTGGTCGAGGAGTATTTAGAAACGCCACTCCTTATAATAATAATCCATTCGATATCGGTGATAGAATTTATGTCGGAGTCGGAGCAGATGTGGAAAGTCTAGGAGTTATCACAAAATTCGACAAAGATGGTGATACCGATTTACAGATTACATACATTCCCGACCGTGCTAACGGAGTCGGTTTAACCAAGGCTCACGCCATCGGAGCCCCTGTTTATTGTCTTTCTGGTGAGCGTCTTTCTGGTTACACTCCTCAGGATGTTCCAGCCCAGCAAATCTTAGATGCCCAGGTGGCGGTTAATTATACTATTTCTGATATTCAGTGGATTTTAGGCGTAGTCTCACCTCCTGATAGTTATGTTAAGGCAATGATGTCCCAGATGAGTTCCAGTAAAGGTCTCGCTATGGATTTTAAAACTTATTCCACATATCGTGTAAATCTTACAGCCACTAACGGTTTAACTAATCAACTTATCCCCGCTACTTCTATGAGGGCTTATTCGGTTTTATCCGTTCCTCTCGCCCAGAGTAAACAACTCGCACTCGAACAGGATTCACTCGCTGGTGTAATTGACGGATGCCAAAATTATCAGTATGTTTTAGGAGGTCATTTAATTCCCGACCGTCCTATTAAATTAGACAAATACACCGAAGTTCCTTCAAGAAGTGATGCTCTCCATCTTATTGAGTTAGAAAAATCACTTGTTAACTGTGGTTATGGTGTCCGTGATATTCAGAGAATTCCAGAAAAATTCCTCCTTGGTCGTGCTTTTTCAAAATACGGACAGGTCGCAGATTTAAACTCGAGGGATTTATCTTTAAGAGTAGAATATTCACAAGCCACCGAGCAGAAATTGTATAACCACTATGTCTGTCATATTAGGCGACTCCAGATAGTCCAAGGTCGAGTGATGGCATATTAAAAATGTTTAATTTTTTTATTTTTTCCAAAATATTTAATTTAATTAATTACGATAATTAAATTAAAATTTTAAATTAAAGTTTTTAAATTAAAAAAAAATATATACTTATTATAAAATGAATGTTGTCAGTGTTGAAAAGGCAGAAATATTCCCTCTCAATCCTCCATCCAATGGTGTTTATTCTTTTAAGGGAGGCTTCCCGATAATCCAGTTCCAAATCGCTAACCAGGATAAACTCCTAAATGCTAAAACTTTAAGACTTAATGGAACTTTTAGACTCCAAAAACCAGGTGGCGGGAAAGTCACAAATGTAGGTGGTGGACCCGCTGACAGTAACGGTATCGCTCTATCTTCTCGTGTCGGTATTCCTTCCGTATTCCAGCAAATTACTCTCGCTACGCAGTCGAATCAGACTCTCGAAGTTGTTAGAAGTTATGGAAGATATCTCGCAAGTGTGGTCCCTGTAACACATTCTCAAAGCGACCTTGATACTGTTTTACAGCAAGGTAATCCTGCCTCGTCTTCCCGTTCTTTTGTAGGGGCTCACTCGGTTAACGAAGATGTCTCATTTTCAATTCCTTTGAGGACTGGTCTTCTTAATTCTGGACAGCCTATTCCTCTCGGTAATAATGGTCTCCGTGGTATGCTTATTAATTTAGAACTCGCCCCCGATTCTCACGTAATTAGTGGTTATTCTACTTTCGACGGTTCAGGCGTAGAAACTAAAAAACTTTTTAATCCTATCGCAACTGGTGCTTATTACGAGTTACAGGATTTAACTATAACTTATGACCTTTTGGTTCCAGACGAAAGTGGCAGACAGCAAATGTCTACCCCAGCCACTGGTCAGTTCGTGTATAATAGTATCTCTCAATTATACGGAGTTCTTAACTCATCCGACCAGACTCAAAATTATAATTTAGGGACCCAGAATACTTTAAGTGTCTTCCATTCTTTTATTCCTACAACTTTTATTAATAACTATGCCCAAGACGGATTTTCTACAGGTAGACTGAAGAATAGTGCGGGAGGACAATATAATGCGACGGCGAATATTAAGCGTGTTACTTATATTAGAGGAGGCACTAAATTCCCTCTAGACTATTCTTTGGAAGTAGAAGAAGAGGCACGAGAAGTGAGACCTCAGACTCAGTTAGAAACTAAATTTATGGATTCTATTAAACCTCTTCCAAGTGCTAATCACTCTCTTATGTCTCTCCAGACACAGAATAAGGTCCCTGACCAGATAGGCTTTGAACTTGGTTCGACTCCAGACCAGTCGTCTACTCTCGCCGACCCGTTACCTGTATTCGGTGCTGGTATTAATATGGACCCTCTTTCCAGGGTCGGTGTAGACTTTAAGAATACTAATTATGGCATCCGTATTGAATCAGACTTGGACGGTGCTTCTCCTAATTCAGTTTATACATATGTGGTGGCTAAAAATGTCCTTACTTACTCTCCGAACGGGATTATGGTTCAGACTTAAAAAACTTTAAATTTTTTAAAATTAGGAGTAAAATTAATTTAATTAATTACGATAATTAAATTAAAATTTAAAACTTTTAAATTAAAAAAAAATATATACTTATTATAAAATGGCAAGTTCAGATGTTAGAAGTATCCCCGAAACACTAAAACCATCAGTGATGAGTTCTGTGTCAACTATGAATATAGAGACAAATGTTCTCGACCCGATTGTTATTAATCAATCTTTCTGTCGCTTTGTTTTAGAGAGAAAAGGTATTCTTGATATGGGTTCAGTTATTACCCTGGCTGTCCGAACCGCTCCTGGTGCTTCGGGAGAAGCCTTCCTTCCAATTAAAACAGGTATTCACGGTCTTATTCAGAGAGCAGTTCTTCGTATAGGTTCCCGTGTTGTCGCTATTACAGACGAGTATGGCACATACCAAACTATTAGGAGACAATTTAAAACTCCAGAAGAAAAGTCTCAAAAAGATATGGTTAAGGCAGGGACCACAGATGTTGTCTGTCCCGATATCGCACAAAGCGGTCTTTTACAGTTACGTGATGCGGTATACGATACGGCAGGAGATGCGACAGTTCTTTCCCAGTATGCTCTTAAAGCATCAGACCAGGAGACCCCAGTTTTTTCCATTCGTCTTTCCGAACTTTTCCCCGCTATGAGAGAGGTCCAGTTACCTCTTTATCTTATCGCCGAACCTTGTTCGATTGAGTTATCTTTTAAGAGCCAGGGAGCCGTAGATGCCCAGGAAGGCACTATCTGTTGTTTTAAATCTACTGTCGTCGAAGCCAATAAGGCAGTCCAAGTTTCCACAGCAAATGTTAAATTTCTCGCCGATTACTTAACTTACGACGATTCCAGGATGGACGAAACTGCGAAGATGGTTATGAGCGAAAGTGGTATGGTTATCCCTTACGAGGATATCGTAATGACTTCCACTAACTTTCCTCAAGTGGCTCAACCCGCTGGGGGTTCTCCTTTGGAGACAAAGGTTGTCCGAGATTTAGGTCTTTCTGGTATGACTGTTCGGGCTATTCTGGCTCATATGAAAAAATCAGGAGTTCATCCTCTTTTGGGTCAATACTCCTCAGATGCCTACAATATTCCAGATAAATATAATTTAAGAATTAATGATAAACAAGTTTACCCCAGAGAAGTAGAATCCGAAACAGTTAAGTCGCATGAACTTGGTCTCGTCTTTGGGACAGATATTTCTGTTAGTAGTGGCGAATATAGTAAAGATATCTCTACCGATAAGTCTACTGCTGACCGCACCATTACTAATCAAGCATTTACCGCAAAAACTTTTGAAGGACACGCACAGACTTCTCTTCTCGGTTCCCAGCATTATCTTGGTGTAGACCTTTCAATTAGTCCTCTTAACACTCCAGGAGTAGGACAGCAAATCGGTCAAAAGCCAGTTCAGATGTTACACACTATCACTTCTACTAATACTGACTTCGGAGGACGTGATGTTAAATACTTTTCTTCCGTGGAAAGAGTTATGAGGATTAAGGGTGGACAGGTAACCGTGTCCTCATAATTTAAAAATGATTTTTTAATTAAATTAAACTATTTAAAAAATAAATTGTATAAATAATTATCTATATAAAATATATAATGCCGAGAAAATCAGGATGTGCGAATACCAGCGATTATAAATATAAAGTTACCGAAGGCGGTGAGACTAATTACTTTGTCTCTCAAAAAGAGATTCAGGATAAGTACGATTTAAGAAGAACAGCGATTTATTTTATGATACACTCTCCAGAAAGAAGAAAAGACCACAGAGGGCTAACTATACAGAAACTCGAGGAACCGTTACCCGTTTATAATATAGTTAACGAAGACCAAGAGGGCGAAAGAGTTATAAAATACCAAAAAATAAATTATTAAGTGTGAGTGATGGAATATGAATTTTTTATATTTTTTAAATCCACTATAAAATAATCTAGTGCTATGCCGAGGAGTGTAATAATCTCCATAATAATAATTACTATATTTACCATTTTTTATTAAAGATATATTTTAATATTTAATATTCACGATATTAAATATTTTGATTAACTGGACATAAGTGGCATATACTTTCTTTTATAATGTATATGCCACTCTTGTCCATCCGAGATTTTTATAAAATAAAATGTTTAAAAATAGTGGTTTAAAATTAGTATTTAAAGATAAAATATTATCTAATTATAATATATAATAAAATGATTAAAGAGAAAGAATTTAAAAAAATTGATTTACAAAAAGAGAAAATGAATTGCTTAAACAATTTAAATAATAAAATGATTAATACAGAATTCGATGGAATGTTAAAATTTCATCTCCAAAATGGACTCAGTAAATTTCCAAGCCATGAATGGAAGGCAAGTAACCGCCATTTATGGAATACCGACAAGCATAAAACTGGACACAAAAACTGGGGCTTACCGTGTGGTAAAAAAAATAATGTTATCTTACTCGATTTAGATTTTTATAAATGGAATGACGACCATCCTTTTTACGAGTTATGCGGAGACGATTTTGAAGGATATTTAAAAAGCCTTAACACAGTAACGGTAAGAACAGGGCATCTCGGATGGCATTTATGGTTTAAATGGACTGATAAAATTAGGACCCGAGATAACCATAATTTAAATATAGACATAAAAAGCGACGGAGGATACGGAGTAGGACCAGGGAGCAAGATGCTAAAAGAAAAAGGGAAAGCCCCAGAGGATGAGGTCGGTAAAGTAGGATATTATAAAGAGATATGGAGAGAGACTAATAATACCCTAAACGATATACCAGAGGATTTAATAAACTGGTTACAAAAATACCAGCAAGTAGGATTAACAACCAGAAAAAAAACAACCTCCTCGAATACTGGTAATAAAATTTTAGATAGTATACCCTCCGACGGTAATCAGTATAATTATAATATTAACGACGATAAATTAGAAGAAGTAATTAAAAAATTACCAGAAACCGTATGGAGTGATTTTACCGAATGGTTTAAACTTACCACCGCTTTTAAAGCACTAAATCGCAAAGATATATGGGACCGAGAATGTAAACGCCATCCAGGTTATAATAAATATAAAAACGAGAAGGTGTGGAATGGTATTACGGGACATAATAATTTAAACATAGTAAACTGGATGCTCCATACTACGGGCGACAGGACTTTATTAGATTATATAAAATATAAACCTATACCGAAAAATAATTTAAATAAGTTAGGATTTAAATACGAGACTATAAGCAGGACAAAATTAGGACAAATAGAAGACGAAGGAATCGAGGACGATTATGTTAAGTTACAAGATTATAAAGATGTTTTTATAAGAAGCGATACAGCAACTGGAAAAACTACTTTATTAAAAAAATATATTTACAGCCAAAATAAACCTGTTATAAGTATTGTAAGCCGAGTAAGCCTGGCGGATAGTCATTACCACGATTTTCAAGAGCAGGGAATAAATATCCCTAATTACCATATCGCACAGGAAAAATGGTGGTTTAAAACGGGCGACTCGGTAGTAGTAACAATCGAAAGCATTAGAAGAATATCAGATTTAGATTTTTCCAATTATGTAGTATTTTTAGACGAATACGACTCGCTTATTAAACACTTACTTAAAAGCCCGACTTTAAACGGTAAGAGATGTTACTGCTGGAAAGTATTAAGACGGCTTATAAAAGAATGTAAACAGGTAGTCGCAGTAGATGCGGATATACATAGTAACCGAATGAAATTTATTAAAGACCTGGAACGGGATATAAGTATCGTGGAGAATACTTACAAACATAACAAAGGTATTAAGATGCGAGAGGTTTATAATTTTGATTCATTTTTAAAAGAATGTTTTAAAGTTAAAGATAAATTAATATCCTGTGATAGTAAAACAGATGCGGAAGTAATTTTTAAAGAAATAGTAAAAAAATCAGGGGCTAAACCGATTAACCAAGAAGAGAGCGAAATAACGAGCGAAGACGCAGACGGAGAAAAAAAGAAACTTAATAAGATACAATATCAACTTTATAAAGATGCGGAAGGTAAAACATATGCTCTAATTACGAGCGATAATGACGAATATGTAAAATTAGATTTATATGATATTGTAGTATTTTCACCAAAAATTATTTATGGTCTAGACTCTGTTAGAGAGCGACCAGTATACGCACATTATAAAGAACATACGATTAACCCGAGAGCGATGTTACAACAAGTCGCAAGATGTAGAAAAATTAAGGAGTTAGTATACATATTTTACAAGAAGAAATTTAAAGACGAAGTTTATGGATGTATAGACGATGTAAAAGAAGAATACAAAAAATTAAAAGAATATACAAGAGATTTTAAAGAATTACTTACGGAGGATGAAAGTAATTTATACGAGGAGATGTTAGTAGATTTAGAATACGAGGAGGACTGTTACTCGACTAACAAATATGCCCATTTTAGAACTGGAGGACTGGATAAAGGTTTTATAGAAGAGATAAAAGCCTTACAGACTGAAAGTAAAACACTGCTCGAAAAAGAAAAAAAGCACCAGGAAGAAAAGGAATTATTCTTTAACCCAGATGACCCGATACACGATAAAATAAATAAATACCTCAATTTACCCAAGGATAAGATGACGGAGAATAAAGATTTATTTATTAGGACTCAGGAATTAAATAAATATTTTAATAAGGCAAACTTCTTTTTTAAGGGAGAGATAGACTGGCAACAAACATTAAAGCACTCGGACGAGTTTTTAGTAAATAAATTAAGAGGTAACACTAATAAATATAAATTCTTATTACGAACTTTTAAAGAACTTGGAATTAGAGATAAAACTAAAATTAAACCCACTACAATAATTACGAAAGATAAAGCCCAAGATATATGGAAAGAATATAAAGCACTATGGAGGGACAGAGGTAAAGAACCAGACTTAACTATACCTTACGAACAAACAAAATGGATATGCGGTATTTACAGGAAATTATTCGGAGGAGATATGATATCGACCGAGAGGGTAAATGTAGGCAAAAAGAAATTAAATAATTATAGTGTTAATGACGAGGCTTTATACGGACAGCGGGATATTATGAGATATAAAGACGATTTATTACCAGTAGGAGACTTAAATTTTAAAGTAGGATACGAACACGAAATAATCGAAAATAAACTTATACAAAAACACCGCAAGGATTATAAATACTCGTTAAGATTAATTAGAGCAATTAAAGGTAACTTTACCGCACTTAAAACATATAAAACTTGCGGTGACGAATACGACGATTTATAATTATTTACAGCAACAATAACGAAAGCAACATAAGAAGACAGAACCCCCAAAAACTAATGTGCCGATTATTAAAGCATCTAACTGCGAATCGGAAAAACTATCAACCAACATTTTTAAATATATTAATATATTTAAAAAATATTTTGATTACTGGACAAGAGTGGCATATACATTATAAAAGAAAGTATATGCCACTTATGTCCACTTTAATTACTATATTTAATAAACTGTTTATCCAACATTAGTTATTTTGAAGATTTTTTACCTTTTTTAAACCCTTCAAAAACTTTTTCTGGCTTTACAGTCGGATTTTCTTCCTTTTTATACTGGGTGTGGACCCGCTTATCGAACTTGGTAAACGGTAACCCCTGTCGCTCCATATCGTTTAAATCATAATGTTTTATGTCATATTCAGGCATTTTTATTATATAATTTTAATATAGAAAATTAATTTAATTATTTTCTATAAAAAAAAATATAAGTATATATAAAATGTCGTTAATAACTTTAAGGTCAACACAGCAAGATAACGGGGCAAATGTTTCTCAAAGTGCTTCTAATTTTACCAACCATTTTAAGGAGGGCATCGTATTAGGACCAGGCAACACAATCGAACTCGTGTCGATGAGTATTATTAAATATCAAAAATACGAAGTTATCCAAGGTCAGAATGATAAATTTATTTTTAGGATAGGGTCGGGACCAGGAAGTCTCGGGGGAACACCTACTTATTCACAGCACGTAATTACTCTCGTCCAGGGTAGTTATAACGGAGCCGACCTCGCTACTCATATTCAGGAACAGTTAAATGCCTCTACAATTCTCGGTGTTTACGAGGGGACCTGGACCTGTGTATACACAGCAGAAGCAGACGGAAAAACCGCAAAATTTACAATTAATTATGGACAAAATGCGACCCCTGTTAAAAACGCAGACGAGACTGAATGGGTCCAGAATTACGGCTGGGGGGCTTATAACATTACTCCAGATGCGGTGGATAAAGATAATAAATTAAGATTTACCACTTTTGTCACTATGGGTCAACAACAATTAAATTCACTTTCTTTTGGATTTAGGAGTATACGAGGATTATTCTCAAACGGAGGAAATAATGAAGTAACTATAAAGCCCGTTAAACTCTTGGATAACGTCGGGACAATTACAGCCCAGCCGAACCAGTTCACAAACTTTAATCAAGTCCCTGGAAATACTGTAAAAGCAATTTTCACGACCGCTACAGGGACACCTTTGACAAATGGATGGGATTATGCCGTCGAAACTTTTTCAGGTGCTAACGGACAGATAACTACTTTTGACCTCCAAGGGACACTCGGTTTAATTACTGCTTTACATACTTTTTCAGGAGGAAGCGGTTATGTGGTAGGAGATACAGGAACATTAGACGCCCAACCTACCAGTGTTGGACTCGGAGCCACTTACGAAGTTACTGCTATTAACGGGACGGGAGGAGTAACCGCCGTTAATATTGTAGACGCAGGACACGGCTTCGTGGTTAACGATGATTTACTTTTAACTCCAGGGGGTAGTCAACCAGGAAGCGGAAGTGGGACGACAGCAAAAGTTCAAACGGTAGGAGTTGGAGATGACGGAACAGGTTATAATGTTAACGATACTGGCTCTTTGACAGGTGGGAGCGGAACCGACGCCGAATACTCGGTCACAACAGTCGGAGTAGGAGGAAACGTTACAGCCATTACTTTAACTGATAAAGGAGTCGGATATATCGAAGGTGATATTTTAACTCTGGCAGGAAGTGGTAACGGAGATGCTAAAATTAGAGTGACTGGTATTGATAGAAAAAGTTTTATAAATTACGCTGTCGCAGATTCTCATGGTAATCTTGGACTAGGAGATGTAGGAAATGTAGATGCGACAGATAAAGCCAACTGGGATATCGGGACTTTTATTTTTAACGGTAATACACCCGCTCCCGCTTATCATAGAATGTCTCAAAGTAAACTCGGGGACGGCAGTGCGGGAGGAATTATGGAACTGGAAACAGAAGTGGGCGGAGGCTTCCAGTTCTCTTTGATGGGAACTTATACAACTACTAAAATCGGATATTCTAGAAATCAACTCGTAACAGGAGATTTTGGAAATCCTAATGAAGTCTACTCAAAAGATAATGACGGATTCGATGTTAATATAAGTATTAAAGCAAATACTAACGATAATACTGCGACTGAGTTATGTTTTAATGTTTATCAAATATCCAAAGCACCAGGAATTAATTATCCTAATGCGGGATGGAGAACAGCAAAAATTATCTGTCAAGATTTAGACCCAACAGACTGGAACTCTATGCCTCGAACTCCGTTGGACTGGACGGCTTTTACCTTTGGAGTGGATACTATAAGAGTCAGAGCAGAAATTGTAGGAAATACATCAATTCTACTTTATGCGAGTCACGATACTAACGGCGACGGGACTTTTGTAGAAGAAGTCAACTGGCTCAAAACAGGAGATAAGGCTAATGCGAGTGGAGGTAAAATGGATAACGATTTTAATTCAACAATTAGAGAAATTTTATATCCTTTACACGGAGTGGTTTTTACATCCCCTGGCACTCCTTTTACTAAAACCGAGATTGACTTGGGCGGTGTTTATGACACAAAATTAATCACACAAGAAGGAAAAGATTTAAGGTCAACAAATGGAACCGTCCCGACTTCGGTAGATGTTCACGATGAAGTAGATTTAACCGTGGATTTAGGAGCAACTCCGTTAACATTAAGTGCTATTTATAAAATGGGAATTCTTACTGGAACTGATATATATCAGGGACCTGCTTCGGGAGCAGGTGCTAACCAGATAAGTGCTTTTAGTGTCGCTCCAAATATCGCAAATATGGCTCCTGTTTTAGGTCTCGAAAATGGATACACTTTCCAATCAGGACAGCAGACAAATGCTATCGAAACTGCCGACGGAGTTAGACCATTAGAAACTCTTAACGAACCCACTCTCCATGTAGAATTGCCAGATTTTAACATTAAATCTTGGTCTGGAGAGAGTTCGGATGTAGGAAGAGCCGTCGCAGTAATCCCGAAGGAACAATGGTCAACTGACCAGCAGACTGGAATTTTACATTATATGTCGCAATATCCACAACCGATAGATTTAAATTTAACGACCAGTCGTCCTTTTTATGAACTTTCGTGTCGACTTCGGTCGCCCGATGGTAAACTGGCTGACGATTTAATTAACCCGACTGAGGTGTGTTTAAAAATAGGCGAAACAGAAGAAAGCCGACAAAGCAGAGTAATGATGAAAGCAATGGACAGACTCGGGATGGTGATAGGTAACAGGCAGGACTCTCAGATAAGTAATATGACAGAAGGAATGCCATTACTTTAAAATAATTTAATTATAATATATTATAATTAAAAATGAAATGGTGGCAAAAATTAGTATTAGGTCTTATCAGGCTTTTCCAGTTAGTAACTTTCAAATGTAAAAGCGACTGCTGTTCGTGCGAGTCAGAATGTTTAAGAGATAACGAAGAAGAAATGGAGGAGGAAGTCCCCCAGATGAAAACCGATATCGGAACTACTTACTCGGTTGTAAAAGAAGAAAATATTTTTGATTATGCGAATATTATTCACAAGGTGGATTAACTTAATTATTTAATAAAATGATTAAGTAATTAAAATAGATAATTATAGAAAAAAATAGATAAATTATAGATTTTTAATATAGATTTTTTTATTTTCTATTTATATAAAAATGGAAAAATTACCTCAACTCGAAATCGAAGCGGATTTAAACAATCTAGAATCCGACGGTGAGGAGTCTGTCGCCATTGTTGTCGAAGACTTAACAGGGGACATGTTACCTAAAACAGAACCAGACCAAATATTTATTAATAAGCCCACTAATGGTAGTATACGGAAACCAACTAATAAAACTATCACAAAAAAAGTAGTTCAAAAGAAAGAGATAGAAATACCCCCGACGGAAGTCGGGGAAGTCGAGGAAGAAGAGGAAAAGGTCCACCCGAAGAAAAAGCAATTATCGGAAAAGCAACGGCTACATTTAGAAAAGATAAGAGTCAAGGCTTTGGAAGCAAAGCAGGAAAAGATGAAAATTCAAAAAGAAGTTAAAGAACGTGTCGAGGTAGAAGTTAAAAAGACTAGACAAAGAAAGAAAAAAGAAGTGAAGGAGGAAGAATTATCTGAAGATTTTAAACAGCGATTAAAAGTCCCCTCAGAAGAAGAAGTCGCAAAAGAAAGACATAAATCGGACCAAATGTCTTTTATTAATTTTATGAATAATATGGAAAAATATCAACATATGAGACATTCTTGGGAACAAGAAAAACAAGCGAGACAACCTAAACCAAAAACGCCTCCCGCTCCTAAACCAGAAAGAAAACCCGCTCCCCAGAAGTTACCCGAGACAATTAAGCCTCAACCAAGTAACCCATACGAGGAATTGTTTAAATGGTAAGCGTTTTATATGATAAATTGATTACGAGCATAATATGGACATAAGTGGCATCTACATTTATAAAAGAAGTATATGCCACTTATGTCCACAAAATGCTAGTTTTATTTCTAAACGGTTTATATTATTAATTAATTAAAAACTAAAAAAATGATTATTAATTAACTATTTTATATCATAAATTGATTACGAGCATAATATGGACATAAGTGGCATCTACATTTATAAAAGAAGTATATGCCACTTATGTCCACAAAATGCTGGTTTTATTTTTTGAGATAGAAAATAGGAATATCTATTTTATTTTTCCAAAAAAAATAAAATATTTCTTAATATTAAATGACAGAAGTCCAGTTAATCGCCTTGAAAACGGGTAAAAAAAAATTTAAAGCCATATTTTATAAAGACGGAAAAAAGGTAAAGACTGTCCCCTTTGGAGCGTTAGGAAGTTTAGATTTTACTAAACACAAAGACGAAGAAGTAAAAAGAAATTATATTCTTCGTCATAGAGTTCGTGAAAACTGGAATGACCCTATGACAGCGGGGGCTTTAAGTAGGTGGATTTTATGGAATAAACCGTCCTTAAAAGATAGTATATCCGACTACCTAAAAAGATTTAAATTAAAGTTAATAAAATAGGAATAATAATAATATAAGTATATATAAAATGACCGATAACTTTAACCTGGATATTTTACCTGTAAAACCGTCAGGGACAGAAAAGGTATTAAAAAAACCTATACATCCAAACTTGCCCAACATCGCCACGGGACAAATGGGTCTACTTATAAGTCCAGTGAAAACTGGAAAGTCGACCTGTCTCGTTAATATGTTATTAAACCCTAACTTTTTCAGGGACCAATTCGACATTGTTTATATTATTAGTAATACTATCCATAATGACCAAACATCGAGATTTTTAAAAGAAGCCTTTCCAGAAACTGTTTTTGATGAATATTCAGATGATATAATTGATAATATTATTACTTATCAAAAATCTTTTCCAAAAGATAAACAACCATTCATCGCCATAGTTTTAGATGACTTTTTAGGGATTAAAAATACATCAAAAATTAATTATCTGGCAAGCAGATTTAGACATTTCGGAATTGGGCTCCTTTTATTCGCTTCGCAATTATTTCGCGGGTTACCCCCTATCCTGAGACAAAATGCGACATTCGCTTTAATAGGAGGTCCTAATCCTTCTGATTTTGAAATTGAGAAAATGGCGGAGGAATACGGTGCGATTTATGATGGAGTGGATAATTTTAAGAAATTATATAAAACTGCGACAAATAAAAAATATAACTTCCTTTATTTAGATTTACAAAGTAACCCGACAAAAGCCTATCGTAACTTTAATGAATTAATTTATAAGGGTAAAGAAGCAGGAGAAGAAAATGAAGATAATTAAATAAGCATTTAAAAAAATAAAATGTTTAATAAATATATATATAAAAATGAAAAAAGTTTATGTTACGGCAACAAAAATAACACCTCATAAAATTTTTTATGAATGCCCTTACTGCTTTAAATCTTCGACTGGAAGAATTTATGACACTAACTTAAATAAAAATGGAAAACCTATACTATCTCGTAAACCTAATATCCATCATCACGGTAATGAATATAATAAAATAGATGGTAACTGGGACACCGAAAGATGTTCTCATTGTCTTGTTAACGATACTCACGTATATATAAGAATTAACGAGGAGACAAAAAGAGAGCCTATATAAAAAGGACTATTATAATATAATGTAATTATAATATAATCTAATTATAATATAATCTAATTATATTATAAAATGGCAACAAGAACAACGATAATCGAATCCAATAGGAATATCGCTTATAGTCAGTCGAATAACAGTATAACTGTGGAGAATAGTGACTCTGATAAAAAATACGGGAATCAGTCTAATTCTAAATGGACTACACATATCCCCGATGGCTTACAGATAAATGTCGGGGACCAGATTAATCTGGAAGCCTCTATGATTAACTCCATAGGAGGTGGAGACGAAGTTATGGAATTTACAGGAGATACAGGTCAAATTTACAACGGTAGAAAAATATCAGATTCTAGTGCTATCCTGGATTTAGGTTATTATATTACAAATAGATATCAATTTAATTTTAATTATCCAAAATCCACTGTCGTATTAAATTATAATTATAATACTCACGATTATGGCGGTCCTGCTTTCTTTTCTAATAAAACAAATGCGACTTCGGTAGATGATTTTAACGCCTGGGAAAAAAATTACCCTTATCAAGGTATCGAAGGATTTTCCACAGATGTAACTGTAACCCCGAGAGTGTATACGGAAATCGATGCGACTTTAAAACCCTCTTTTATGAAACCTCCTGTGGGATTATATAATCCAAATGATAAAAAAATGTATATAGGTCATCGAGATTATATCGGACCCTATTATCCTGGCTCTGGAACTGTTACCGTGGATTATTTAGACTGTGTGTGGCAGTTTTTTAATACAACTACACAATTTACACTTCCTGAGGGTTTTTCTACTCCATCCTCAATCGGAGAAACTTTAACAAGTCAACTACACCAAAGACAGGGGAATGCTTCTGACTGGACAGTCGGAGAAGTTCAACCAACAACATATTTTATAAACACAGAAGGACAAATTATACAAACTGTCCAGAGTGCTATTACAGACTCTACTTACCAAACCTTTCCAACATCTACTGGAAGACCTTTTTATAAAAGACTAGATAATAAATGGAACGCTACTATTGAAGGAGAAAAAACTGGGGGAACATTACTCCCAGTGGGAACTAATTATAACAAAGACCAAGGACGAGATGTTTATTATAATTATTTACTTACAGCCAGACCGCTTACTTATAAGGCTCATTCACAGGCTCTGGCTTGGTTCCAGAGTAAGCCCTGTTCATTAGATACGGATTTATCTGACGGTCAATTTTCACAATATACAATCCATAGTGGTCAAAAAGTCGGAAACCCTTCTGTTTTTAGATTTTCAGTTAAAACAGGAAGCATAGATTATAATGTAGGTAGTGTAGGTAACCGTCCTGTGTTAATTGATTATTTACCAAAAAAAGAAGAAAGTTTAACTTTTTGGAATGAGGATGTAGCCGATTTTCAAACTAACCCAGATGGGGGTTGTCTAGATTTACAAGAAGGTAACGGAATAACTACAAATTTAATATTTTCCCAAGAATCGTTGTTTTATGGTATCGCACCTTATTTATTAACTGATATCCAAGTCGGAGTCGCATTTAATCAGACCTCGGATATAAATAATGTAAATTTTAGAAAATCCTTAACTTCAATTTTTAATTTTGGATTAACTGATGACCAGCAATCTTATCCTACCCTGAACAAAAAAGTATTCGTGGGGCCACAGGCTTTTGACGCGGATAATCCTAATTTTATACCTCCTACTGGATTAAACGCAGGTGATTCATATTATATGAATAAAGTATTCGACGACCAAGGCAACGCCCATTCTGGTCGTCCTACTATGTATGGATTTAATTTAAATATTAATCACTCGCACCGTGTATACTCTTATATGTTAGACCCTGAGGATTATAATGTAAATAATGCGATGAATAATTCTATACCTGGTCTTACAAATTTATTTCCACATAATCCAAATTCTTTATTTCAGACAGCAGAGCCGACAGGTAACTTTGACAGATTAAAAGAATTATGGAGTATGATACCGAAAGGAGCGGGGTCGTTAAATTTAATGGTTATCCCTGTATTTTATAAAGATGCGGGGACGGCTAATACTTCTATACTCGGTCTTAATGCCGAAACAATCCCGTTCTGTTTATTCGTATATAAAGAATCTGAAACGGCAGGAAATAAACCATATCCTCATCCTGGTGAATATTGTATGATGGATATGAGTCAACTTAATATGGAAACAGGAATAATCGCAACAACACAAAAAAGCCAGGGTGGATTTTATCCTCAAGGAACCACCACACATCCAGACCATACCCAACCGCAAGCATATCAACCTTACTGCTTTGTGGGCGCTTCTGATAGTTTAATTAATTTCGACTCTGGTTATAGTAAATTCACATTATCCCAATTTCATACACCTACAAAAACAGGTAACGGTCCATATCAAAATCCAACGGAACCACAGAACACTAGTCCTGAGACAGATATAATGACTGTTAACGAACAGGAAGCACATATGGGGACAGTAGGATTACCAGACGGGATAACAGCCGTAAGTTATAAAGACCAAATCGCTGTGCCAATAATTCAACCTGTAATATCTACACAGGGAGGTGTCGGGGTTATAAGTATAAAAATTTTAACAAATACTGGAAAATCTGTGGAAGACGAGGAGAAAATAGAAGTAGATTTTTTTAACCAGTGGATTTATAAAGATACACTTTTCGATAAATTAGGTTTCGAATACGAACAACTTATGCCACAGTATGGAAAGGTCCAGAACGAGTTTAATCGAGGTAACTATAACAGATTTATCGGAGACGATGTCCGTATCCCTGCTTATAAAAAATTCGAGAATATGGTAAGACCATTTACAACTAATGCTTATATAAGTTCTTCGGAGATGATATCACTCGCACAGATGTCTGGAGTGGAAAAAAGTTCATCGGGAGCCACTACATCTATAATGGTGCCATCTGGTAAATTAGGAACTACCGTAAGGAAACAAGCATCAACAAATGCGACTTCGGATTTATTGATAGGTTCTAAATTACCTAAAAAATTAAGTTATCCATACTTGGTTGTATATAGTGATATAGTCAGAAATGTCTCTTATTATGGTGGACCAAATGGACACGAGAAACTAAATGCGATAGGTTATATCACAAGAAATTATGCCGAGGGGGATTTTTTCTATTCGTTCACCACAAACTGGAATTACACAGCAGACAGCGATTATGTTATTACAGATATTACAACGGATATAAGATTACCAGATGGTTCTATTGCTCCTATTGATTCAAACTCATCCGTTATATATAAAATACAAAAACCACAAATAATGCCTGTCCCTCCTATGTTACCCCCTCAAAAAGAAAAAGACAAGAGAGAACAAGACAAAGATGCTTAAAGAAAAAATAGTGCTTAAAGGAAAAAATAAAAAACCGATTAATAATTACTATAATAAATATAGTAATTAATTTAGTTTTATTCTTGTTTTTATATAATATTAGTTTTATTCCCTGTTTTTATTCTTATTATAAACATAAAAAATATTTTTTATGTTAGTTTTATAGGGTTTTTAGTTATATTCTTGTTTTATTTACTATTTAGTTTTATTCTTATATTATAGTAACTACTATATTAAATAAAGTAGTTAATACTATTATATAAATAAAAACTAAAAAAGATTTTTTAATTAACTACTTTATAAAATAAAACGCTTTAGAATTATTACATGATTTTTTTTAAAAAATAAAAAAATACTATATAAAAAATACTAAAATTAATATAATTTTTAATACTATTTATTAAAAATTATTTATTCTTGTTCTTCTCTGTATACTTGACTTAAATCTTCTTCTTCTAAATAATACTTTCTTTTTAGATACTTATTTTGATAGAAATTCCACCAATTATTCATCGGGAAAGCCACTTTTCTACTATGCCAGACAAAAAACTCTTCTACAAATTCATCCATTACTTCTTCTACCCATTCAAAATCATTCTCTTTATCACAATCTTCTAAAAGTAGGTGCCATCCTTTTTGAAAGTAAGACTCCCAGTCGTCTTTTACCTCTGTCTGGTAAAACATTTTAATAATAGGAAAACCGTCCAGTTCGTATCTTGTGAGTGTAATCATATTATATTTTATTATGTTTAATCTTTTAAACATTTTAAAATTTTAAATTTAAAATTATTAAAAATAATATCTACTATATAAAATATAGTAATTATGTTTTATCCACAAACAAAATCGGATAATGATAAACTTGAAAATTTTAAAGCCATTAGAGACAAATATAAAACAAAGTTACAAGAGGGACACATAATTAAAAAAGCGAATAGTATTTATCCAAGGTTAGAAGAAACTAAAAAAAGAGGTAAAAGAAGTGCCGAGGAAGTAGTAGAGCATTTATGTTTAGGATTAATCGATAATCCACATTTTTCAATTATTTACGATATAATAAAAGATAGTATAGAGATAAATTATGATGAAAAATCCAGATGTTTTTATTCTAATCAATTACTCTCATTTATTAATTTATCATCTGATACTCCTCTTTTTAATCAAAATACTAAATTAAGTGATATTTTAAAACAAATTAAGGATGCCAAATTTAATACCCAGCAGTTAACGGATATAAGTAAATTCGTTAAAGATATAATGTTTTTATAATAAAAAATGTTCAATGATAGAAATATAGACGATAATTATGAAACTTCTAAAGAAGAATGGGAAAAAATTTTACCTTATATTCCTAAAGATAAAATAATTTGGTCTCCTTTTTATTGTTCTGGAAAACAAAAAGATGTATTTAAAGAACTTGGTTTCGATATTATTCACAGGGATGAAGATTTTTTTAAGAATAATCGAGGCGATATTATTATTGATAATCCTCCTTTTAGTATTCTGAGACCAGTATTGACAAGAATGAAAAAACTAGAAAAACCATTTATTTTAATTATGCCGTCGTCAAAGATAAACGCAAGATGGTTTCAAAAAGATTTTAAGGATTTCTTACAAGTTATCATACCTATGAAAAGACAGAATTTTAAAAGAATAGACGGGAAAGAATTTAATTTTAATTGGGGTACATATTATTATTGTTATAGAATGAGATTACCAAAAGATTTAATATTTTTATAAAATAATTAATAATAAATTGAATATACCAGCCAGTCGATATTGTTAACTATCTCATCAAAAGTCATTTTTTATTATATTCTATTAAATATAATAAAATTTAAATGTTTTATGCTTAAAACTAAAATAAAAATATATAATAATAATATATATAAAATGGATGAACTCGAAACGAAAATTAAAAAAGGACGTAACTTACGACCATCAACTATAAAAACATATTTATTTAATCTTAACAAACTCCATAAAAAGATTTTTGATGGAAAAGAAATAAAAGATTTAGATTTTTTAACAAATACAGAAAGAGTGATTGATGCCCTGGCGGACTTAAAATTATCTACTCAGAAAACATATCTCGCATCTATTGTCGTGGCTCTTGATGCTTTGGATGAAAAGAAATTCGAGAAGCCGTTAGAAAAATATCGTGAGATTATGATTGATAATATTAAAGAATATAACACACAACAAAAAGAACAATCTAAATCTGAAAGCCAAGACGAGAACTGGACCTCGATGAAAAGTCTTAAAAAAGTAGTCCAAGATTATAAAAAGCAGTTAACGGATAAAGGTATATTTACAAAAAATAAAGAAGATTTATCAAGAAAGGATAAAGACTTATTACAAAAATGGCTTGTAGGTTCTCTCTATGTAACCGATAATAATAATCCTCCTATCCGTCTAGACTATACACCACTCGAAATTATATCACTAAAAGATTATAACAAATTAACTGATAAAGATTTAGAGAGTAATAATTATTTAGTCGTCGTAAGTCGCAATAAAAAATTCTTTTCTTTTGGAGAATATAAAACAAAAAAAACATATGGGATTAAAAAATTAGATGTAGGAAGTAAATTAAACTCAGTTTTAAATCTTTATTTACGCTTACACGATTCCAAGTATCTTTTATTAAATGCGAAGGGAGAACCGTTATCGCCTAACGGATTATCTAAATATATTTTAAAAGTCTTTGAACCTACTAATAAAAAAATTACTGCTAACCTGTTAAGACACATTTATATTAGTGAATTTATGACGGGTCCTACCTTAAAAGAAAAAGAAGAATTAGGAAGCAAAATGGGGCATTCTACAAACACACAAGAATTATATAAAAAAAATTAAAATCTGTTTAAAGGAATAGGCAAATAAAAATATTAGGATGGCTAATATTTATAAATTAGAAATCGGAGATGATTTTTATATCGGTTCAACTTGTAATTTAACACAAAGATTAATTAATCATAAATCAAGAACATATAATGAAAATGATACAAGATATGAGCAGAGTTTTTATTCTAAAATTAGAGATATAACTTGGGATAATGTTAAATGTGTTATTTTAGAAACGTGTGATAAAGAATTAAGATATGAGAGAGAACAATATTATATTGATAAATTAGAGCCGACATTAAATTTAATCAGAGTTATAAAAGATAATGATTATTATAAAAATTGGGATATAAAAGTTGACTGCGAATGCGGTTCTAAATATTCAAAATCACATAAAACAAGACATTTAAAATCACAGAAACATTTAAAATTTATTAATTCAAAATAAAAAAAATATATAATATTAATATAAAATGTCTAATAAGTGGATAGATTTCGTGAAAGATTATGCGAAGAAGAAGGGGATGAAATACTCCGATGCTCTCAAAGATAAAGGACTTAAAATCGCTTACGATAAGAGCAAAAAAGGTGAAAAGAAAGAAGAAGGAACAAAAAAAGGAGATAAACGAAAAGGAGCAAAGATGGCAGGGTCTAGACTGGCTTTTGATGATACAAAGCAGGAGAAGGAAAAGGAGAAGAAAGGTAAGAAATAAATATTTTAATTTAAATTATGAAAATTAAAATATATACTTATTATAAAATGAGCGGAATACAGAGTTATTACGGTGCTACTCAAAATTACTCAGGTAACTTACAAACAGCACAGAGTTATTTAGATAATTACGATAGTGAATTTTATGATAACTGGAAAGACAAAGTTGCCGACTTACGAGAACAAGGTAAAGCCTATATGGATTTAGGAGGAGCAATTGAAGGGAGTTATGTCGGAGCCAAGGCTGTTAAAGGTGCTTACCAAGCCTGGAAAGCAAAATATGGTAAAAAAGCGGATGGTAATGAAGACGGAGATAATAAAGGTGACGATGAAAATGACGGAGACGATAATGATAGAGGCGGTGGCGACGATGATGCGGATTTAGGTCAAGAAGGAGAAGAAGGAGCAGAAGCAGACCCTAGTGAACTCGCCTCACAATATTTAGGAGGAGGAGTCGCCGATTCAGGAAGCGGTGGAAGTGTCGCTCTCCAGGATATGTCAACTCCTGCGGAAGCACCTCCTGCTCCAGTTCAAGCCGACGAGGAAGAATTCGGAGACGCACAACTCGGAGAACAACCTGGCGCCGAAGGAGATATCAGAGCCCCTGCTCCTGACCAGCCAAGCCCATCTACAGGAGCCGAACCCGATTTATCGACAGATGTAGGACAGGGACCCGCTTCTCAGGGAGGAGAACTCGCTGACACAGCAGTGGAAACAGGAGTCGAAACTGGAGTCGAAGAAGGAGCCACAGATGCGACAAGTGCTGTTCTCGGAGCGGTAGGAGTCGCAAGTGAAGCCGTCCCCGTTTTAGGAGGTCTAGTTGCTTTAGGAATAGGACTTTATGAGATTTTTCATCATCATGATAAACCAAAACCTCCTCCGACTCCACAAAATACAGTAAGCCAAAAAGGAGAGATGGTGGTCCCGTCTTTTGATAGTGTTACCGATACTCCTGCGAGTCAAAGTGCTTTTTAAATTTTGAGCATAATATGGACAAGAGTGGCATATACTTCTTTTATAAATGTATATGCCACTTATGTCCATTTATATTCTCTTTCTAATTAATAATAAAAATAATGTTATTAATTATATATAAAATGTATGCTAATAAAACTCGTAAACCAGTTAAAACAAGTAAGCCACCAGCAAAGGATGCTAAAAGTAAGGGTGTTTTTACCGAGACCGAAGGAGAGATAAAAGAGGGAGGATTGAGAAAAATGTTAAAAGTTAAAGATGATTATAAATTTAAATTACCAGAGTTAAAAAAGTTAGATAAAATCGAAATGGGAAAACAATTCTCATTTGATGATAAGATTTTTAAAATGACTAAATTGATGAAAAAAAGAATAACACTCGCAATTAATATGCTGAAAAAATAAATTAAAAACCAAAAGTGATTATTTAATTAACTGTTTTATAATATAAAGTGATTACCAAAAACCAAAAGTGATTATTTAATTAACTGTTTTATAAAATAAAAAGTTTATAACGAAAACTAAAAGTGATTTCAGAATTAAACATTTTATAAAATAAACTGTTTAAAGAGAAATATATTAAAAAAGATGGTGTACAGTCACAAAATTAATACAAAACTCGCTAATCTCTTCGGAGCCGACTTATGTAAATGCGGTTGCGGTATGCTAAAAAATGAGATGGAAAAATGTCTGGATTCTCTGGAAATTAATAACCATGATACTAATTTCTATGATGAAAACGGATACATCCCATTAGATGTTCTTAATAAATATGATATTTTTTCACCTCCTGAGTTTCTTTTAGGAGAAAGAACTGAATCGTCAGAATATCTTAGAAAAAAATACCTCGGTATTTTAGGTTCATATATTTATCAAAAATTAACTGATATGGATAATAAATTACTCGAAAAACAAATCGAAAATAATCAGTTTATAACTCAGGATTATCGGGACAAAGATTCTAATATTAATTTAGAAAAGGGAAAATTATACAGATTATTATTATCTGATGATAATGACTGTATCCCAGTAATTTTCTTAAAAAGGACTCCAAAAAATGTAAAATTATTAATTCGTGGTAAAGAAAAAACATTTAAGGTACAAAATGGAGGATGGTTTAACATGGAATATATAAGACTCGATAAATATAATACTTTTTATAAATCTAATTTTAGTAATCTGGATTACATAAAAGCAAGTAATAAAATTAAAAAAGCATTTATAAGAGCCAGATATAATCCAGAGTATAAAATGTGTGGAAAAATACAATTAAGAAACCTGAAAGAAGAAACTGGGATGGATTTATAAATAAATATAT
>JAAHTH010001156.1_pt1 | contig 23994 bp, 16 predicted proteins | sample 6116091 | NCBI WGS metagenome assembly JAAHTH01 (sample SAMN13939990, study PRJNA603662) | sponge metagenome | isolation source: marine sponge | host: Mycale hentscheli | place: New Zealand | collected 2006 | reverse complement strand
TATCTGTGGCCCCACTGACTTTCAGAGTGTTTTCTATACGAGTCGCACCTGTAATCGAAGTTGCTCCAGAAACATCTAAAGCTCCTGACAAAGTAGACGCTCCAGAAATATTCAAGGTGCTATGTCCTTTAAGTGCTCCAGATACGTCAGCTCTCCCACTAACATCCAAAGTTCCAGAGCTAACAACCCCACTCAATGAATAAAGATACCCTGAAGTTAAATAATTTACATTAGTGCCCCATGCTGTTTTAGAGTGAATATAATTATAGTCAACATCACCGTCGGTTCCCTTAAGAGTAAGTCCTCCGCCGTTCAAAGCCGACCTCGCAAGTGAGCCAAAGCCGCTGCCTGTGCCAAGCTCTAGATTAATGTCTGCAACCCTGACTGTCTGAGTATCAATTAATAACTTACTTCCGGTCGTATAAACATTCCCATGAACAAAAAGATCTCCAGTAATTTCTGCATTACCAGTTATATCAAGATCTCCGCTTATGGTAGCATTACCTATGTTTAAAATAGTTCCAGTATTAGTCAATGCTCCAGATAATTTAACGCTACCAGTAGACAATATATTACAAAAGTCCGCATCTCCAGAAATGGTTAATTTATTTTTGCCAGTTATATTTCCAGACGATATTATTCCACTAACTGAATCAAGAATACCACTCAATGATATATCTCCAGAAGAAGTCACATCCCCAGAAGACACTATTCCGCTAGCAAAGTGCCCTGTCTTTTTAACAAATAAATTTCCATTAATTATCTCGTCTTGCCTTATAAATGTACCACTAACAGTAAGATCTCCGCTTACTAAAAGGTTATCTTGTATTTTGGTCTCCCCAGATATCTCTGCAGTTCCCGAAATCCTAATTTTATCTTCGACTAAAATTTCTCCAGAAGATATAATAGGCACAGCAAAGTCTGCGCTCGCGCCATCAACATCAACTAAAACTTCGTTTCCATAAGGTCCGACCTGAACTTCTTTATCAAAAAAGCCCGTCCCACTAGCCTTAATATCTCCAGAAGCTTCAACAAAACCAGATACATATAGATTATCTTCAATGAAAGAGGTTCCCGATATATCTACCTGACCACTTACTTCTAAACCTCCCGACAACGTTGTGCTTCCAGATACACTTAAATTATTCCTGAAAGTTGCCTCTCCCGTAATATCTGCAGAACCATTAACATCTAAATTTCCTGAAATATCTGTGTTTCCACTAATGAAAACATCATCATGAAAATACCCAGTTCCGGTTATGCTTGCCCCGCTTCTTACAGAAAGGTCTCCGCTTATATACATACCTGACCCCACAAAGAAATTTCCGGGTACGCTTTGATGACCTAAGGGAATAAATGTGCCAGCAACGGTTGCGTCTCCAGAAATATTCAGGTTTCCTGTGATTAGTACATCCCCACTAGGCTCAATAACTAAAGCGCCTGTGTTAGTGCCACTACTATATATCACGAAGTTGCCGTCGCCAGACGACCCAAGAAACCAGCCTGAACCACCCGCTCCAGAAGAATAAATATGCAATTGAGGATCTGAGCCAGTTCCAGATATATATAATGTATCCGTGTCAGTTAATCCAGAAACAGACAAGCTTTTGCCTGCGTAAACTCCAGATTGAAAACGCGTTTCACCGCTAACCTCGAGAGAGTGCTCTAAATATATGCCAGTATTCCCGGTGTTTATATATATTGGAGAATAGTGATATTCAACCCAATCTCCACCCGCATTTGGCTCATTACCGGAGAGTCTGACTAATAAAGTTCTCTCAGTGCTCATATTTTTTAGAAAGTTGAGAGTGCGGTTCTTTTCCAAGTATTCGGTGAGACACAAACATAAAAATAGTCATTACTATAAGCCATTGTTCCTGATACGCCTGCAGCTGATGCAGTAGGAGGAGGAGTAACCCAAATTGCCTGACGCCAACTCACCCCACCAACCTTGTACTCACTAGAGGCATCTACATTAATATCACCACTAACATCCAAGGCGTATTCTGGGGAGATATTCTTAACACCAACGTTTCCACTATCAGATATAAACACCCCTGTTCCGCTTTGGTTATACAACTCAAGCCCACTATTGTTTATAGTCTGTACGGTTTCGGTAATGACTCTTTGCCCTGTATTAGCGATTAAACTTACGTTCGACACTAACCCTGTATTGGTGTCATTATACTCGAAAATTATATCATCTTTTACCCCACCTAAACCCGTAGACTTAATTGTTAAACCCGCGTTATTTAATTGACTCCTAGGCAGCAATCCATTCGCTCCAGAAGCTAGTTCAATATTTTTATCTTCAATAATTAATGTAGTTGTATCAACTCTTGTATTTGACCCAGATACGAACAAACTACCTCCAATATTTAAATCGCCACTTACATTGGTATTTCCGCTAATAAACAAATTATCTTCAATCTTAGTGATTCCAGATAAATTAGTTGCACCACTAACATTAAATTGATTTTGTATTTTTGTTACGCCGGATAAGTTAGTTGAATTAAGAACATTCAATTTGCCAGACAGATAAGACTCACGAGAGGTATCTTGATAAAAATTACCCTTAGCATATGCTCCAGAAAGGAAAGTTGCGTCTCCACTAAAGTTCGCACCGCTTTTAACATAAAGTTCGTCTTCAAAGAATCCTGTGCCGGACACATATAAATTCCTACCAAGATAAACGTCTCCATTACTTTTTACATTACCATGAAGATTAATATTGCTACCGCTTAAACTTAAATCTGCGCCAGTTACAAAAAATTGCGAGTCAGCATTAGAGTCCAAATAAATACCCGAAGCGGAATCCAAATGAACCCCTTCTGCACCAGTAATTCTTACATTTGTAGAATTAACATTAACTTCTGTTCCTGTAATATTTAATTCTTTTCCAGTTATATTTCCTGTTCCTACAGCACCTATATCAAATTTATTCGCATCAATTGATACTCCTGTACCATCAATGTCAATAATTTTACTTGACTCAACCGCAATATTTCCATTTGATTTTAAAGTAGCAGAAGTGTTTCCACTAATATCAACACTAGCCGCCCCCGCTTCGATAGATATAGAGCCATTAGAAGCTTTAAAATGAGAAGCGTTTTTACCTTCTATTTCTACTGAACCACCACTAGATCCAATAAGTAACCCTAAACCTCCACTAATACCTAAACTAGAGCCTAAGGTTTTAATTACGGAATTGGCTTGTGCTGTAGAATTTATTGCATTTTTAGATTTTAATTCAACCCCTGCCTTGCCGCTAATATCTACATAATTAGTTCCAGCTTCAATTATTAAGTTTCCGTGACTTGATTTTAAATTCGAATTTCCACTTCCTAATACATCTATACCTCCGCCAACAGACTGAACAGTAGAAGTACTTAACCCTGAGATATTAAAGCCTCCCTCTAGAGATTCAAGAGTTAATGTTTGATTACTGCCTGTAACTGTAAAATTAGAAGAATTTTTAGCGTCTATAGATGCTTCTCCCAATTTACTGTCGATTCTTACTCCGAAATTTCCATCAACATTAACAACACTTTGTTCCGCATCTAAGGTTAATGGTTGGTTGCTTGCAGTTGTTTTGATCTTGGAAGCATCTCTAGCACTTAAATTAATAGGTCCAGCATCTGAAGTACCTATAATTCCAGTATGGCCATGTATAGATAGCTCACCGCTATTAGAGTTGACATTAGAATCACCAGAAGCGTCAATAGAAAAATTACTATTTTTAGAATCAATAGTAACCCCACTTGCACCAGTAATAATAACAGTATTATCTTCAGCAACAAATGACAAAGAGCCAGAGCTGGTATTGAATTTAGAATCTGTCTTTCCACTGATAAATACACCACTACCAACACTATTAAGGTCAATCTCACTTGAGCCAGAGACAAAAACAGTAACTCCGCTGACATTAACTCTTTCTGTCTTAGAATGAATATCTATATTACCACTTTCTGTGGTCAAATTACTATCACCACTTGCATCAATTGATACAACGCCCACCTTAGAATCTATAGTGACAGAATCTTTACCACTTATTTCAACAGTATCATCTAAAGCTTCAACTCTAAGTTTTCCTGAAGCGGTGGACACGTTTGATTCATCTCTTGCATCAATTGAAAATGTTCCCTCCACAGAGTCTAATATAATTCCTGTCTTAGCATTAACATCAAGTAGCTTAGAGTTTGTCTCAATTTCATTATCAGATTCAACGTTAATTATTCCATCATCTCTGCTATTTATATATAAACCAGTATCTCTTGTAAAAATTTTATTACTACCAGTAACCATGATATGCTCATTAGGAGCCCAAGCATGGACATCTTCAGACTCATGAGTATCTAGCCAAGTCCAAGTATGATCACCGTCTGTACTTTTTAAAGTTAATCCTCCGCCATGCGCGCCTCCATCATTAGTAAGTGCGCCAGAATGTGTAGACCCTCCAATATCTCCAGTCTTTACATTTAGTTCTAAATTTTTGTCCTCAGCAGCAACGGTTGCTGTATAAGCCATCGTGCTCTCTCCATATACATTTAAGTTGCCACTTACATTAAGGTCTCCATCAATGTACCCAGTTCCATCCAATCGCATGTTTCCCCCACTCACATGGAGGAGCTCTATCGGCTTAAAGGTGCCAATACCTACCTTGCCTTGATTATAAGCAGTGCCTTCTACATTGTAGTAATTTTCGTGATATTCTGGAATATAGCTCATTTTATTAAAAATACTTCATTATTAATTACACGCTTTTAAAAATATTATCCAAAATGTTTTTTCTGCCCTGCTTATTCTCATAATACCAGATCCAAGCTATGTCTTTATGCATAGATTCTATACTCTTTTCTTTTTTTTCTATTTGTTTTTCTAAATCCTCCAAAGAGTCCATGCTCATAGGCTCCATTTCTATATTTAAATCAGAAGCTAAACGCATTAAAGTGTCAATATCATTCTCGTTCCTAGCCTTAATTGCCTTATTGTAGATTTCTTTTTTCTCTTCTATTTCATCTTCATCACAATTGGATAATTTATCAGGATGAGTTTTGAGGGCAATGTCCCTATAAACCTTTTTAACCTCACCACCACTTAAAGATGAAGTAGTTTTTTCTTTTATCACCTCTGAGCTTTTTAAGGGATTATCTTTTTTATTTTTGTAAGCATACTCGCTTACAGCTGTAATAAATTCTTTTTTTGCAGACTCGTATATCTCTGAGGCTTCTTCATACTCTAAGTTTACATACTTAGATTTATACTTAAGCTTTCTAAAATACTTTTCTTTAAAATCACACAATTTAAATCAATTAGACATTTAGCTCAATAAAAGCTATATCATATTTATTACATAAATATTTAGTTATTGTGTTCGTGTCGGCTTCAGTTAAGACCGTTGAATACGTAATCATTTCAGAATAAACTCCATTCCAATAAGTGCCGGAATTACTATACCCTATTTGCTCTAACGGTAAACTCTTAGGATTGCCGTGAGTAGCACCAACCACCCTGCCTCCACTCGAAGTAACGCCACCAATTTTAGGATTTAAGACCCACCCGGAAGCGCCGCCGGAATTGCTACGAACAACAACAATCATTGGATCTCCATTATCTTTTGGTAATCGAGTATGAACCGCTCCCGTTGAAGGATCCATTCCCGCAAGTTTATTATGATTTGACAGATCCCCAGAAATCATACTAGTACTACTTGATGGGTTATGACAAGGGATAGCCCCTAGGATTTCTGAAGATGTTGAAGATATAACTAAAAAATGCGTAAAATTTGTAGAATTAATATTAATACTTGATAAATCAGATGATGCCGTTCCTATAGATAAGTGAGCATTACTTGCAGTATTTGTTCCATCTAAAAACTTCTTAGCATGAAAGCCCTTGCGAACACTATTATATGAAAGCAAGTTGTTCACATTGCTGCTAGCAGACCTAGCTACATAAGCCCCAATCCTGCTATTCCAATCAACCCCACTCGAAGAAGCATTTCCATCTAATACAGTTCCATCCATAGACGAAAGATCAGTGCGGTCCGAGTCGTTTACATTATTATAATCAAAATGAAGCAGCGGAGCAGTATTAACAATATATTCTGCGGCAGAACTACTCCAAATGCCAGCAGGATAATGAAGTTCATCATCACCACCCGTACCGGGAAGGCTTCGATCTGAGTTATATATCCTCCAGACAATCCCATCCCAAAAAATCAACCTATTAGTGTCAGTCTCAAATAAAAGGTCTCCAGTTCTGACATCTGAAGGCCTTGTGACACTAGTGCATGTTAATAATTGACTCATATATACTATTACACGTTTTATTTATGAATCATCATCTAATAATGAAAATTCGTCATACCCATCAATCTGCTTAATTAATATCTGCTCAGTGTCTGTCGCGTATGCAATTGTTCCAGCGGGATCATTAGTTCTTGCGAGTATTTCAGCCCTAGCTAACCTAATGTCAATATTAAAACTATACTGACCTAATGCACGATCATCATCATCCACCACTGTAAATTCGTCATAACCATCAATCTGTTTAACTAAAAGATTACAAGTATCAGTAGCATAAGCTATTGTTCCAACAGGATCACTAGTTCTAGCTAATATATTAGATTGAGTATCTCGTATTGAAACATTAAAAGAATATTCTGGAGTAGCTTTGTTTATATAAAATGTCGTCGCCTTAGGAATTCCATTTTTATATGGATGAGAGCTTGGGAGGCTTAGTCCCCATTTTTGAGCTAAGTAACCTTCAATCTTATTAGAATTACCTTGAGAAATGTTTTCTGTAAAAATTGCTTCGCCCCAGTCCGAGTCTGCATTATTTATATAGTCATTTAGCTTAAGCTTTCCCGGCCCAAAAGTGCTTATGACCGACTGAGAAACATTGGTATCGTAAGCTGTACCGTTTAAGGACGCTGTAACCTTCGCGCTTGGTACATCGAGCTCTAGGGATAGAAGGCAGAACTGATTTAAAATATTAGAGCTATTACCGGTTAAATGATTACCATTGTGAAAATACCAGTCCCCGGAAAAAGTATTAGCTCCGCTAAAATTAAACATAATTACTTGTAGCGTCGGATTGCTTTTATTAAAGGTAACTAAAGCGTCGTGTAGGTCGGATGCCGTAACCTTTACTGCGAAAAACCACTTATGCACTGCGGTAGAACTGAACGCTATATCTGAATCGGAAGTTGCATCCGAGTTGTTATCGAAGCGTAAGATATTCTTGTTATTCTGAGCCGCATTAACTGCCTTAATAGTACTACCCCCTGCCGCATAGAACGTATAATTATTGACCGACTTATCCGCGATAGCCGTAACATTACCCCCCGAATTAGTGAATGTAGACTGATCATTCATATCAAGCCATAATCGCAAACCACTCAGGCTACTAGGAGAGAACAAATCATCCCCTTCTCTTACTATTAATTTACCGCCTGTATGAAATTTAAAAGCCATGATATATAGATTACACCTGACTCACTCTTCATACAGAAAATCGATCCCTCATTTTCTCAAAACTAGTTTCATAAAATTTTGATATTTTACCCTCAACATACTTATACGAACAATTAGGATTTTTAAAATGGCAGATCTCCGTGATCAAACATTCAGCAACATGTGCAGCAATAAGGATTTGATCTTTTTGATTTTCGATCTTTTTAAATTTTGCATTACCAGCATTAATTGAAATCTCAAAAGCGTCATAATCAGAAATCTTAGACATCTCCTCGGAATAAGCTTCTCCGAAATCTATTATTTCATATTTTATTAACTCATCATCCTGATCACTCCCATCTTTCCCCTCATCAGGGTCGTTTTCTCCATCATCATTATCGTTATTTTCCTTCTCGTCGCTTTTTTCTTCTGCATCTTTTTTTGCCTTCTTTTTTTCCTCTGCCTCTAATAAAGCTGCGGAAGTTAAGTCTTCTATATTCTCATCTTCAAATATAATTTTAGTTATTTCAGATACTATATTATCAAATTTTTGAATTTGTTTCTCTTTCTGCTTATCTAAATACTCTCTTATTTTTTTAATAATTTGCTTGTATACAAAATTGTAAAACTCGGGCACCATAGGATGATCGTCTCTTAATCCATGGTGAGATAAATCCTTTGCAGGCATTCCAGTTTTATCTAAAACTGAACTTAAGTCCGGGCAAGAAATAAAACCTATTAGTTTTCTAGCAAAAAACAAGACAGCCTTCTTATCTTCTTCTTTATCTCTTTCATCTTCTTCATGCATTATTTCATCATATATTTTATCAATTAACTCTGCATCAGATAAACTAAAAGAACAGACCCTAACCTCGGAGATCACCTCCAACCCTTTAACTTGATGTTCAGGCAAGGAAGATCTGTCAGACAAAATTGATATCTTAAATTGTACATCAGAAGCTTTCCATTCCCCAAAATGATCAAACGAAAAATCAGATTTAAAATCACAAAAGTGTTCTCCGGGCAATCGATAATCAAACTCCAAGGATTTACCCATTAAATATATATTAAATTTTTTATTTTCCTCTTTGAGTCTAGAGACCAAATGACCGAAAAAAGTTTTTAGCTCACCTTCAACATGATTAACTATGCAAGGCTTTCCGTCTGGAAATTTCTTTTTAACTTTTTCATTTACCTCTACAATAGTAACCAAAGTTCCGGTGTCAGCTTTAACAGGGGAAGACTCATAATCAATCTCCTCAATTGATGGAGAAAAATCATCTAAAAATTCGCTAGGAGAAGGATTATATATAATTCTATAAGCTCTTTTATTTTTATTCTTAGTATCTATTATCCAGCTTGGCGCGCCGTCTTCTGAAAGTTTGTCATTAGCAAGCTTCCCACCAATTCCCATGTGACCAAGCCTAATTCCATCGCCGCCACTAGTATCATAAGAGTTTCCAAAAACAAAATATTTATCGAAATCATTTTTACCACTCGAATCTTGTACATCATCAAATCCGCATCCATCATCTTCAATATAAATCTTATCATCCCTAAAATCTATTTCAACATATGTAGCTAGGTTCTGCATAGAGTTCTTTACTAGCTCAGTAAAAGCTTGAGGTATATTTACAGTTGATTGTAAAATTGCGCTTAAGCTTGAGCCTACTTTTATTTTTATTTTATCTTTCATTAAAATTAAATTTATTCGTCAACAACTGCGCGGCCTTTATCTGATTCCCAATCTTTCTCAGGGCGATCTATTTCTTCGTTTCTTTTAATTACCGCATCTAAAATTAATGATTGAATACCATTTGACTTTGCAAGACTTGCTAATGCATTTGTATCTTTTGGAAAACAGGTTCCACCAAAACCACGCCTCCCGTCATGCCCGGGTACTTTTGTGTGACTAGTCCCAATCCTCCTATCTTGTGTTGCAAGATATCTTACATTTTCAAAATCTATATCGAGTTTTTCGCAAATATTTTCAAACTCATTAAAGAACCCGACCTTAACGCTTAAAAAAACATTCTTTAAATATTTGATCATTTCTGCTTCGCTTGGTCTGCATTGAATTAATTTTTTATTGACAATAGAGCCTCCTTCGTATGCAAGTTCAAGCATGTATTCTATTTTTTTATGTAAAAAAGAATCAGTAGAGCCAAGTATCCATTGATTGCAATTCCTAAAATCATTTTCCCAATTTTTTTCAGTAAGAAATTCAGGCATAAAATTAACGCCAAACTCTTCGCTTGTTCCAGCTGGCACTGTAGAGCGTAACACTATATCCTTGCTGTTGTCTACTGCTTGTATTTCTTCGCATACTGAGCGAACAATATTAAGGTTCGCGCTTCCATCTGCGTTCATTGGCGTGGGAACCGCAACAAAAATAATTTCTGAGTGTTCCACAAATGTCTTGATATCTAATGTTCTAGGCTCCCTTTTTTCAGGAACCAAATCCCACACCAACACTTCTACATGCGGCCTAAGCAATGTCATTGCATGACCAACAAAACCATTACCAATAACTCCTATTTTCATTCTTTCTTCACTTTCGTTTATCTTTTTTTTGTCTTTCTTCTTTTATTAAATCTAAAGTTTTGCTCCACATTTTTGCATTTTTTACTGGATGATAAAATACTCCAGCAGAAAGCTCATCAAGTTTCTGATCTCTAGATATCAGCAAATACAACCATTCGTTTTTATCAGGACTCAAGAAATCTTTCAGGAGAAAATTTTTTATTTCTTCATCACTTAAGGCTTCAGAAGTCATGGTTGAGATATGCATCCTTCGATAACTGATCTGGATTGGATTATGATTCAAAACATCCTTAAAATCACACAGATCAACATTAAATTTTTTTTGAAAAACTTCAATTCTAGGATCCAGCTGACCGTGAACCCGCGTATTGGTAAGTATTTTAAAACCATTAATCAAGCAAAGAGTTGGAAAAATATATTCTTGAGAGAAAAGGGCTCCTTTATCTCTAGCTAAATCTGAAATTTTATTTAATAACCTTCTTGATATTCTTCCTGCGCAAAAAAGGCAATGAATATGCGGTTCTGGAACAATCCAGTCTATATCAATATTTTCTACATGACGAAAATAAGTATCCATGCAATCCTTGAGCAGGTCGCCGGCGAGTTTGTCATTTTTTATTTTCTTTAACTTTTCATCAATTTTTTTTTGAATTTTGAACCTTTCTTTTAAGCCCCCAATTCTACTGTTATGAAGCTTACTATAAGTCGAAGACATTCCGTTATAATGCTTGTAATCCAAAACCCAGTCTGAGCCCAATTGCTCTTCCGGGTGGCAGCCTAGGTTGCGCATGAAAAAATTTGGCTGAAATTCTTTACATACAAGGTCAAATTCTTTAGTTTTTTCATCAACATTTTTAAATATTTCCAGAGAAGAAATAAACACATCCTCCTCTATCATCCAGTAGTGATCATATGGTCTTATTTTGGACGCAATATATAAAGCTTTATCCCACGCACATACATGAGCGTTATTCGGTACGGTGCCATGAAACATAATACTGTGCTGAAAACCAGCGTTTGAGCACTCCATTTTTGATACCTGCATAACATTGATATCTTCGTAATACAAAGGCTGACCGTCATCATCAGCTATATAATAAAAATCATATTCTTCTTTATAGTATTTTTTAAATCTGCTATAAAATTTAATTAATTCTAAAGTTGGCCTTACGCCTATGCAAAAAACTGCAATTTTTGCTTCACTTTTTATTTCTCGCTTAGAGAAATGTTCTATTTTTGTGCTCATAATACTTCTTTTTTAAAATAACTAATTGTTTTATCTAACCCTTCCTCTAGTAAAATTTTAGGCTCCCAGTTTAATAAATTTTTGGCTAGAGTTATATCAGGTTTTCTTTGAGTAGGGTCATCTGAAGGTAGTGGCTTATTTATAACTTTCGAAGAACTATCAATTTTATTTAAAACAATCTCTGCCAATTCCATTATAGTAAATTCAACAGGGTTTCCTATATTAACGGGTTGGTGAACTCCTTCTGTATTCATTAAGCTAATCATTCCACTAATTAAATCATCTACATAGCAGAAGGACCGTGTTTGAGTGCCCTCTCCAAATACGGTTATGTCGTTACCCATTAAAGCTTGAACAATAAAATTAGAAACGACCCTTCCATCCTTAGGATGCATATTTGGCCCATAAGTATTAAAGATTCTCATCACTCTAATATCAACATTGTTTTGACGATGATAATCAAAAAATAAAGTTTCGGCGCATCTTTTACCTTCATCATAACAAGATCTTAACCCTATAGGATTGACATTACCCCAATATGATTCTTCTTGAGGATGGACTTTTGGATCTCCGTATATTTCTGAAGTTGATGCCTGTAATATTCTAGCATTTATTCTTTTAGCTAACCCAAGGCAATTTATTGCCCCCACGATAGAAGTTTTATTTGTTTTTATTGGATTGTATTGATAGTGAACGGGGGATGCAGGGCATGCTAAATTGTAAATCTGATCCACTTCTACCTTAAAAGGGTCAACAACATCATGCCTTATTAACTCGAAAGAGTTATAGTCTAATAGTTTGATAATATTTTTCTTTCTGCCAGTAAAAAAATTATCTAAGCATATAACCTCGTGGCCTTGATTGAGCAAACGCTCACATAAATGACTCCCCAAGAAACCAGCTCCACCTGTTACTAAAATTTTCATTGCGCAGTATATGCCCCCCAATTTTCTCTTACTTCCCAAGCGTCTTTTAAATTAAGTTCTAGCTCAGGAAGAAATTCAACAATCTTTTCGGGATGGTCTTCTGTTATATTAAACTCTATAAATCTACTAGAGTCTTTGTCTTTAAAAAAGTCAAGAACTTCTTCTCTATGGTTTATAAAAGATTTCCGCCAATCTGCGTCAACCTCTTCTATCGTTTTTTCTCTCCATTGATCTGTCCCTGCAAGATCTGGACTTGAACACCTCTGATAATAATCCATCATATAGCCGTCCCCTATTTTTCTACGACCCTCTAGCCAATGATCAATATTTCTAGTATTAAATATAAATTTAGACTCTGGATACTGATTGTATAACTCTTTAAATAATCGAAACATATTTAATGGAATGTGTCTCTGCTCCGTACCACTTAGCTTTTCATCTCCAGCAATAAAGTTTGCCAATAAATTACCATATGCACATAGAGAAGGAATCTCTTCCTCCAATCCCTCCAATATTTTGTGCGCACCAAAAAAATTGAATACCATTCGAGATGCCATTCTGCCCCTAGAATCAAACCTTATAGGTATAGAAGTTCCTAAGAACTCCAGAATACTATTCGCACCGCATCTTTCCATTCCTATTAAAAATATATGAGAGGCAGCGTTAGTTTTAATCATCTTTCGTGTTCTAGATAATTCATCCACCAAACTCTCTCCATGTATTGAAGACTGTTGATAAGCATTTTGATGAATAATACCACTATCTCTCTCAGAGGGCAGGCCGGAAGAAAGACCCCACGGAACCTCATGCTCTGTATATTCTCCACTTGCAGGTATTGCATTACCATAAAATATTGCACTTTTAAAATTTGAACAATGTTTTTTATGATACTCTCTCAAAGTTACCCAATGTAATTCTGAAGCAGTTTGAATAAAACCTATGAAGTTATCGGCTGTATATATATTGTGAGAAATTCTTGGCTTAGAAACATAAAATAAATTATTGTCCCTATTAATGCAATCAGAAGGAGGTTTAGATTTTTCATTACAAGCTTTTATATCCAAATTATATTTTGCAGTCTTGTTATCATTTGACCTTATATAGTCTTTAAGGTCATAATCGCATAAATTAGACCATAGCATATTAGATTGATTATCTGTATATTCTGATCCATGTATATGATTTTCTAAAAGAGGATCATTTTCATCGTAGCCAACAAATTCTGAATATATTTCAAGCAGTTTTTGCGCCCCTTTTCTAGTTACATAGGTTGCATGCAAGCAGTCAACCGGACCGTCATAAAACATATTATTTTTTATAAGCTTGAAATCATTTTTAATGCCACTTGATATACTACCAGAACCAATAAAAACAATATCCTCATCTCCGTCTAGAAGATCCCAATATTTTGAAAAAACATCCTTAAAATCTGGCCTTGGTAGAGCATCATCTTCAAAAATAAATGCACCACCTACTTTAGAGCAGGCTATAAGTCTCCAGATAGAAAGAAAGCTTGCAAAAACACCAAACTGGCCCGGAGCTGTATAAGTTTTTCCATGCCCAGCTTTTAATTTAACATCAAATAAATACTCGGCGGCTTCAAGCGACCCTTCACTAAAGCAGTCTAAATTACCAGACTCCAATCCGCTCACAATACCCGCTCCATCTATACCCGAAAAAGGATAAACATTTTCAAATCCAGCTGCATTTAATCTTTCTTTTGTCGGAAAATACCTTATATCCTTATGCCTCTCTAAACATAAAACAAAAGCGGGTTCTTTTAGTATTTCTTTGCTATTTTTCAATTGTTAATTTTGTTCCTTAAAATTATTTTTATAAATATTTAAAAACTTCTTATTCTCCCTATCGTCGTGCAGAAGAACTGAACCTTTCACCCAACTGGGATATTCGGACAAAACTTCATCCATCGCTTTTTTAGCCAGAGACTTGTGTGTAGACATGTAATTATCAAGCTTTTTTTTCCCTGAAACACCCATTTCTTTGACAAACACTAAAGAATCTCTGTTAGAAGCGGCCATCCTGTCACCGGGCAGGCTTTCATAATTTTCCATAGTATGATCTGCAACAAAAGCTTTCCAGTTTTTATTAACATCGATGATTAAAAGTTTATCTTTTTTATCTTTAAAAAATTCGAGTATATCTGTATAATAGTTTTCTCTTTCTTCTATCCAAAACTCAATTTTTTCTTTGACAAATTTAATATATCTTACTTTTAATTCTTCATTGATTTCAAAAAAACATTTAGTATCGAAAGCAATGTCTTCTATAGAGGGGTAAGCCCAAACTTGGCCAGTAGGTCTAATATTATTCTTAATTGATTGGGCTGCTTGATTGAAAACTACATGTCCGCATCTACTCATAATCCAGTCGTCTAGTTTTCTGAGATTTAAAATAAACAAAGAATTAGGGTATTTATTAGATAGTTTTTTAAAATCAAAAAAATTAGTAAACTGAGGGTGCTGATCACTAAAAACTTCTTTTTCATCTATTGCCCAATCTTTACATTTGTGTTCAGAGTTCCAACCGTTATAGCTAAATAAAGCGTCTAGAGTGCTTGTGGCGGTTTTATTATAACCTATTATAAATATTTTCTTAAATTTCTTTTTCATTCTTCAAATTTGTGTTTTTCGTTTATCATTTTTTAAAATTATTCTTATAAATATCTAGAAACTTTTTGTTTTCTTCATCTTCGTGTAAAAGAACTGACCCTTTTGTAGAACTAGGGTATTCAGATAAAATTTCATCTATTGCTTTTTTCACCAAAGCCTTATGAGCGAACATAAACTCATCATAAAATTTTTTATCCGAATCGCCCAGAGATGTTATTTCATTAAAGGTCTCCCCCTCAGATGCAAGCATTCTATCCGTAGTCATTGTGTACCCTTCCATAGTATTATCCGCAATAAAAACCTTCCAATCTTTCTTATATATATCAATAATTATAAGATTATTTTTCTTATCTTTAAAAAACTCAAGTATGTCTTTATAGTAATTTTGCCTTTCATCTATCCAGAGCTTGATCTTTTCTTTTATAAAATTAAAATATTTTTCTTTAGCTTCATTATTAATATCTAAAGTCCTCTTATCTCCGTAAATATCTTCTAGCGAAGGGTAAGCCCAAGATGCTTTAGTTGGCCTGTTTGCGTCTTTAATTGTATCTAGCGCAACACTAAAGAAAACATGGCGGCATCTACTCATAATCCAATCATCTAACTTTCTTAGATTTAATACAAATAAAGCCTCAGGGTAATTCCTATATAATTTCTTGAAGTCAAAAGAATTAGTACTCTCAGCGTGTTGATCACTAAAGACTTCTTTTTTATCTACCTCCCAGAGTCCGTCATGGTGCTGTGTGTCCCAACCGTTAGAATTAAACAAGGCGTCTAGAGTGCTTGTGGCGGTTTTATTATAACCTATTATAAATATTTTCTTAAATTTCTTTTTCATTTTTCTATGTACCCCTCTCCTGTTTCTGAGTCAACTTTAAATATTCCGTCGTGAAATACATCCTTCCCAAGTTCAGATGTTTCTTTTTCCTTTCTCATTCTAGCTGGATTGAGTCCATGAATATTACTAGCTAAGTCTCCATTTTGATGGATAATTCCATCTGCTCGACCTTCCCAAATAGTGCCATCAAATTCACCTTTAACAGGCTCTTTGTCCCCAACAAAAGCGATGCATTTAAAGTCAGGAATATCTACATTATTCATATTGTATTTTTTAAATTCATTCTTTAAGCCATCTCTTCTGGCGACTTGATTTAATAATGTATCTATCGGACCAAAATTCATATCTATATCACCTTTGTCCCTAAAGGATTTTAATCTCATTTCTGATATGTAAGGCATAAGATCTAAAAATTTTTTGGCACCTTTTTTTGTTATGTAATGAGCATGCATGCATTGAGCATGCGATTTAACATAATAACCATTTGAAGAAATATCGTTTTTTATATTATTAGGGTGGATTTGAGAGCCTATGTAAACCATGTCTACGTCATCCTCTTCTATCGAATTCCAAAATTTTGGAAAAACTTCCTTGAAGTCCGGTCGAGGTAATGCGTCGTCTTCAAAAATCATAAGACCCGGCTTGTTAGATATGGCAAGCCAACCCCAAAGTTTTAAAATAGATAAAGTCATTCCGAGCTGCCCTCCAGAGCCAGCGTACCAATCCCCATTTTTATTTTTAGAGAAAGGCGTACCAAACATCTCTCCCCACGGCCTTACTTGGTGATACCACTCATCTTCCGACTCTTTTGCCATAACAGCATCAATAGCTTCAAAAGCATGGACGTTAGTGAATCCAGCTTTATTTAATAGTTTTCTAGTATACTCAAATCTAGCCCTGTTTCTTTTTAAGCATATTACGAAAGAAGGCCTATTTAGTATTTCTTTATGTGAAGGCAAATTATTCATTTTTATAAAGTTCTATATGTTTTTTACACGTATTAGTCCAAGAAAAATCGTCACAATATTTTCTGGCATTATCAATTAACGAGTGTTTTAATTTTGGCTCATTTAATATTCTTTTAATTGCCCATACCCATTCTAATCTTTCTGTATGATGGCACAAGAACATTGCGTCTCCATCTGGACATAATTTATTGATTGCTTTAAATGATCTAATATTACTTGCGATAACTGGTTTACCAGAAGTCAGGTTCCAAGTTACTGCTCCTGATGCAGAAATTTCATGAGTTTGATATGGAACTAAACAGATATCACACATCGATTGATGTTTATCTGCATCCTCTGGAGTAGTCCACCCAGTAATCAATAAGCGTTTACTCAAGCCCAAATTATTAGCCACATTCAAAAGATTACCTATCTCTTCTCCCTCCTGATTAGGATGTCTCCCGCCGATTACATAAAGCTTAAAGTTACTAGGCAATAAATCTAAAATAGACAATGCAAATTCATGTCCTTTATAAGGACTAACAAAACCAAACATTCCCAAAACAATAGGGCTTTCTTTTTCTTTAATTTTAAAATGCTTTGGAAGAGATCTTTCCAACACTCCATGAACTACGACCTCTACATCCCTAAAGCCAGAGGCCTTAAAAACTTGTTCACTTTCTTCAGTATGAACAATTGCAGTTACTCCATTCCCTTTTTTATGTAGTTTCGATAACTTCCTCCAGCCCCTTGCGCATTTTTTGTTCTCAAAATTCATCCAACCTAATGCTTTTAAAAAAGAAGGCTCTGAGTGATAAGTTACAAAAACCCTCTTTCCAATTTTTCTTAGCTTTTTAATTATGCCATGAAATACTTTAAATCCAAAGCTTAACTCATAAGGCCCACAGAATAAACCAAACTCATTCTGTAAATGAACTACGTCATAATTTTTAGCCTCTTCTATAAGCGAGTCAAATATTTTAATTATGTTTGACTCAGAGCATTGACCTAAACTATTTTTATCTGGAATGCCCCAGAATCCGTGATGGTGTTCGTGGTCAAAATGCTTAATTAGGTTTTGGCAATAAGTTGATATGCCGCAAAATTTACCAGTACTAGAAACATGAAGAACTCTCATTTTATACATTTATTTGGGGCGATCGGGCTTTGAAGTAATCCAGTCTTTTTGTCAGTATCCATCTCGATCATTTCCTCAAAAGATACAGGGGTATTATCATATACATTTGCCCAGTCAGACATATTTTTCACTATACGATCTTCGCTAACAGTTTTCTTTAAATGCTGCTCACTTTCTTCGGCAACCTTGGAGACTTCTTTATCTAGCCAATTATTTAAGTTTTCAAAAAATTTATCAATACCCTTCATACATAAAGTTTACACTCAAACCACTACATAATCCTTAAATTAAGGGCCTCCAGCAACGCAACCAGTAGAACTAGCCTGAACGGATAAAAGTGCAGACGTTTTTTTAGCCAATAACAAAGCTGCTTTCTTTATTATTAGTCTAGCCATCTAAATTCCATTTTTGCATATGGGCGCAATTATCCATATACTATATTACACCTTTAGGTGGGAATTACAATTGGATATCTATATTACCTTCGCCAGCTCTACCAAAAATAAGCTTGTTCCCTACTTTTTTTACTCCAGTAATTAAGGCATTCCCACCAACTCGCATGTGCCCAGAAACCTGAAGATGCCCAGAAATCTGAACCATGTCTCCACTTGCTACAAGCAAAGTATCGTCAATGCCAGTACCAACAATCACCTCGTCTTGAAATATACCACTGACCCCACTCAACTGTTCGTCTTTGTATATTAAATTAGAACTCCCACCGAAAGCGCTAGACTCATTGAATTGTATAGAAAAACTAGGAGAATCAGGCGACCCACCTGCACCACCTCTTAAATCTCCAAGCTTACCTATCTTAACCCAATCATTAGTATTATCATACCCGGTTTTCTCATATAAGTCATTATTGCTGGTATCTAGATATCTAGTTCCGAGTATCCCTGCAGCTATAGAGCTTGAGGCAGGAGGCCCAGTATCTTCTAATTGAGGTAATCTCTTACCTAAGTTCTTATTTACAAAATCTTCAAATTCACCCATATCAATCTTCTTCTACTTTAAAAATTGCTCCCGGCAGAGCAGCGTTTGCGTTCCTATTTTCTCTATCTAAATTAAATACATGATCACCAGTAGAGCTAGTTAGACCAGCGCTATCTGTGACGGTAAACTGGTCATTAAAATCAATCGTTGCAGCCATCTGAGTACCGTCAGCATAGCTTTTGTACGTATAATCTGTACCGACTCCCGGCGATATTCCTTCAGATATGTTTTCAAATGTAACATTATTAGGATCAGATACGGAAGTTCCTATAGCAGCTAAGCCAGCACCAAGACTTTGCGGAGATGCAACAACCTCTCTTTCAGCGAAGCCAGATATGCTATAGTCTGGATTAGTTGAAATCACTGTAACCTCCTGACCACCAATGCCTGTGCCAGTAAAATTAAAAGCAAACTCGCCTTTAGTACTGGACTCTTTAGCTGTTAATAAATAAGATGCTGAATTCACAAACTGCTGTCCACCCAAACTAGTAGTGGACTCGCTAGTTTTTGATACCGTTGTATCTGGTTTGTGAGAATGGACGACTTCTAATATTGGAGCATTTTCTCCTAAAACTTGGTTTGCGGTTATGGTAAAGCTGTCTGTTGAATTCTGTCCTTCTGATGTTTTAATATTGTTTAAATTATTTATCGTATACTGAGGTGCGACATTTGCTATTCTAACTGCAGTAGAGCTTGAGGTAACTAATCCATTTGAATTTTTTGTGCCTGACACAGTAAAATTGTTTGCAGAAGCATTATATGAGCCTCCCTGCCGAGAAACCGTTTTAGCTGCTGCGAAAGTATTTACATCACTAATTTGTATTTGCCCTTGAGTAGAAGAGTTACTATTACCATAGGCTGTAACATCAACATGGCTATTTTTAGTATGATTAACTGTAGCCTGCTGAGATCCATTTAAAGCAGATTGATTTGCGGGATAATTAATAGATGAAATAGTAAAGCTTGGAACATCATTATTATTTACAACAGTTGATCCAGTTGCCGGATAAGATATGCCGTCAGAAGAACTAGATGTATTATTAATAAATTTTACATAAAGATCTGTTAACGAACTAGATGTATTACCTACTTGTCCAGTAACGTATGCATCCAAATACGAATTATAAGCTCCGGCGTTACTTTCGTTATAAGAGCCAAAAGAAGCTAAAACTTCATTATTAGCATTATCAGTAATTGAAGATATCTCTCCATTTACAAAATTCACATCTAGCATTGCCATACCTGCGTCAGAAGTAAAATATTGATTAGCGAAATTCGCAGACAAGCCTACAGAAGAGTTAGGGTAAGAAGAGCCAACCGCAGCCCTAGTTCTATTGCCCTGAGAGGCAGTATTAAAATCAATTCGAGTGACATTATTGCTTCCGTCCTTAACAAAAGACAAGGCGTTCATGTTTCCGCCAAAAGAAGAAAATCCTAATGTTTCAGAAAAATCGCCCGGAAGAATACTCTTAAATGCAGTTGGGCCGGATCCCCAGCCTTGTGAATTATCAATATTATATTTTACTCCGTTACTAGGCTTTCCTTTTGTATATATAGTAAATTCTCCGCTGACTAAATCTCCCTGCTTATATTCAGATTGTCCAATAACATGAGGGTCTTGAGATCTAAATGCTAAGGTATCCAATTTTCCACTAGTTAAAACTTGTGGATTGTTTCTGTATTTTAAGTTGCCCGCAATTTCTGTTTTAGCTCCGTTAGCTTCTCTGATTAAAATTGTATTTATTGAATTTTGAGCATATACATTACTAACAGCCGTATAAGTGGGGTTTTCATTCATTCTAAATTTTTTATTTTGTTCATAAAAATCAGATATAGTATTATCCTTATACCCCTCAGAATTAGTTCCAGCAAGATTAGATCCATCGAATACTAAAACCCTATCATCATTGACGTTTTGTGTCATAAAAATTTGATAAGAATCTGTTGAATTATTAAAGTTTGAAATAGATGAAAGAGATGCAGTTCCTGTGACAAATTTGCTAGTAACAGCGTTCCAACCTAAACCCTCAGACCCATCCCACCTGTTCTGATAAGTAACCGATAAACTTGCAGAAGGATAATCTTGATCCAACAACCTTTCTCCGCTTGTTCCGCCAAAGCTATTAGACAAAACCCCCTCTCCTTCCGTTCCGAAAGAATTTTTAGCGAAGACTCGCACGGGCTGGTTACCCACATTACTTGATACAACTACAGGAATTGTAGCTTTATATTTACCGCCCCCTATATTAGATAAGCTGTAGGACTGATAAGTCTTTTCTTTAGCTAGTCCATGTCCATCTACTTTTATTCCAGTAACATCATTTGTGTCAAACTCAGCAAAAATATTTATTTGATCATCTTCTTTTAATGCACTTAAGCCTTTATTTGTATCTGCTTTCGGGGCACTATTGACTATTTCATCTATATATAATACAGTAGCTTCTGGACCTCCACCTAATTCTGTTAGTGTTAATACTGATTCTCTATCATTTGCCTTGCCAGTAACAAATCCGTTTAACCCAGCAAAGTTTCCTCTAATAAAGCCATTAAATCTTCTAGTTTCAGATCCATGCTCAGACAGGTTACCAGTTTCAATTTCTACATCATTAATAAACCCTGTACCGACATAATCATTATCTGGGCCATCAAATCTTAATTTTAAAGTTAAGTCACTAGCATCATCGACAAGTATTCCTGACAACATTAAATTTTCTTTACCCTGAACTCTAGCTTCATAATAAGTTTTTTGTATTATTCCATTATGATTTATTGCGTCGTAAAAAAAACAAAATGGATTAGCCGAACCACCTCCAGCTACTCCAGTCAAAACAGGGTTTCCGCTTATAGTTAATTGTTTAGTAAAATCCCCAGACGCAATCTCTACCAATCCAGAATAGCCAGTCGTAACAAAGTCTCCAGTTTCAGAGTTTAATATGAAATTTCCAGTTTCGTCTTTTGTGATATATCCACTAGGGTTCGCGAGTCTTGGGTAAAAATTTCCCGTATCACTAACATCAACAACCTCCCCTCCTTCGGTAAATAACTTTTTAAACCTACCTGTATGACCGCTTATGTCGCCTGTAACAGAAACGTCTATTATATTTTGCACAGTAGTTTCTCCCGAAACAAAAAGATTACCCGAAACAACAAGATCGTCTTGGACGTTTAAATTAGCGATGTTAGTATCACCCATCGTGGTTCCCTCTCCCTTGAGTAAAACGCCAGAACCACTCACCGTAGGTCTAACAAAAAATTGAACTCCAGTATTAAATTCAACTAATTGGCCAGACTCTTTTTCTCCGAATCTAATCTCCCTACCTGAAAAAGAAGCCAACAAGCCAGACGTAGGATCCCCCACAATATGGTCCTCTCTTACATGAAAGTCCCCGCTAACCCTTAAATCATCCTTAACAAAAACGTCAGCATGGAACCTTGCGTTGCCACTTACGTCCCATTCTCCGGTAGTTTTTATATCCCCTCCGACTTCTAAATCTCCATCGGTAGATATTTTTCCTAAAGTTGAAATATCTCCAGAAGCTTCAATACTCCCGCTAGTATTTATGTCTCCTGAGACGCTCAATGACCCCTCTATGTCTCCTGAGCCCTTAATCTCTATATTCTTATCTCCAGATATATCTCCCCCAACCTTAAACGGGCCCTCAATATTAGCATCCCCGCTTACATGTAAAGTATGCTCAGGGTCTCTACTCCCTAAAGCTCCTATAATATTTCTTTCTAAATTTATTCCTACCTTGCCATCATTAATTAAAATAATGTCTGTATCTTTTGAAAACTCAGAATGCAAAGGATCAGTTACGTCTGTCTTTCCTAAGTCTGGATTGTGTCTAAATTTGCTTGACTTTGCCATATATAACCTTACACAACAAACCAGCCCACCCCGTTACTAACAAATGTATTTGATTGAAATCTCGACTCTATCATAAACCCTGTAAAGAATAAATCAATCTTATCGCCCTCCTGTACAAAAATATTAGTTTTGCCCTTGCCTATGTTCTTTATCGTATATTTTGCTCCGCTATTTAGAGAAGCAGAAGGAAGGAACGAACTAAATATATCCATTTCGGGCACGTCATATAAAGTATACCTAGCGAATATTGGCCCCGTAGGCTGCACAGCCTCAGTAGATAATATCCCCTGCTCATCCTGCGGACGTGGAGCATACAAAGTTTTTCTTCCCACTTCAGGAGGCATGTAATCAGGGTTATTGTCAGGATGACAGAAATCAATTGCAGAATGTAATCCAAATTTATGTTTGTATACCAAACCATCCGTTCCAGTTATATCGTTTTGTATATTAGCATATTCAACAAATTTACTTTCATCACATGTTGCAGACGGGCCTGTAACGGCTCTACCCCAATTTATGCCAGACATATCAATATGATGAGTTAATGGCTGAAATACTCTAGCGTGAAGAGTCTGCCCTTTTTTACCTATGCCTGTAGACAGTATTAAATCTCCATTAATTCTTTGATTCGCTCCTGAGATCGAAAATCTTATATCATCTTGAGATGGATTATGGAAAGCTGGATGCTCCTCATTATTATAAAATCTAACTTCACCACCATTCTCTTTGGACTCGAATAGAGCATTTCCGTCATATAGATGTAAAAGCTCCGTAGGAGACTCAAATGGTTGAGTTCCTGTTCTCCCTATGCCTATGTACCCATTCTTGAGTATAGTTACTTTACCGCTATTATTTGGGCCAAATTGAAATGCATCTGGAATACTTAAATTTATATGCTTGCCAACTATAGTAGCTCTTTCAGCTGTTTCAGTGATAGTATTTCCATATCCAAAAATTGCAGAGTTTTCGGCATTTGATATGTTTCCGCTGCCAACCATCATTGATTGTTTAGAGTTTCCGGTATTCTCCATTCCAAATGTATGAGCACGCTCACCGCTTGTGGTTATATCGTTTCCATAACCAACTGTAGAAGCGAACTTGCCACTCACATAGTTACCACTACCAACCGTAGTTGCTCTATATGAATCACTTGTATTCTCTCTACCAAAAACCTCAGAACCATCTGCGTCATCTTGGTTAAGGTTTCCGTGACCAACGGTCATCGAGTTAATTCCGCTATTTACATTACCATACCCAACTTGCATTGAATCCTCTGCATGGTTGGAATTACCACTACCAATTGTAACGGAGTTTTTTGCGTTCCCAGTATTCTCCATTCCAAATACATGGGTACGCTCACCGCTAATAGTTATGTCGTTTCCGTAACCAACTGTAGAGGCAAACTTG
>JAAHTH010000652.1_pt3 | contig 24039 bp, 13 predicted proteins | sample 6116091 | NCBI WGS metagenome assembly JAAHTH01 (sample SAMN13939990, study PRJNA603662) | sponge metagenome | isolation source: marine sponge | host: Mycale hentscheli | place: New Zealand | collected 2006 | reverse complement strand
CATGGAGGCAAGGCATTTTTCGTCGAGTGGATTGCTGGCTAGCTCTTTGTACTCCGAGACCGGTTTTAGCACGAGCGTGGTTCCCGTTTCTGACAGAATGTAAATTCGTCCATCAGCATAGACGGGAGAAGCAGAATGTGTGCCTGTCAGCCGCTTGTTCCAGAGTGGGGCACCATTTTGTGCATCGATGCAATAAAGGATGTTGTCGCGGGTGATGGTGTACAGGTGGGGGCCAACCAAAAGCGGCGAGGGCATTGCGGGGACACCCTTTTTCTGTTCCCAGACGATATGAGTGTCCGTCACGTCTCCTGAACCGTTGACGCGGATCGCTCTGATCGTTGGGTCTTCAAATCCAGAGGATGTATAGATAATTCCATCCCGGAGTGCTGGGGTTGGGGTCACTCCCTCCCCTTGGCTGTAAACGGACCAAATGCGCTCGCCGGTTTTGGTGTTGAATGCCTGCACCCGGTCGCCTGCCGCGCTTACGATGGTCTTGACGTTGTCGATTGTGATTGGCGTGACATGACCCACCCGCGATGCGTCTCGCCTTCCTTTCCAAACAGTTTTGCCAGTTCGGGTATCGATTGCGAGCAAGACAGCTTGATCCCAAGGGATTTTCCAGCCTAATTCTTTTTTCTCCGGGCTGCTGCCGTCAAATGGCATGATAACAAGTCCATCGGCGAGAATCGGCGATGAACCTAATCCATGCAGGCTGTGGAATTGAACATCAGTGTTTTTCCAGACCAATTTTCCTTTTCGGTCAACGGCGACAACGGTCCCATCAGCGAAGGCGGCGAAAATATAGGTGCCATCAGTTACAGGCGTGGGCGTTGCGTAGGAGTTTTGTTTTCGCTTGGCACCTGGGGTCTGTCGGTGGACTTGGACGTCCCAGTTTTTGTCACCGGTCTTGCTATCCATTGAAACAACACGGCAAGACGCCCCTTCCTCGGTCGTGGTTGTGACATAAACGTTGCCATCATAGACGATTGGGGACGACCAGCCCTCGCCTGGTAGTGCAGTCTTCCAAGTGATGTTTTGTTTGTCTGTCCATTTCATTGGAAGCTGTGTCTCAGTTGAGTGCCCCTGCGCATTGACACCCCTGAAACCTGGCCAGTTTTCCGCATGTGATAGGCCGACGCATGAGGTAAGCAGTAGGCACAAGGCAGAAACGTATGGATTTAAATGCATCGACAGTGCTCGAGTAGAGTCAGTGGATTTAGTGATGGGATCAATCAAAAATACTTCTAACTCCGTTTGAAATTTACTTTCGTGCCGGATGACGCGTTTGGCACTTTGGAATCAGACGAACCATAACTCTAACGCGTGTGCGACGCGAAATACACCGTTGCATTGGTGTGTTGAAATGGGGAGATGATGAAAATTCTAGAGATGTGGGGATCCGTTCAGCAAAAAATGACAAAAACTCATGCCAAAGAGTGGCAGGCACGGGGATCCTTCGCGATGGCTTGTGTGTTGGAGTCGCGTTGGTTGCAAAAACTAGCAGCCGAAAGATGCTGTTGTTTTGAATGAACTTAGGCCCGAGCTAGGAATCTGTGAGAGGAAAATTGTAAAGGTCTACCTTGCTATGACATGCGTGCTCGGCGTCGTAGTAACAATGCGGAATAATGCATCCGGGAAGCGATTCAAAGATCTTTATGAAACGTTAAAGGTTCTTCTGTAGCAATAGCAAAGGAAGGGACTTTAGCAACACGAGAGCGAGCTTGCTTTTAAAACACGATGCCAGTTTCTGCTTTTTGAAGACACATTGGTGGTGTATTTGCTTGGTGCGTATCTTGCCGGGGGACTGTCTAAACAAGCGACGCAGTTCATTGCTGATAACTTAGAGATTTTCACGGTTGCATAAATTACATGTCCGTCGGAATTATCGTGTGCGACAGGCGAGCAGAAGGGTATCAGGCGATCGTGGGTGCATCCTCGGCGTTGGCCGTCATGATCTGTGGGGCAAGACGGATGCGGTCATACACAAGTTAATTCCAGCATTGGTTTACCATAAGGATGCTCAAATGTTGATTAAATTAGAAGCAGAGCTGGCATGGTTGAGGAGTCGGGAGTGGTGTTGGAAAAATGTCACCGTACCACCATTTTGTTTTCCCGGTCTGTAAGCTCCCAAACGTCGCATGCTTTCGTCATTTCACCCTGACGAAACGCTCGTGGCGGTGTGCCTCTGGCTTTCAGATTTGGGAAAGAGTCGGCGCATTTTGTTAATGCTGTAATACGTGTCTTCACTGCGGTGGACGTTTTGGTTCGTTAGGTCAGCGAATACCTGCGAGGCATTCATGTCCAGTCACGCAGTACAGTGCAAAGCATTCGAGTTCGCTGCATTTAGCGTTGACGCACCGGCTTGCTCGCTTGTTTGGGTTCACAAAGGCGTTAGGCAAGCGTCGTTAGTTGAAAGCGGAAATTATGCAAGACGAGAATCGGAAGTGATTCACAGTCTTCGCAGAAAGGCTGACGTTGGCGCTGGGAAAATGCTGGATGATCCGGGTAAGCCTCAAGGCAATGATGAGGCTTTTTGTGTCAGTGAATCATGTGTGATAGCGAGGGGTTGAGGAGCTGCGGTTCTAATCAGTCTGGGATGAGATTTGGTTCCGCCGAAACCGGAAGTGCATTCGAGCGTGCCTTATACGAACACGATGCATTGATTAATGCTTTTGACAATGCCGCGAGTCCGATGGGGGAATTACCTGATGCAGTGTCGGGGCTGATTTCCAAGGTCATCCAGGGTCATCCAAGGGGATGAGGAATCGGTGAGTGAGCTTTGGAATCAGTATTCGGGTGCATTGGTGCGTTCGGCTCAGTCGCGGATCAAAATGAAGTCGAATGTCATGACCTGTTTGACTCATTTAAAGAACATTGGGGCGCTGAGAACAGCGTTCAAATATTGAACCCTGTCGCAGTGTCAAAGACCGCCGGTCTAATCGTCAAGGAGATTGCTGCGGAACTGCAGACCGCAGAACGAACGGTAGAGAGGAGGCTAAGTTTGATTCCCTCGTTATGGAGCGAAACGATTTCCAGCCTGTGAGCCTGTTCATGTGTTGTGGTTAGTTACTTAGATCCCCGAATCGCATGCAAATCGAGATTGCATTGTCAGTTACGTGTGCATTAACTTGTTAGGGTAGGTCACGCCGAGGATAGTCCGCTTGGTCTGCAGTTTTTTTGCTGGTTGTGATGCCAATGTTCGAGCCTCCGAATTCCAGGTCGAGGAGACTTTTATTTTATCGCAGGCAAGTACAGACAGCGACGCTTTCGCAAAGCAAGGTGTCTTCATGCAATTCTGCGAGCGATGGGGAAGTGTGGGTCTTTGTCGTTGGCAGTTCGGTTTGCTGTTTTTCGGTGTTGTCTGTCAGGCGCTGACGGTCTGGATCACGCTGCCGCTGTGGGGCAACCGTGTGAGTCCGGCGAATTTGCCAACCTTTCCGGTGCCGCCGTTTGATTTTGTGGGGCCCGTGTTCGGTTCGCTGGTGCTGATCTTGGTTTTACCTCGGCCCGGATTGATGCTGCATTGGGTATTGTTGATCGCGGCTGGTGTCATGGATCAATATCGTTTGCAGCCGCAGTTTTATGCAATTGCCATTTTGATGTCTGCTTGCGTGTGGCCGTCGTGGCACAATGTTGCCCGCTGGTTTCTCGTTTCAACCTGGCTATGGGCTGGATTGCATAAGCTCGTGTCCGCAGATTGGTACGGACATGCTTCCTATTGGTTGCTTAACCGGTCCGGGGTCGACGATGCTTACAACTATCACGTTGCGTTTGCTGTGATCGTTGCGCTGTCTGAGCTCGGTGTGGGAATAACCGCTTGTGTCAAACCTCGGTGGGCGACCATTGGATGTGTGCCAATGCACCTTGGCATCATGTTGATGTTGTCGCCGATCGGGTTGAATTGGAATACCAGTGTGCAGCCATGGAATGCCACTATGGTGTTGATTGGCGGGTGGGTGATGTGGACCACCACAGACGCATGGCCAAAGTCCGCAATTCAACGAGCTGTTGGCGTGGTTTGGTTAGTCTTTCCGCTCGGTTTCTTCGTTGGATGGGTAGACCACGGTTTTTGCGGCGTCCTCTATTCGGATTCGCTACCACGCGGAATCATTACGAAGGTCGAAGGTTCGGAACGGATTCGCGGCTGGGGTGATCTACATGTGCCTTTCCCAAACGAGAGACGGACACTTCGTATCTATTTTGAGCAATCAGCGAACCCAGGTGATTTTCTGCACATTTCAGATCCACGTTTTCTATTGAATGATCTCTACTTTGTTTTGGGGGACGACGGTGTTGCAAAGGAGATCAATGCGCATGATTTTTACAGTGGAGCTCACGCCACTAAATCGGGTCCGAAGTATGGTGTCGGTTTGGATGAACTCCGGGCAATCTTTCCACTGCGGCAGGCGGGCGTGAAAATGTTACGAGAGTCGCCGGGAATGCCGATTTTTGCCGTCGCGTTCACGCCGGAAAATTACGATCCCAAGTTGTTGGCTAACCTGAAGGGATTGCCCAATATTCGGCAGGTTCAACTTTCAGGCACGGAAGTCACGGACGCGGAGCTTGAAGAGTTGCTTTCTTTGCGGATGTTGACTGGGGTTGGCCTCGATAATACAGGAATAACGGACGCCGGATTGCTTCGACTTGAACCGCTTCCGTATTTGTCGGTGGTTGAACACGAGGGAACATCGATCAGTGAGCAGGCGGTTCTACAGGTGCTCAAGGCTGTTCCCTGATACGGGCGGCTGACGTATGGCTTGTCCAGAAAAGTCTACAGGTGGGGTGTGACATGCCTTCGGGGCGGTGAGCGTCCGTTTTAGGGTGTGTTTCAATCTTTTTGCAAGGAAATGTGAATTTCATATTTCTGGATCCGAAACGTGCGTGATTTAGCTAGATCGAATACACTGCTGTCCTAGCCCCGGTTTCTCAGGGCGAAATTTTGTCGCATACTGTGCGGCAATTGCCTTTTTCACAGACGAATCGCGCCCGCACGCGAACGATAGCTGTGGAATGATCGCACAGGCTCAGCCTGCATTGATCATGGCAGTTCGCGCTACATCCTTCCTCCAAGAATTGCACGTCATGATGCGTATTGCATTTCCTTTCTTTGCTTTTGTGTTCTGTTTGGGTAGTGTTCTGCAGGCTCAAGTTTATGACACTCCAGAAAAGGCCGCCGAAGATCCTGACTTTGCGTTGCAGGGTGAGTACACCGACAGTACCCGAGGGTTGCAGGTAATCGCTTTGGGCGACGGCGATTTTAGAGTGGTCGTTTATACCGATGGCCTTCCAGGTGCAGGTTGGAATGGCAAAGACAAGCAGCAACTCGACCTGGACGCTGACCAACTTGAAGCGATGGTCAGCAAATTCAAGCGGGTCGATCGTGAAAGTCCCACGCTGGGCGTGAAGCCGCCGGTCGGTTCAGTGGTGTTGTTCGATGGTACTGCTGATTCGCTTAAAAAACATTGGAAGAACGGCGCGCGGATCACCGACGATGGTTTGCTGATGGAGGGCTGTACGAGCACCGACACTTTCGGTGACTACTCGATGCACCTGGAGTTCCGACTTCCGTTTATGCCCAAGGCAAGGGGACAGGGACGCGGTAATAGTGGGCTTTACCATCAGGGCCGGTACGAAACGCAGGTGCTCGATTCGTTTGGGCTTGAAGGCAAAAATAATGAAACAGGTGGGCTGTACTCGATCAAGGCGCCTGATTTGAACATGTGTTTGCCGCCCATGGCTTGGCAAACGTATGACGTCGATTTTACTGCGGCGCGATTTGACGGGGATGGCAAGAAAACTGCGAACGCAAAGATTACTGTCAAGTTGAACGGAGTCGTTGTTCATCGCGATGTCGAGCTGCCTCGGACAACCACCGCTGCCCCCGTCAGGGAAGGCGTAGAAGGTGGGCCGATCTATCTGCAGAACCATGGGAACCCTGTTCGATTTCGAAATATTTGGGTACGCCCGCGTGATATTGAGGCTGAAGCACGCAGACCGATTGTTCCTGGCTTTGAACGCTTCCATGCCAATGGTGGTGATGCCGCTGCAGGTGGACGGCTTTTGCTTGGTGAGCTGAATTGCACCGGGTGTCACGAGGCTGGGTCGAGCTATCTAGCTAGCTTGTCATCAAAACAGCCCCCGATTCTTGATGCAATTGGCGAACGAGTTCACCCGGAATGGTTGGTGGATTTTCTAGCAAATCCGCATGACGTGAAGCCCGGCACGACGATGCCTGATTTAATGTCAGGGATGTCGGCCGAACAGCGGCGCGAGGCATCCGTTGCGATAGCCAATTATCTTGTCGGGGATTCGACGATTCAGATGGGCGGCAAGACTGCAAATACCGGCCAAGGCGAACGTGTGTTCCACGAGGCCGGCTGCGTCGCTTGTCATATGCCGCGTGATGGCCGCAAAGCATCTGCCGACACATCGGTCCCGCTGGTGGGGTTGGAAAATAAGTACAGTCGGGCGAGTCTTGAGAAATTTCTGAAGGATCCGCTTGCGGTACGACCGTCAGGACGAATGCCCAAAATAAACCTCGGTGGTGACAATTGGCGGCATGTTGCCCAGTATTTAACCGGTGACGACTCCGGCGTAGCTTTTGGAAGCCAGCGTGATCTTCCAAAAGAACCGAATATGAAATTCTCAGCCTATTTCAAAGGCGTTGATAAAATGCCTGAGCTGGACAAACTCAAGGCTGACAAAACCGGCGTGTCGAGGGGATTGGACATTGGCGTAGGCGGACGCAACGAAAATGTCATCATCAGTTATGAGGGTTTCCTGCCGATCACTCAATCAGGAAAATACAGTTTCCGGCTCAGTTCAGACGACGGCAGCATGTTGTACTTGGACGGAAAAAAAGTGATCGACAATGACGGAGTTCACCCCAATACGGCAAAGGAAGTGAGCATCAACCTTAAACAAGGTGTGCATGCCATTCGGGTCAACTGGTTTGAAAAGGGCGGTGAGGAAGTGCTTGCGCTCGATTGGGCGGGACCTGGGGTTAAGTCTGGAGGAATCGACAAGGCGATCGTGATGACTGCGGATGGCACGCCCGCACTTGTGGAGCAGGAAGCAGAAGAGGTTGATCCTGATAAATTCGTGTTCGATCCCTCGTTGGTGGACCGCGGGCGAGAGTTGTTTACGTCCTTGGGTTGTGCTGGCTGTCATGTCAAGACTGAGGCAGGTAGGCCTGTGCAGTCGTTGGTTAAAGCACCGAAATTGGCCGATTGCGCTCCTGACAAGGGCTGTCTCGCTGCTGAGGCGGTTGTGAATGTTCCCAATTATGAGCTGACTTCGATTCAGCGCACAGCGGTAGACGCTGCAATGCGGCTTGATGCCGGGGGTGGCGAAGAGGCTGGTAACGAGGAAGCCTTAATGTCTCATTCGATGGCGGCGCTGAATTGTTACGCGTGCCATCAGCGAGATGGAAAGGGTGGGCCAGAATCCGATCGCAATCAACTTTTCGTCAGCACCATTCCTGAAATGGGTGACGAAGGACGTTTGCCTCCACCCCTTGATGGAGCCGGTGACAAGTTGCGTGAAGATTGGTTGACTCGAGTGATCGGTGACGGTGACAAGAGCCGGCCCTATATGAAAACCTACATGCCCAGTTTTGGTGGTGGGAACGCCAAGATGCTTGCCGGTCACCTTTCCAAGTTGGATAAGGTCACCGAAGCAAAGTTGGTGGACTCTGGAGAGACCGAGACACGCAAAGCCTCGTTTGGGCGACAGATGGTCGGTTCAAAAGGGTTGGCATGTGTGAGTTGTCACAGCTACGGAAAATTCAAATCGACGGGAATTCAGGCGATTGCACTCGACACGATGACCCAGAGAATTCGAGAAGACTGGTTTCATCGTTACCTGCCTGATCCTCAGAAATATCGTCCGGGAACTCGTATGCCCACGGGATACCCCGAGGGTAAAAGCACAGTGGCCAACGTTTATGATGGCGATCGCGATCTTCAGCTTGCGGCAATGTGGGCGTTTCTGAAGAAAGGTGCCAATGGCGGAGTGCCAGAGGGAATTGTCAATGGGATGATCGAGCTAAAGGCTGACAGCAAGCCTGTCATCTATCGAAATTTCATTGAAGGTGTAACGCCACGCGGAATCGCCGTTGGCTACCCGGAACGTGCAAACTTATGTTGGGATGCTAATCGGATGGCGCTCGCGGTTGTCTGGCAGGATCGCTTCATTGATGCGTCTAAGCATTGGGAGGGACGCGGTCAGGGTAATCAGACCCCGCTCGGTGGCAATGTGACCATGTTTGAGAAGGTCGCGCCTGTTGCCGTGCTCGACAACCTTAAGGCTGCATGGCCCAACGACGCACCCAAGGAACGAGGGTACAAGTTCAGCGGTTATCGGCTCGACAAGAAGGGACGCCCAACGTTTCGCTATCGCTTTGCGGACGCTGAGGTGGAGGACACGCCGTTGCCTGTGCCTGGTGATTTCAGCGGAACGTTCAAAAGAAATATCAAAGTCACTCCGACGGGTCAGCAATCCGATAGCGGAATCTACTTCCGCGCGGGTGCTGGAAATATCGAGTCGATTGAAGAGGGGTGGTTCCTGTTGAATGATACCCACCGCATTCGGGTGACAACCTCAGGAAAGAAACCTTTTGTCCGTAAAGTTGATGGAAATTCCGAAATTTTGGTGCCAGTCGATGGCCCCACAATGATCACCCAGGAAATCGTCTGGTAGTAACGAATCAATGATGATGCACATGAAAAACTATCTCTCTCTACTGTTCTGCCTGTTGTGCAGTCCTGCCATCGCTCAGGATGCGCTTACAGAAGCTGATTACTATCCCATCACCCGATTCGAAATTCCGGAGGGTGTTGTCTTGGAAGCAAGTGGTTTTCAAATGATGCCGGATGGGAAGATGGCGGTGTGTTCACGCAGAGGTGAGATTTGGATGATCACGGATCCTTTTGCGAAAGAGGTTACTGCCGATCAGTTCAAGCGTTTCGCACACGGACTCCATGAAACGCTGACCTTGGCAGAACGTGATGGCTGGCTCTACACAACTCAACGATCGGATGTGTCGAGGTTGCGAGACACCGATGGCGATGGAGAGGCCGATGAATTCGAAGTTGTAAACGATGGCTGGGAAATTTCTGGCGATTACCACGAGTACGCATTTGGTTCCAAGTTCGACAAAAATGGTGACATCTGGGTCGTTCTTTGCCTGACTGGTTCGTTCTCAAGTAATGTGCCCTATCGTGGCTGGTGCGTAAGAGTCACGTCCAGTGGCGAGTTGATTCCGACTACCAGTGGGATTCGTTCTCCAGGGGGCATCGGTGCGAACCATGTTGGCGATATGTTCTATACGGACAACCAAGGTCCATGGAATGGAACCTGTGCACTGAAACATCTGCCGGTCGGGAAATTTGTGGGGCATCCTGGTGGTTTTCAATGGTACAAATTGGCCGAGCCATTCATCGGTGAAAAGCCAGAAGAGCCCAAGAGTGGAAGTCGTTTCATGACCGAGGCGAAACGATTACCAAAATACGAGCCGCCTGCGGTCCTGTTTCCCTATAACAAAATGGGTAAGTCGGCAGCAGGCGTTACATGTGACACGACAGGTGGAAAGTTCGGGCCGTTTGAAAATCAAATGTTTGTGACCGATCAGTCCTACAGCACCGTCATGCGTTGCTACATGGAAAAAGTTAAAGGACATTACCAAGGAGCCTGTTTCCCCTTTCTGGAAGGTTTTGGCAGTGGTTCCCTCGGCCTGGAATTGACAAACAACGGCACCATGTTTGTCGGTGGAACCAATCGAGGTTGGGGGTCACGCGGACGCAAGCCCTTCGCAGTCGAACGTGTCGATTGGACTGGTAAAGATCCATTTGAAGTGCTGGAAATGAAAGCCAAGCCTGATGGATTTGAATTGGTGTTCACAGAACCCGTCGATAAGAAGACGGTTGAAGCACTCGAGTCGTATGTGCTGACAACTTACACTTACATCTTTCAATCATCTTATGGTAGTCCCGAGGTAGATCATACAGAGCCAACCATCAACAGAGCAGTGGCCGGCAAGGATGGAAAAAGTGTTCGATTGTTTGTTGATGGACTTCAGGAAGGACATGTGCATGAATTGCACTCTGACGGTGTGCGATCAAAGTCTGGCACGCCTCTCCTGCACCCTGAAGCTTACTACACGCTGAATTACATTCCTGAGAACTGAGCCTGTAGAGCGAACACTCGGTCTGAACGGCCGTTGTATCAGACGCCTGATTGCCGTGGCCGAATGAGAGTAATTTCATTGGAGAGCAATTTCATTGGAGAGCAGGGTCAGTACAAGTGCGGGGATCAATGCAAGTGCCGGGGGACAGTAAGAATGCGGGCCTCTTTGGTCGGCACGTCAATGGGCGTGGCCACAGCTTTATTATCGTGTAATCGCGGCTTTGGCGATGTTGGGCAAGAGTCCGATCGACCGAAGACAGTGGAATCACCTGCGGTGTATGCAGAGCTAACTGCTAAAAAGTAGATGCTCTGTGCAGAAGAGCTGCGTGGCAAATACGTGGGTGAACTATGCTGGCTAGGTTGATCGGATTGTTTCCCACGCATCTATTTTGAATTCAGTTTGGTCATTATTTGCATCTACAAAATGCACGCAACGATGCACTCGGTACGCAACGTGAAGTTGGTTGGCAAAGCGTGCGCGTGAATATGGAATACTGGTGAAAATTTCGGCCGTTGTTCACCGTTATGAATGGGGCGACATGAACTGCAGGGATGGACGGGCCATTGTGTTTCGTTTCCCCTACACCCGTGGACCATCGCTGAGTAACCGCGAGTGTGTCAGACGAGACCCACAACAGAATGATTGACGTGCTGCAACGAATGCAGGGAACGGCCAGATGAATGTTTTACGGAGTGCGCAATTTAGGTGAGGAAGACGCGTTGAAGTAACAGGTGTTTTAGAAACAGTCTTTGGATGCCGTTGTCTGGAGATTTTGTCTAACGACTTTATGAATATTTCACACGCCTCGACAGTCAGCGAGCACAACAAAATGACTCCGGTGCAGAACGGGGGTTGGATATCATTATGGGTGGATTGACGGTGCCGTTGCGGCCGAAGCCCAGAGTTTGTGAGCCGTAAATGCGGTGAGGAGCTGAGTTCACTGCAATCGTGAATCGCCATCATATCGAGCAACTACACGGTTCTTGAGCGTTTGTGGAGGGAAGCCATGGCCGACGGAAACTTCCAAGCTGCGTGCAGACCAAATACAATGCCAAGGCCGCGTTGGTGTGCGGTCCTCGCAGTTCAACGCAGGTTGGTTTAGCGAGGTGCGGGTAGGTCGAAACTGGAACGGGATTTTTCCACACTTTCCACGCACCTGCGGCACGTCTTCGATATCATGAAGGCGTTGTGGTCTGCGTTTCAGCGATCCGAGCAATGGAACATTAGTGTGAGGATAGCTTCGTGAACAAGCAGGGAAACCGCAGGACAGCATGGTCACAAAATATCGACTGTATTTTGATGCTTCTTAACTGGTTGATGTCGGTTAGGGCATGGTGGCTTCGCAGTAAGTATGAGAAACAAGGTTTTTGGAGCTTCAAGTTGACGTGTCGATTGTGTCTTCTGGCGTGGGTGTTCTGTTGTTCGGCTTTTGTGCACGCACAAAAGCCAACCTCGGATGAAACAGGGGCCTCGGCCGAGCAGAGCAAGTTGCCAGCCAAAGTAGCACCCATCAAGTTTGCTGAGGGTGGTAAGTTTAAAATGCTCTATGACGCGCGGCAGCGACCGCAGGCGGTATTGCTGGCGGGAAAGGTGTTTGTCGTTTTCAACGGAGATGCAAGGAGCACATCCAATGAAAAGGGTCGTGCCTTTCCGATGTTAACGGCTTACGATGTACGCACTCGAGAGTTCACTGCTCCTGTACGACTGGCCGTTGATTCCAGCTCGGACCACCATGACAGCCCCATTATCTGGGCTGATCGAGCGGATCACCTTCATGTGCTTTATGGATGTCACCGGACCCCTGGGGTTCATCTGATTTCGCAGTCGCCTGTTCAGGCGTCGACCGAGCAGATCGTGTGGAAGAGGGCAAGTCAAATCGCACCAAAGTTATCTTATCCGTGTGTGTTTCGAATGGCGAATGGCAAGGATTTGGTCTATTTTCGCACGGACGGACACACCAGTTCGTGGACTTATCGTGTGAGTACCGACAATGGCCGCACGTGGGGCGGTCCATCAGCAGATGTGACAGACCTTGATTCTGGTGGGAGGTTGGACTGGTCTTCGTATCAGACAAAGATTCCTAGTGCAGATCGACGGTTCTTGCATGTTGCGTATACGGATTATGACGACAACAAGCATGATGCGGACCCACAACGGTTTTACAATCCCAAGTACGATGCGTTGGTGTCCAATGAGTGGAAATACAACCTGTCCTATCTGAAAATCGATTCCGAATCCGGGGTGGTGTTCAATTCGGAGGATGCTCGTCTGCGTACCCCGCTTAACATCGAGTCTTCCAAGAAGCTTTGTGAAATATGGGACACTCAGTGGCGGGGTTCAGGGGTTCCACCGGTCTTGGCGTTGAACGAACAGGGGGAACCAGCATTCCTGCATGTGTTATCTGGGGACTCTTTGGACGAGCATTGCTACTATTATGTGCGGAAAGTCAATGGTTCTTGGCGCAAAACGGCGATTACCAAGTCATCTCACCAATGGAACAGTGGGCACTTGGCGTGCGACCGATCGGGAGTGCTGCACGCTTATGTGGTGGTCGGACAAGAATACCTTGAGGGCGGCTACATGGACCGTCATGGCGGCGGCCGGATTGAGGAGTGGACATCGGCAGACGGTGGTGAAACTTGGGGGATGCGTCGACGGTTTTCGCCGTCAGGTGCAAGGTATGAGGACTGGCGTTTTAATAATGTGCAACCCGTTGTCAATGCAGATGGCACGCTCGTGCATGGGATGTTCATTTTTTATGGTTGGAAGCATGAGACGAAGCCGAATGCTTCTGCGTTCCTCGTCGATGAGGCAGCGAGGACTGGGTCCTGATATGAACAGTCATGGGCTTCTGGAGAAACCGAGGATGCACAGAGGAAGGCTAGTGAAAACGCTTGCTATGTGGTGTTTGGTTTTTGTGAATTTGGTTCCATGCGGTCCGATTTACGCAGAAGATTTCCCAGCTCAGATAGGAAGCTTGCCTTTGGGAAGCGTCTTAGGCAGCAATAGCGTGTCCTCACGGTTCAACACGAGTGCCAGCGATGCCAAGGTGAGGGCAGCGCTGGTGCCATCGGTGATGCAAATGCATCCGCCAGCCTGCGAAGTGGTGACAGAGAATGGTGTGGCTTTGGTGGCCAAACAAGAGAAACCAAATGTGTTGTTTCTGGCGATTGATGATCTGAATGACTGGGTCGGTGCGTTGGGTGGCCATCCTCAAGCAAAGACGCCGCACCTCGATCGCTTGATTGCCAAGAGTGTACTGTTCACGAATGCGCACTGCGCGGCACCGGTTTGTAGTGCTTCAAGACATGCACTGTTCAGCGGTCTGAGACCGTCAACCACCGGTTGGTATTCGAATTCTTCCAAGGGCCTTAGGAGCTATCTCAAGACATTGGGGAAGACCGTACCGATGCCTGCACATTTTCGAAACAATGGGTATAAAACGATGGCCGCTGGGAAAGTTTTTCACAAAGGTACGTCAGACGTTCGGGAGTACCAATATTGGGATGAGGCACGACCCAAATATAAATGGCCTCAGCGTTTGATTGCACGTGGCCATGGGTATCAAGGGAAAACGGCTGGGCATTTCTATCCGTTTCCACGCGATGGGGGAGCGATTTTTCAACGGTATAAAAAAGGTGTTGATGGGCAATCTCTGTGTTGGGGAGCGCTGGATCCTGCGGATATTCCGGAGGAGGGGATGCCAGATGAGCAGGTCGCTGCTTGGGCTGTTGAGCGTCTGAAGAAACGACATGAGTTACCCTTTTTCATGGCAGTTGGCTTCGTTCGTCCGCATGTGCCGTTCACGGCGCCACGTAAATATTTTGATTTATATCCGATCGATTCCATCAAGATGCCTGAGTTTCCAGATGATGAGATGGATGATATACCCCTGTGGGGAAAAACATTTGCTTATGGGACGATCAATGGCGGGGATCATCGGGTCGTGCAGAGCATCGGTGATGACTACTGGCGGGAACTGGTCCGTGCTTACCTTGCTTGCATCTCTTTTGTGGATGAACAAGCGGGTAAAGTTTTAGATGCTTTGGAGAGCGGGCCGAATGCGGCGAATACCATCGTCGTGTTCTGGTCGGATCATGGGCAGCACCTTGGGGAAAAGTGTCACTGGCGAAAGATGGCGTTATGGGAAGAATCCACGCGAGTACCCCTTGCAATCAGCTTGCCCGATCATGGGAAAGGGGCGGGCAAGTGTCTGAGCCCGGTGAGTTTACTCGACCTCTACCCGACGATGATCAACTTGTGTGGTTTACCTGCAGTGGATGGATTGGAGGGAACGAGCCTCATTCCACAGCTACTTAATCCCAAACTCAAACGTGTCACCCCCGTGGTCACGACCTGGCAATACAACAATCATGCAGTAAGAAGCATGAATTTTAGATACATTCGCTATCGAGACGGGAGTGAGGAGCTTTACGACCATCGCACGGACCCACGTGAGCATCATAATTTGGCTGGTGATGCGGCGTACCTTGCCGTGAAGGAACGGCTTGCAAAGGCAATCCCGACGCGGAATAAGAAACCGTCCTCTCTGGAGTCAGGTGGCAACGATAGCTATGGCAGAAAATACGAGATGCTGCGTGAGCAAGGTGTCCCTGTATGGCTTGGAGCCGAACCTGCGGCATCGCTGCGCCCGTGAGTGGCATGAGTTGAGTTGAGTGCCGTCGGCGTGCGAGGCATTAGCTATCCAACTGGTGAGAGAAACGCAACGAGATAGGAACCGTTTTGAAAACGGAAACACATGTGCGAGATGCGTTAACTGACCGGCTTCGAAATTGCATGTTTTTGGGTGAGTCTTGTGCAGCACGGCTATCTGAAACGCGTTGGCCGTTGCGGAGAAGTTTTGTGAACCTGCGGCTAGAGCAAGTCACGGATGGAAAAGTCCATCGCGTCTCCTTTCGCTAAATCGCGCACTCTCGCGATGCGGTACTGGGCTTCACATTCTCGCGATGGAAATAGGTCAGATCGCGGGTGTGGCTCGAGCAGGCGAATCAGTGATGGTTCGTTGAGTCGATACGCCTAGTCAAATGCTAAGTATTGAAAAATGAGGGCCTGCGATCGGAGTAGTGGAATCATGTTCTTAGCAAGCAAAACGCTTTCCAAGCGCTTTTTGTTTATGTTCGGAAAGTTTCAGTGCGGCACTGTTTTTACGGTGCGATAGAACACCACAGAAAAGCTAAGGGTGCGCGAGTTTCGTTTCCCTGAGACTCTAATTTGCTCATTATTCGGTTCCATAGATGGTAAGGGTGGTTGGAATTGAATGATGGCCGGTTGGCCCGTTCTAGTCCGGTTGCGGGTTAACCAGACCGATGTGACGGGTAAGGTGATGCATGTGCTCCCGTGGCTGGTCACTCGTTCTATGTGGAAATCCCGATAGGGGAGAATGAACTATTAGGGGCCTACGGGGGATTAATTCAGGATACGGGCAGCCATACGGCGGCCACGCATAGGGGGTTGTTCAAGAACCATGGATTGCGAAATTTTGATTTTAAGCGGATCTGTTTTGTTGCCGGGGCGGACGCGAGTGGTAAATGCGGTACGACGCGTTCCGTACCGGTTTTGATCCACGCTGAAGAAAGAAGGTTGATACTCCACAAAAATCATTCTGTCGGCAATTCTTAGTGAGCTGAGGGTAGTTCATTGGTCCGCCGCTTACGTCCCAATAAGGTTGCTGCTCAGGTCGGCGGGGGGTAGGTACGCCATGGAAGTCTCAACAAGTAGGCGACAATTGGAGTGATGAAATCGCTATGTCGCTATCCAAAGGGAGACAGCTCGCTTTCCCCTGACCGCACCTTCATGGTTCACCGTTGTAAAAAAATGACAACGTTTTTTGTGGCGGTTATGAACTCGAAGACCGGGTGCATGTGCAGAATGAAGGACTTCAAAGAAAGTGTTGCTCCTTTGACATCCGAATTGAAGAGTGTGTCACTGGAATTGAAGAGTGTGTCGCTGTAAGCGCAGGGGTGATCAAGATCTCATCTCTTTTTCAACGCCTGAGGGCAACGCAAGCAGTAACTTATCCGAGCCCACAAGTGAGTACCGCCAGTGTTTAAACAAGTTTTCGTGGCTTGTGTCTTTAGGCAGATTGTTGCATCGAACCGGTTGATAAACGTTTCTCTTCTGTGCACCGGACCACAGCGGAGCAGAAGCACGGTGGAGTTGGGCTGCAGTGGGTCAGGGCTGCAGTGGCGAAGAATGACCAACTAGCAACCCGTTCAGTAGGAGCCACGGATCCTGAATAGAAACCTCGGTCGAAAGCACAAAAAAAGCGGGCATGATGTAACATCACGCCCGCTAGTAGATTTTTTCGGTCGTAGTTTGCAACTTATTGGTTCAGCTGCTCTTCGATCGTTTCTTTAGCGTTCTTGGTACCCAAGGCACCCCAGAGCCCGTAAGGACTCTCTCGTCCGGCGCCACCGTCCCAGCCGCGGCCATCACCATTGTCTCGACCGTAAGCGACGTGATTTTGATCGCCGGCTTCTATCGAGTCAGTAATGAATACCACTGCACCGTCACCCATCAGGATGTGGGCTCCGCCTTGGTGGTAACTGGAGGCACAGAAGGCTCCAGCCTGGCCATGCCAGCGTTGGATGTTGTAGCTGTTGGGAGGAAGGATCGTGTGGAAAGAGCTGTACTCCAAGCGTCCATCGGACCAACGTCGCCCACGCATGTGGTTGGGATTACGCTCGTAGCAAGGTTTCCCGCCGCAGGGAGCCAGACCACCGGTGGATGTGTTGGTGTTGAGGTACGCGGGACGCTCAGGGTCCAAGTACTGTTTGAAGTATGCAGGTGGGTTATCCCAAACCGCATTGTCAAACTGCATTTGAATTCCTGAGGCTCGTCCATCAAGCGATGCTACGATGCACTCGCCACCCATGATGGTGTTGGAGAGACCATCAGTGATATCGCGAAATTTCGTGAAGTGTCGAGTACGGAACACGCCTCGTGCCCATCGCTCAGTTGATTCTTCACCCCAGCTTCCGCTGTTATTGACTTGTCCTTGATTGTTAATACCACTCTCTGATTGCTCAAAGAAAGCGTCGCCTGCGCAACCTGTGTAGTTGTTGAACGCTACGCGATACTCAACTGGTTGCGTTGGGTCACTCGGGCAGCGATAGGTTGGTACCTGAGTCAGCCAAGGTTGGTAATTTTGACTCCATGGGTTTGGACCCATCGCAGGGTAAGGCGGGTTGCGAAGCGAACCGGTTCGATTGACCGCAAGTGGGTTTGAGATTTGCTCCCACAAAGCTTGTTGCTCGATGAACGGGGTCAGGGGAACCAACCAACTCAGCCAAAAAATATTGCTGTTGTCGGCGCCCATCCCAGCAGTCTCTTTGGTACCACCGGCTAGCATCGGAAGATTTTTGTAGGCAGCGTGGTAGTTGTGTAGTCCGAGTCCGATTTGCTTGAAGTTGTTGCTGCAGCTCATCCGGCGTGCTGCTTCGCGAGCAGCCTGCACCGCTGGAAGGAGCAGGCCAACGAGAACTCCAATGATGGCAATCACTACCAAGAGCTCAACAAGTGTGAAGCCCCTACGTTGTGTGCGTTGTGGTTGCATTTAAATGTCCTGAAAAAGTCCTTAAAAAACGAAAAACATTTTTCGCGATCTATCAGTATAGCTGAACAGGGGGACCGGTACATCTTGCGTTTTCGGAATTTACGGCGTTAAAAAGGGGTTTTCCCAAAAATTTGCGTAAAAAACTGCGAAACGAGGCTTGCGAATTGCCCGGATGATCCTGCCCCTCTAAACGTCGCATCATGCTAGGGCTTGACTCTAAGGATTCCGGCGCAAGGCCAATGATTTGGTTGTTACACGTCCTGATTGTATTGATCTACGCTCTTAACTGAGTTGCAGATCCATGTGATCAAGTGGGCAAATGCTCAAATTTTGTCAGCTTGCGAGTTTGTACTGGGGGCATGGTGGCGGTAGTGGGCTGGCTGTTCGCAGCGATCACGTTAAGGCCGTTTACCATTTCGATTGCCTAAGGTTGCCTATTTTCCTCATCCTGATGCAAATATCTTGTCGGTAATTTGCGTTTCAGATTGGCATCGGTGTTCATGGATTAGCGAAACGAGTATTAATCCACCGGGATGAATTGAACGGCATCAGCGATGACGTACTTTCCATCAGTTCCGTCGGTTGCAATTTCAAGCCAGGCTCCGCTACCTTTTGAAAACCGAAATCGCCCTACAGTACGGAACAGTCTTTTGTGTTCTGGTACTTGCTGTTGGTTGATTCGAAGTGACGTCTCACCACTCTGATGGCGGATTGTGATTCGTGTGCTGGTAGAACGGCGGATGTTATAGCAATGCGACACACGGACTTCGTACAGTCCGGCCTTGGGAAGTATGGGGCGATAGGTCACAGACTTTTTACCTTTATCGGCTTTCTGGTCATGTAGATAACCAATCCCGACATAAGGCGGTGTGTGTGTTGAATACTGCCATTCTCCTACCAGTTCTGCATCGGTTTCATCCAATACGATCCCCGCCAATTGACCTGCCTGTTCGACGATGTAAGGAACGAGTTCTGGGCGATCTACTTCCCCAGGGGGATGCTGATTTGGCACCGCATCAGGGTGGGGTGCTTTGGGTTTTGATGGAACGGGTTCCGAAGCGCCAACGTGTGTGAACAGGAGCATAACGCACACGGGCAGGTGCAAGACGTGGAAGTAATCATTCATCGGGATTCGTATTGATGAGGGTTCAATCGGTACTGCGGGTGAAGAAAAAACCGGTTCGAAGTTCCCAATCAATTTACGGACAGGACATTGAACGGGGGGCGATTGCACGCTGCAGGCCTGTTACCGCATAGTTTACTGGAACACGCGTTCTCCTGCTAAGTTGGTGCTTCCACTCAGCTGACACTTTGCTCGGCTGTTGCAATTTCACTTGTCAGCGTATCGCATGAGGTGCCGGTCATTGTAAGTGGTTTCCAGTCTATGGCTTTGGTGCCTCTATGGACCTCATGTTATAAGGATGTTTGGTGTGGTTTTCCGAGCGGGAGAGCAGAGACTTGATGTTGGTTTTTCAGGGATCCTTTGGGGAATCCGAAGAGTGTTAGTTGATTTGATATGATTAAGGACTCAGATGTCGAGTGTAGAATGTCAAATGAGCTGCTCGTTTACTTTTCAGGACGAATCGGGTTCTTGGTTTAAGCGGTCGTATATGGCCTCGCCGATTGACTTGTTTCAGTCAGACGCGGTGGTGATGGCACAAGATTGTTGGAACCCTTGGGTATCGATGATTGGGCACCTCTTCTGCGGTGGTGTCAGGCGTTGTGGTTGAACTGTATGGGTGGATGATCAGGATTCGGATTCTAACAAACTCGGGAAAAAACGTTCTAGTTCAAGCCGCAAAGCCAGAACCGTCACGTACCTTCAGGAACGGTTAGCCGGGAAGTTGGTCTCTCCCCACGCAAAACCCTGTGGCGCATGAAAGTATCTGGTTGGTGGTCACCTATAGGATCTGCCGCTGCATCAATGGGCACATGCGTGAAAAGCATTATTTCTTTGCACAGACGGTCCTACACACGCATTGGGCTGTTGCGTCGCACATTCCTTGAGGTTGGATCTAATAGGGTGCCCGTAGTGGACATGGGGTTGGGTCCCGGTATGACCGGTACAATCGCGCGAGGCGGGGGATTCTGCATACCGGATCTTTGAGGCAGACGATTGGCTCCATCCTCCGGCCGGTGACTTGTTGTATGCCGATTAGAGGGCACAATATCGATGCGAGGTTTCTTTTTGTTGGCTGGTTGCCATCATAACCGGATGTTTCGTTGGTTAGTCTGCCAAAGACCCGATGGAAATGTTAGTTGTTTGAGTACGCGGTTGCTCAATGACGTGTTCAAGGTCTGTACTGTCGTGCAGAGTTGAACGAGTGATTGAGGGGAGTCATGGTGATTAAAGAGACGCGAACATTCCGACGCTTCCTTAGAACGATCGCTAGTACAGCGGTTTCAGGAATCGGTAATTGGGATAGGCACGGAGTAGAAGGGGCGGGCTTGTGCCTGACATGCCATGGAGATGACGGGCGTAAGTTGATGGCGGTGAATCAACTTGATGATGGCCATGTTGAAGTGTTTGTTTCGAGCACCCTGGAGCCTTCTCAGTATGTCAACGCGCACGAAGGTTTGTCCGGACTCTATATCGACCAAGATGTCCTGAAAGATGGAATCGATGAGTCGCTCCGCGCAGAACTGCAGCCTCCCTTGATGGAAGTCACCAAGAAAATCAAGTCACTTGCGCGTAGCCTTGACGGGGTCGACGTTACTTCACAGAGTATCACAGAGGGCCTTATCGGACTGCGACTCAGCGACGAATACAGGCAGACGCATTTGATTTTTCTGGTTGCCAATGAGTCAGGGCATTTTTGTTATTATCGAAACGACATCTTTGATTTGGCTTTAGCGATGCTTGCCGCTGCTTGTTACCAGACTGGATTTCACCTATGCATGCTTTCCAAAACGACTGGGGTACATCGGGTTAAGGCTTTCAGTGGAACACAGCAAGAGGATGAGTTGCTTGCGTTTGACGTCGGGGAGTAGGGTCATTTGAATGGTTGTACTCACGGTCACTAGGTGTTGGAAGACTTACGGTTGATGCACTCAGTTGAGCACTGTTAACGGGCGTTTTTGTTTTGCCATGAATCGAACGACTACAGCAGCAACGTGAGCGGAACCTGATCGCGGTGTAAATGTAAAGAAGATTACCGAAAAGCAGACATGCTCTTGAACTGCAACTTGACGAGTGTAGGGAGCGTTCCTGCGGCGGTTTTGTGTCCCAAGCGAAATGAGCTATCGATGAGTCATGTGATTGATCCACGTAAAGTTGCCGCGAATCTCAGTGATTTCTGGTCACCAAGGATTGTCGCTGAGATGGACGACTCGTTCGTAAAGGTGGCCAAAATCAAGGGGGAGTTTCCCTGGCACACCCACGAGCACGAGGATGAGATGTTCATGGTGCTCGATGGCGAGATGAGTATTGAGCTGCAAGATCGTACTGTGAAGCTGAAGTGCGGGGAACTGTTTGTTGTTCCCAAGGGAACCCGGCATCATCCGGTTGCAGAGGAGGTGTGTTTGATAATGCTTTTCGAGCCGAAGTCAACGGAACACATGGGCGGCGTTGTCAATGACAACACGCGGACGATCGCAGAGCAGCGTGGGCCGCAGTGAGCAGTGAATTGAAAGGGCCGACTCGCGAGCTCAAATGCGATGCTAGATTTGTGCGTTCGCCTGAAACACACCCAAATGTGCCCATGATGCTCAATGTTTCCGGCGTGGTGCCTGAAAGAGACATCTCAGGCTTGCCCAAGTCGGCGACAGCTAGGTTCAAGTCTGGCTGCTGCAAATCCGGTTTCTGAATCCCTTGCGGTCGCGTCGCTCGTTTGGCGAGCCTCTGGCTTCGAATATGACTAGCGACGTGTCATTCGGTTCAGCCAGTGTGCTGGCCTTTGGCTTGCCCCGTTTTAGGCCCCGCTGCGGATTTGATGGGCTGGGCTACTATCGGCGTTCAATTACGTCCTTCAATGAACTCTTTGATAACACCACTCGGAAGCGCATAGCTGCGAACCCTGCTGTTCCGCGCGATGTTCATGCCGATGAAATTCCCATCGAGATCGAAAACTGGGCCACCGCATTTTTCCGGCTGCAGGTTTGCATCATGAAGGATGACCGTTGAGAAGCCGTCTCTTCTTCCACTCTTTTCCATTCGGTCAGCGGCATGTCTGGACATGGAAGGGTAAGCTCCCAGCGTGATCGCTTTCTCGATTTCCTCTCCGTCTCTGAGAACCTTGGCGATGATCGTCACCTTGGGATCCCTTTTCATTAGAAAAGCTCTCATATCACGGTCGGTGGTAATGACCGTGTCGTTCATCTTGGTCACGACATCACCAACCTTCAGGCCAGCTCTCTTGGCGGCACCGTCGAGACGAACCTCGTCCAGCACCGCACCCTGTTGTTTACCGAAGGTCGATGGAACGACGCCAAGGAAGCCTCGACTCATCTGCTTTTGCGAGCGAAAGGTCTTCGCACTCACGATACTCACTTGTCCGGGGCCATCCGCATCTGGGGCGATGATGAAAACGCCCGCAGGCATCACAGCATCCTCATCTTCCGTCAATGAAACACCTTGTTTGTGTTGCCTTGGAGTTCGTAACAGGACGAGGTCGTTGTCCGTGTCGCGGTGAACGATTTCTAACTCAACAGATTGGCTGTCTAATTCTGCCGTTGGTTTTGACCCGACCATCGAATTCTTGCTGACGATCAAGTCGGAGTTCTCAATCAGAGTACCGGCGATACCGACGGAGGTCGTGTCCTCATCCGTACCAAAGTCGCTGCTAATCAAAACACACGCATCATCCAGTCGGCTTTCCAAATCAGAAAACTGCTTCGGTAGATTCGCAAGTTGTTTTATCGGTTTAGGTTCCGTGAAATCGGTGGATTTGTAGGTCGGCAGTTCAATATCTGGCGGGGGCAGTTCATTCGTGAAATCAGCTTGCAGTGAGACAGTTTCTTCTCCCCGCATCACTTTGAGCGTGAATTTATCGAGCCGTTTAGCCGCGGCTTTTGCCAGTGCCGCGCGTAAAGCGGTAAGCGACACTGTGTTATCCCCGTTTATCACCGTAATGATGTCGTTGACCTGGATTCCACTTTTCTCGGCGACGCTGTCTTCGACAATCCTTTCAACAGTAATGCCACTGGCATCTTCACGCTCCCTGGCTTCGATTCCTAAAATGATCCTTGTATTACCTGTGAAGGTACGCTCGGCATTCAACTCATTCCAAAAATTTTTGTAGACATCAATTGGAACTTCGAAATTCTGTGTCATCGAACTCCCAATCCGTGAATGGATTCCGATCACCCGTCCATCAAGGTCAAAGAGTGCCCCGCCGGAATCGCCGGGCTCCATCAAGGCGGTAGATTGCAGCATGCCACCCGGGCGCGCACGACGGACAATTCTTCCGAAACGCACCGCCGGTTGCTCGCGAGTACCTTGTCCTCCTGGGAAACTGATTCCAATGCACGGTTGGTTTGCCACAAGGTTCGAAGACTCGCCAATCTGCACAAACGGCAGGTCCTTGATTTTGTCAGTGATCTGTACCAAGGCACAATCTGCTTTCGGGTTAGATCCCTTGCCGCGTGCTTGGAAACGACGGCCATCGGGGAGGATCACCTGATAGCGGCTGCCCGGCTTTACCGCATGGCCCGCTGACAGGACGTGCCCTTCGGCACTCACGATGACGCCGCTGAACGCACTCCGAGAGCCGCGGATTGCGACGACTGCGGGTTGGACGGAATTGATGGTCTGCTGAATGTCGTTCTGCAGTTCGTTAGCATCAAACTCGGCTTGAAGCGAGTGAAGACATCCGAAGCTACAAAAAACTGCGAGTAGAAGGTGAAATGTTCGCATAATTTATTCGCATTGCATTAGGTCGAGACAGCTACTTTAGATTAGCCGATGAAACCGACGTTTCCATGTCAAGTATTGGCATTTGACAAGCGTTCGAAGGAATTTTAAAAGCCCCCTGGTTTGCGTGTTCTAGATTGGCAAACTTTGAGGCGACGTGAGGGTGTGGGGGTAAGTTGGTGGGCAAGTCATCTTATCACAGAAATTATCGGTTTCAGATTGATACAATCCCGCTTGTGGATCCCCCATGATGGGTGGTCTGGATCGTTCTGCGTCGGACGGTTCTTGCAGGAATACATTGCCAACTAGGGCCAAGTGATGAGCAGACGTGACGATGGAACGGCCGAGGTGTTGCGGCCGAGCTGTCGGGTCGGCCGGAGCAAGCGTAACGTGGAGTGCCCAAGGGAATTCGCGCTGGTTGCAATC
>JAAHTH010001153.1_pt1 | contig 24060 bp, 24 predicted proteins | sample 6116091 | NCBI WGS metagenome assembly JAAHTH01 (sample SAMN13939990, study PRJNA603662) | sponge metagenome | isolation source: marine sponge | host: Mycale hentscheli | place: New Zealand | collected 2006 | reverse complement strand
AAGTATATGATGACTATATGACACCTAAATATGCTTGGGAAAATATCAAACATATTATACCTAAAGATAAAGTAATTTGGGAGAGTTTCTTTGGAAATGGTGAATCAGGAACTTTTCTACAAGAACTAGGATTTGAAACTATTCACAAAAACATAGATTTCTTCAAAAATAATTTAGGAGATATTATTGTATCTAATCCTCCTTTCAAATACAAAAAAGAGGTATTTACAAGACTAAAAGAATTAGGCAAACCATTTATTATTATTTGCCCTTGCTCTATGATAAATACTCAATACTTTAGAAAACTGTTCTCCAAAGAAGAAGAACCTATCAAAATAATTATTCCTAGGAGAAGAATTCAATTTAAAAAGATAGACAAAAAGGGTAACCCTATTGAAACTAAAGGGTGTAATTTTGACTGCTTCTACTATTGCTGGAAAATACCTGCTTTGAAGAGAGATATAACTTGGTTAGAATAATCTTACCTATATATATATGAAAACCAAACCACTATATAAACCATTCAAAGCACCTGCTAGTTCTAAGTATAAGATGAAAGTCTATGTAAAAAAAAATGGAAAAAAAAAATTAATAGGTTTTGGACTTAAAGGATATAGGCACAATTACAGCAAGAAGGCAAGAAAAAGTTATTGTGCTAGATCAGCAGGAATAACAACAAAAAAAGGTAGGGTTACAAAAAACAATAAGAATAGTGCTAACTATTGGTCTAGAAGAATGTGGAAATGTTAATTAACTCTTTTTTCTTCTATTTTCATTATATCTAATTTTATTATCATTTTTATAATATTTTTCCCAATCATCTCCATATTTTAAATATGATTCATATTTTAATTTATGTCTATATCCTTTAATATGTCTATCTAATTTTTTTTGGGTTATATAGGCAAAATCACATAAATTACAATAAAATTTTTTTGAATCCTTAATCTTTTTTTTATATAAATTATCCATTTGCTTTTTCCTTTCTTTATTTTTTTGTTTCCATTTTTTTATTTTTTCAAGTGATAAGATAGCATCATTTTTATTTACACAATCATTATTTTTTATATAGTAATTTTCCCTTTCTAATCTATTTTCTTCACAAACATCCTCTAATTTAATCATTTCTGGATTTACAAAATCTTTACAAGAACATAAATACCATCCTTTAGATTTTCTTTCTTTTAATGTTTTTTTACTAGATGAACCATAATATATATGTCCTGTTTTACTACAAATTAATTTATAAATAAAAGGCATTAATAATTTTTTTATATATTCTCAAATAATATATCAAATTTTTTTTTTTTTACAATAATTACTTTATTATGTTGTTCTAACTTTGGAGGTCTATATTCTTCATAATTAGGTGGAACACCATCTTTTTTTTTGCTATATATTTTTTTATATATATATCCTATTATTGGACCTACCAATAAAGATGCTATTTTATAATATACCATATATATAGATGAATAAAACATTTACACTAAGTTCAGTAGGACAAAATCCAGAAAACTTTTCATGTAGTTTATCAAAAACAGAATTTATACCACCTAATCATCAAATAGCACTATTGAATTTAAATATGGATACTCATACAGGAACTAATCATCATTACACAGCACCAGAAATAGGATATAAATTCCATGATGTAATAATGGGTGGAGGTCAAAGATTACATAAACAATTAGAAACTCCTGTTTTAATGACAGATGGAAACTATGCTGATTTTGTTCAAGAATCACTTAGTAATGGAGGAATATTTTATTATTTTAAATCTAATAATGGAGTTGCTACTTTAGAAAATCCGGGAATTAGATATATTGGGAATAATAGACAACCTGATGCCAATTGGTCTTGGCAGAATAATTTTTCTACTTCTAACACTCCTCCATCTATTGATTGGAATGGGAGTGTTTTTACAAAAAATACAAGTATTTATAATTTTTCTAATTATACTGGAATTGAAGATAGAGATTTAGTAGTACAAATATCTAATAGTAGTAATCAAAATATATCTGGAACAGTGTGGTTAAAAATTAAATCCTATGGAGTTATAGATATGTATTCAAATACAACTACCACTACAATAGATCATACAGGAACATTAGATACCTCAGTTAATCCTATGGTTATCAATTGGTCTAATGGTAGTGTATGGACTGCTACTACTCCACCCACAATTATAAGTAGTGTTCCAAATCAAACATCAGGTTTATTAGGAATATTTGGTGAAGGCAATCTACCAACTATAGGAGCAGCAAATCAAATGGTTATTCATACACCATTAGGAGGTAATAAAAATACATGGACAAATTATATTAAAGAAATTACTCATACCAGCACAGGATATATAGAAAAATTATTTGTTCCAAATAGTCAATTACCTAGAGCAGAATTTATAGTTTCAATAGATAATCTTCCAATAGAAAATCATATTTCTAATAATATTTTTCAAGGTATAGTTCCATCTGTTTACACACATCACAATAGATTTGATAATGAAGCAGATGAATCAATAGTCCCCCATCATTTAATCTATCACAAATTAAATAATAAAGGTCATTTAAGAATAGGAAAAATTGATGTAAGTATTAGAGACAATATTACAAATGATATTTTACACACAAATACATTTTCAAATCCTACAAATCTAACACTTCATATTAAACCTATTTAGCATTTGTTTTTGTAGATCTTCTCCTCTTCATTAAATTAGCACCAAGATTTAATCTCTTTTTCATTAGACTTGTTAGTCTTACAGACTTTCCAGCAACTCTTACCATAGACCCAACCTTCTTTTTAGATGCTCTTCTCATACCTGCTCTTGTTAGTTTTTGTTTTGGTTTTAATTTTAACTGTTTCCTTAGAGAACCTTTTTTAAATCTAACTGTTTTACCACCTAATTTTGCTTTTCCCATTTTTCTCCTAGATCCATATGCCATTATATTATTGTAAAATAAAAAAAATATTTAATTGTAATTAAAAAAAAGATACTACTGCCTTCCCTTCCTCATCTCTATTTATTGACCTATTTATTTTTTCCTTTTCTTCTAATGCTAATTTTAATTGTATTTTTTTTATTTCATCATAATCATTTATATAGTCCTTTCTTCCCATTCCAACAGGACCTATACCATAATTCTCTTTAAAAAAATGAGGATATCTAATCTGTATATCTTTATAGTTTGATATATCACTCTTTCTTATGACCACACATCTAAGTCCCTTTTCTTTTTCTAATAATCTTTTGTAATGTAGTTTGCTACTTATATGACTATAAAAAGAATTAAATCTTATTATTTGCCCACACCTACATCTACAAAAATTATTATCTACTCTTTCTATTTCACCACTATTTAAACCTTTCCTTATTCTTTTGAAATGATGAATATCTCCTCTTTTTCCTCTAACCCTATTATCATCAGTCATACTATTATGAATAATCAATTTTTTTATATAAATATTCCTCATCTATTAGAGCAGCAGGGCAACCTCCCCAGTGCCTACATCTTATCCAACCTTTACCACAATCCCAATCTTCAGGGTCATAGCAGTAATGACCTATTACTTCTCCAGTAATTTTATTATGTATATATAGGGTTCTTCTACTAAATACTATTCCTTCTCTTGGATAATTTTTAGATGAGTGTTTCTTAAAAGGAACTGGAAATAAATCCAAAATATAGTTATATTTTATGAAGAATGGTATATGATCTAATTCTTCATTATTTATATTAGGTTTAATATTGGTATGATATTCTATCTTTTCCCATAATACATTTCTAACCCATCTACCATATTGAATATGGTCTGGAAATGTATATAATATTTCACACTCTCTACCTTCTTTTTTGATTTTTTCAACAAGATTAGTAATTAAAATGTGAAATCTTTCTACAATTATTCTATGATTACCATTTTTGAATAATTTTATATCTTTTACAAATCCTGTATCTATAAAAGTATTTTTAAATATTTCCCATAGGGTTTCAACCAAACAAAAACCATCAACTCTAACCTCATCATATACCAAAGGACAATTTCTCCAAGTCATATTTGCTAATCTTTCTTGCTCTGCTTTTAGTTCTGCTTCTTTTGCCTTCTTCTCTGCTACCTTACTTTTCCTTGAACTAACACCTATACCATCTTGTAATACCTTCCAAGGTATATCTATAATAGGTTGCCCCTCATACTTTTTTGTTTCAGGATTATAGACCCCCATACAAGGTTTTACTCTAGCATAATGTCTTTTCATTCTTGCTATATCACTTTGCTCCTGCCCACACCTAGGACACATATATTTCCAATCATTTTTGAATTCAGTAGTCATTTTGTATTATTGATATAAATATATACCAGATTATATTTATATCAAATTTTTTTTTTTTGGGTGTATTTAAACTTTTTCTTCATTACTTAAAGATGTCCTATCCTTAACTGCCTTACATACAAGATCTAAAATACCATTACTGGGACACTTTGAAATTGCCATCAATTCACTACCTCCTACAAATATCAATAGGGCAACATTTACAATAACACTAATAAAAAACTTAGTATCATTTTCCTCACACCCAACAGGATTTAGGTAATCTTCTATGTTGATTAAGTTTGATGAATTCATATAAATATATACATCTATAATAATAATGAGTTCATACCTTAAGACTGATATAATAGAATGTAATAGTGATTTTGGAGTAGGCACTTCAGGAGATTTCACTAATACAACAGCACCACAGGTTATTCCTAAAGGTAGTCAAATATCTATAGATGGGTCAATAGTTCAACAAATTTCAGCAGGAACAGATAATATAATAGAATTATCAAACAGGAATGGACTAAATGTAGATTATGTTTCATCTTATAATGCTATTAGAGTTATTTATTGGATTTCTAATAATGGAAATAATGGTTCTACATTACCTTTAGTTTGTGTAGGAGAAGGTGCTAAAGATAATAATGGTGCTATTATTACTCCTGCCTTTTTTCCAAACAATATAGATATGCCAAATTCACCAATTATATCTACTGATAATTACTGTTATGCTATACCAATTAAAAGCACAATTCAAGAATTACCTGCTATACCTTCATCTGTAGAGGGTCTATATGGATTGACATGTATGGAACAAAATCAAAATAATACTATACCACCCAATCCAGCAGTAGGGACACCACTGGGTAAAGATTATTCTATGTATGATGCTTCAACAGGAAACTATTGGTTAATGAGTTCAGTTCAAATGGATTTAGTTAAAAAGTTTGTTTTACAAACTGCTCCTATACCTGAAGCAAATAGAAAAATTATAGGCACAGATGAAGAATTTGCTCCTCAAAAAGGTAGTTTCCAATCTAGATTAATGGGTGTTGGTGGTATATTTCCTGCTTTAAGAAAAAATGCTCCCAATAGTGAAAAGTATTATCTTTTAAATATAGGGTTTGTTGGTCCAACTAATCAAAGAGATACAGAATTTTTTGATAATGCTCCAAGATACTATTTTAAAGATGTTATATTGAATCTACAAGATACACTATTAGAAACTCCTGATGAAATTGCTTTTAAAATAAATACTGCTTTACAAGATAGTTTTATAAATCAACAAGCAAATACCCAAGATGTTAGAACAGAACAATATCCAAGAACTATTAATGTTGGTATCTATGGTCAAGATAATTTAGGTGACTATAAAGCAAATTCACTAAGAAGACAAATCAATATAAGTTCAAAAACACTTATTAATATAGATGCTAATTTTTGTGGAGGTGCTGGAGATGCCCTAAATGGTAGAAATCCATATGATACCATATTTGTTAGAGAACCTGATAGGTGGATATCAGGTATGAAATTACTTTATGCTAATTATAATAATACATTTGGAGGGGCATTAGATTACCCTCCTGGTGATGTAAATGGGTTTAGATATGGATATTGGACTAAAGAAAACTTAGGGACTGCTATTGGGAATTTTAATCCTACTGATGATGCTGCTTTATATAGGAATTATCAAACTGTTAATGCTGATAGTGAAGTAATTTTACAAAATATAGTTGCTACTCAAAATGCCTGTATAGTGTCAAATGTTAAGGGAACAAATGGAACTTTGAATATGCCTAGTGGAACATCTCTATTTATGAAAAATTGGGTAAGCACATCACCAGGATTAGCACCAGGAGATTATTTAGGAGATGCTAATGTTAATTTCTTTTTGGATACAGGAGCAGGTGGAGAATCTCAACAACCAACTATTTTTAATACAGGAACTCAAAGTCAATTGACCTTTTTTGCTACCAATATGGGAATTGCTGCTGGTAACTATGTTTGGGTAACCAATACAGGAGATATTAGGGATGTTGTAGGGGTTGTATATACTAATGGTGCTGGGTTTGATATTAGATTAGGAATTGCTAGATTTGGAATTGGTAGTGATGGTAGAAATAGTCTATTGGTTTATAAAGCAAACAGAGTTGCTTTAGAAGGATTTACTATAGCATTTCCAATTCAATTAGATTTAGAAATACCATTTGACCAACAGACTATGGTTCAAAACAAAGTAATAGGTGGAAATAATTTTAACTTCTTTGAAGTAAGAGTTAGAAATAGAGAAATAGATAAAGATTTAAGAACTTTTGATTATCCTGTTAGTGACCACACACTTAATTTTGAAAGATTAGATATACCAGCAGTAGCATTTGGACAAACTATAAATGGATTACCATATGTTCCATTAGAACATTCTCAAGGTGGAGGACCTCTAATGAATGATATTGTTACACCTCCCTATGTTAGTGAATGGTTATGTTTAAATGATGGATTTATAGTCCCTACCAATATGTATTTAACTATTTCAATAGAAAGAATTAGACAATTTTTTAGAGCAAATGAAGTCTATGATGGACCAGAAACAGAAAAGGAAAAGATTGAAGCAGATACCTTTAATTGGTATGTTGATTTAGATGTAGGGTGGGCAGATGATTTTAATAATGCTCTAAGTAATTATTTGAGTGGAGATTATTTTCATAATCTTAGTTTTACAGGTGTAAGACCATATAATATTACAGGTGAAGAATCTAATTGGTCTTGGTATGGAAATTGGTATCCCAATATTAGGTCAAATGATTTATTTAGAAATCCTGATAATCAATCAGCACCTACAAATGAAACAGATTTTAACTATATTTGTCCTAATGTTATATATCCTTGTAGTAGATATAGTAAAAATGGAATTATATCTCCAAATGGAATATTAGCAGGATATAACCCAAAAGATTATATAGGTGGTGAAAATAAATTAAGGGTTCATAGTAGATGGTTTGATGAACTTAAAAACACAAACTATATTAAAAGAGATAATAGAGAATTGTTTGATGATATATTAGTTCAACAGGGAGAACCTATGATGCTTCACCCTACAATAAGATTTAACTTAGCAACAAGGTATATGGATTTAATTAAAGAGGCAAATTTAGCATTAATAGGTTGTAATTTTTATACTGGTAATGGTGGAGGTTGGGATCAAAATGTTAGTCCATTAGTAGGTTTTGTAAATTGGGGTAGAACATTTGGAGGACATGGAAGAAGAGAAGGTTCTTTCTATGTAGATGAAACCCAGCAAACACCAGACAATTATAAAGGTTGTTGGAGAATAGGAACTGGTACACCTATAGGTTTTGCTCCTGAATCAACCACAAATCCAATATTAGCACCATTGAATAATACAGTTTCTAATCCTCCACCTGATTCACTACCATCAGGAGGGGCAGGTGGGTTTGATGGTAAAAGTTTTATGTTTAATAGACCAAAAACAGAATTAAATGCTACTCAAGGTGGTTCAATTAAACAGGTTCAAGGTCCTAATATATTTAGTATGTTTGAGAATGATTCTGTTAATTTTATACAAGTTGGAGCAATAGACCCACAATTACAATTCAATAATGGTAGAATGGAATTTACACAATTTCACACTCCAAGAAGACTAAATGCTTTAGATGATGAAGCAATAGGAAATGAGGGTAATATAGTTGCTGGTTTTAATGTAAATACTATGAATTTTCCTTCACTTGATTTTAATTTAAATACCCTATATGTAGAAACTCTAATTCAAGGTCAATTTCTTCCTACACCTGAAATAAAAAGAATTAATACAGGAATAGATGATAGTGTATCAGGAATAGGTATTTTAAAAATATTTGTTAGAAATGAACTTGCTAATGCTAATGAGTTTCATGAATTTAATCCTAATTATTTGGAATGTAAATTTGTGAATGGGGTTGCTACAAATTTTAAAGGTTGTTTATTGAATAGGTTGGGATTTAAATTAGAACAATTTAAACCCCTTTTTGGAAGAACATATAATAGATTTGCTCCTAATACTTTTGGTAGAAATAATTTAGATGCTGGATTGAGATATTCAGGGTCTAAATATTTTACAACAAATAGTCAAATTAATCAATCTTCCTCTCAGGCATTATCCCTATTTGGACCAAATTATCATTATCAAACAACACCACTAAATATAGAAGGAGCACAGAACTTTAATCTAGGTTATACCAACTTTGTCCCATTCTTTTTATCTACTGAATCTGCTTCACTTAGAGCAGAGAATCTTCCTTCCAAATTACAGAATGCCTATTATATGATTGCTACTGATTTACCTGTATCTGGATATAGGTCTAATAATAATCACATGAACATAATTGGAACATTTTATCTACAGTATAAAGGTGGTAATTTCTTTTTCTCTTACCCTGTATCATATAGTAAAACTATTACACAAGATTATCCACTATCTTCAATCAGGACACAAATATTAGACCAATCAGGTAGAGTAGCAGAAAATCTTGGAGATCATACAATAGTATTTTATAAAATACAAACTCCATCACAATTAACTACTATGACACCTCAAGAAGTTCAAGATTTTATTAATGTAGGTAGAAAACCTCCTAATTCTAGATTTGGAACTGCTATACCTTTAAATTTTAATGGTAGGTTAAATAAATATAATGAAAATGTTGCTACAAGACAAATGGAAGAAAGACCACCCACTCCTGAAGGTATAGTTAATGATGAAGATATGATGCCTATAGAGGAATTTGAACCATTTGAACCACCTATACCAAGACCACCACCAGCAGTAATTACAGTAGGACCACCTATGGATGCTGGTGGTATGATACCTAATTATGAATTTGTCCCACCACCCCCATCACCAACAGCAAGAGAACCTGTATCACAAGAGGCATCAGCAATTGTAGATGCTATTATAAGAAATCCCAATGGTCCATATGTTAATATAGAAGATTTACCATTTGGTTTAGATCAACAAATATTAGATATTATACTTAATGATAGAGATGATTTGGATTTAGATGAATCTCCTGATTTTGCTGGAACTGGTGCTTTTTATGCTGTAGTTAATGGATATACTGCTAATCAAAGATTTCAATTTATTCAAGATAATCCTGAACTATTTAATCCACAACCTCCTCCTGTTGAATCTACTGAAGGTATTGATGCTTCAGGAATACAAGTATTAGATTTTCAGGCATCTCAACAATTACCTACAGGATTACTAAGAGCAGAAAGTCCTACTGATCCATTTCAATTAGAAACATTTGGACCATCAGCAGTTATAGAAGATTTAGATATTGAAACAGGTGGAGAAATGGGTTCAGGACTACCTGATGCTGTTGTAGAACAATTTGCCTTAAGAGGTAAATATGACCCAACAGAAGAACAAGTAGCAGCAGCAGAAGGAGTAATGACTCAAGAACAGGCAGAAGCACAATTCTCTAATGTATTTGCTCCACCTACACCACCTCCTCAAGAACAAAAAGAACCTGAATCTAAAGAAGAAAGAAAAGAAGAGGAAACTAAAGAATAATTACTTTTTACAACCACATTTCTTTTTTTTTCTATTTTTTTTTTTTTTTACAATTTTATCTTTTTTATGTTTTGATTTCTTAAATATCTTATTTTCATCTATATCTGGTGGAGGTGTTCTTTTTTTCTCTACTTTTAATTGTTTTAATAAAGTTATACCATCTTTTAAATCTTGTTTATATGATAAATGTAAATAATTCATATAAATTAAATAATTAAAATAAATGTATAAGGTTAATTTATATGAATGTTGATAGACTTATTACAGTTAATAGTGAAGGAAGTAATCCAGCATCATTTACAGTTAAACTACCCCAAACTTTATCAATTCAACCCAATAGTGAAATTGCTTTGGTAAAGTCTAGAATTAATACAAGATCATTAGTTAATATAGATGATACAAATGATACTCTAATATTATTATGGGGTGCTTATAATGGTGAAATTTTATCAGGAACTAATCCTTTAACATCTTTAAAACCTGAAGTAATTAGACTTACACATGGAGAATGGAGAGAAGTAGTCAAAAATCCAAATGCTAAATCTGCTGGTGGTCCATTAGCACCTCCACAAGATATAAATAATACTAGAAATCTTTTAACCAACTTGGTTGGTGCTTTGAATGAACAATCTATACATAAGGTCTGGGGTTGGGTTGGTGAATGGACTCAAACCTATCAGTGTAGAATAGCTCCTTATCTTAAAGATTTTTTAAATAATCCTATTCAGTTTGCTTCATGGATAGGTAATGAAGGTTCTCCAGTATTTACAGATGTTCCACCTGTAGGAGGTGTATCTCCACAAATTACAGATATAGAAAATAATGCTGCTAATAATGGTGGTTTTGGTAGTGTATCAGTTCATAATTTCCCCTTTCCTTTTGATGATAGAATTAAGACTGCTGCTGCTGATTTTGAAACTAATCTTGCTGTTTGGAACTTAGATAATGCTGGTGGTGCTTTACCTGCTGATAGCAAAGTTTTTGGAGGATTTATATTTGAAGAACAGGAAACCTATAAAACATCACTAGGACAATATGATAGAAATAAGGATTGGGTAATTGCTGAAAGGTCTGTGCTTAGTTCAAATCCTTTAGAAATAAATGTTAATGGGGCAGAAGTATTTCCACAAATGCCTATATATTGGTTTGTTGATAGTGAAGGTAATCTTAAAGTTAGACAAATGGCAATTATGGAAAATGGTATGCCTTCAACAACAAATATAGTTCAAGAAATAGATTTGGGTGCTACTTATGATGGAACTGCTGTAAAAGAGATTAGAGCAACAGCACAAATGAAAGCAGTAGGAGGAGAAACAAGAATGGTGATAAGATGGTTTTTAGATCTTGTTTTTATAGCAGAAATGAGAATACATAGAAATATTGTTAGTAGAAAAATAAGAGTTGCTAATTGGTGGAAAGTTAAAAATGGAAATGCTATTCAATTTTCAGGAGTAGATAATAATTGTTTCTTGGTAGAAACTCCTCTTAATACTAAAGGTTCATTAGGAAGAATTACTGGACCTCCACAAATTAATTTGGGAAATTGGTTTGCTACATTAATTTTTACACCTTTTTCAACAAGAGAAGAAATAGTATTATCAAATACTAATGCTTGGAGAATAAGTGATGAAGTATTAGCATTAACTCAAGAGGCAAATTGTATAGCAGGATTATTAGAAGAACAAAATTATTTAGTATTTACAAATTTAACTTCACTTACAACAGCACCAGTAGTAATAGAATGGAGGAGTGACCTAAATGACCAACTAATATTTGTTAATATAGATAATCTACCTCTTAATAATTTTAGTGCTATAAAAAATAATGGTAATCTAACAAATGCTATTCATGCTATTCTTGGAAAAAATAATCAAACTATAGATGATGATCCAAATAGTATGATATATACTCCATTAGTAAATAAACAACCATATCCAGTAAATAATTTAAGAATTAGATTAACTGATATAACAGGTAGAACTATTGGAGGTATTGTTGGAACAACAACTATTCAATTACACCTTAGAACTAATCCAACAGGATTAATGAGAGAACTTGTATCTGCTGTTAGAAGTCAAACTCAAAAGTTAGAAACTCAAGATAATTCTAATGTTGAAGAAGCATTTAGATTATACCAAAAAGTAATTTAGGTTTTAAAAAGGTAAAATAAAATGTAAAAATAAAGTAAAAAAACTAAATTTTTATATTTTACTTATATATAGATGAGTAATCTTGGAGAGAGAGGGAATATGCTACCTGCCTTACAACAACCTACACCTGAGAATACACCACCACCAGTAGAACCATTTAAATCTACTGATAAAATTTTTGCTGATAAAAAAATTAAAAAAAAGGTTGAAACTGTAAATAATGTAGAACAAGTTCAAGAAGTAGCATCTGTAGCAGAACAACCTGTCTATGTACCACCACCCAAAAAACCTAGGAAGAAAGCAGTATATAGTGCTGAAGCAAAAGCAAGAATGGAAGCAGGTAGAAAAAAAGGTTTAGAAACAAGAAGAAGGAACTTAGCAGCAAAGAGAGCAAGAGAACTATTGGAATTACAAAAAAAAGGAATAGGGGTTCAAAAACCCCCTGTAAATAAAGTAGAAAAAACTATGAATAAAGCAAAAGAGGTTATCCAGAAAGGAGTTCAAAATGCTCCAGTAGAACAAGAAGAATACTATTATTATGAACCTGAACCTGAACCTGAACCTGACTATGAACCTGAACCAGAAGATCCTGAGGCAAACTTTAAACAGTTTGCTAATTTTATGGATAGATATGAAAAGTTAAGAATAGATAGACAAAAACATAATAAAGTCAATTATAATCACACAGCAAGAAGTAGAGTAAGACCCCCACTACCAAAAGTTAGACCACCAACTCCAGCACAAACAAGATGGAATCCTAGAGCAAATCCAACCAGAGGAAATCCTAGACCAGCAAGTAATCAGGCATATATAGGTACTAATGGATACAATCCAATTAAAAAAAGAAAACCTAGAATGAATAAGGAAACCAATAATCCATTCTTACAATACTTTTCATAATAATTTGATTTAATTATATTTTTTATTTTTCACAATTAATAAAATGAGTTTTAATCCTAATAAATTTAATCCTATTAAATGTGTTTTGTTAGATAAATATATTATGAAAGATATTAATAAGTTTTTAGACCCTAGACAAAGATATCCTAAGGTTGAAATAGAGAGACAAAAGGTAATAAATGAGATAAATGAATTTTGGAATGTTGAAATAGAAGGACCTGATTATTGGGAAAAATTAAGAAGTATTGAGAAGTGTGAATTATGTGGAACTCCACTAATGGTTGAAATCAATAAAGTTACTAATACATTTATAAATCAGTTTGTTTGTGATATACAGATAGACTACTTCATAGCAGGAGAACCTTTTTGGTTTTGTAAATGGTGTGATGAAAATAATCCAGATAGAGTATCAGCAATTTTAGATAATTATATGAATAGTTTTTAAATCCTAATTATATATATATGAGAAAATTCTGTGAGTGGTTAAATAGAATATGTAGTCTATGTATTCCAACACCTAATATATATGGTATACATAGAGTATCTAGGAGGAGGTTGAGTGAGGTAGTGAGGCAGAGGAAGAGGAGTCTTTCACTATAAGAGCATACTCCATTTCTGTTAATAGAGATTTTTTCCAATTTATTTTTCTATCTAATTCTTCCCTTTGGTGATTTAATTCTTTGATAGTATTCTTTAGGGTTGCTATTATTTTTTTAAGTTGTTTATCTTTCATTATAAATTATATTTAGTTACAATCTTTAAGTAAAAAAAATATGATTTATATTTTTTTAATTTTCACATAAAAATAAAATATGTTATTAAATGTATATCAAATGGAATATAGGTGTCCCAGATGTAATTCTGTATTAGCAAGTAAAGAAAGATTGAAAGGTCATATTAAAAGAAAGAGAAGATGTAAAGTTGTAGAAGATGGTAAGGATATGAGTGTTGAAGAACTATTGGAATATGTGAAAAATACTTTTGTTAGAAAACAAGTTCAACAAATTAGATTAGTTAAAAAAGGTTTTGATAAGATTAAATGGTTTTTAAGATATAAAGTTAAACCTACTGAACCACTAAGTGCTTTTTATTGTTTAGAAAAAATTAAAATTACAATGGAAAATAATCCCAAATATAGAATTATATTACCAACCAACAATGTTAGTCAGTTAAAAATGTTTATTGGAGATACTTGGGTGTATCTACCAATAAGAAAAGTCTTTAGTAAGATATGGACTAAATATATTGATAATCCTGATACTAATGATTATCATTATAGTCATTTTTCAAATAAACACCCTAAACATTGGTCTTGTGAAAAAAGTTTTAAAAAACTACCTGAATATGATGATAGATATATTAATGAGAAAATGAGAAAACTATTTGGAGCAAAAAGATTTAGTAATTGGAGAAGTGAAGAACAAATAGAGGCAGATAAAATAGAAAAATTAGAACAAACTCTAAAAGAAATACACTTTGAAAAACAAATGAAAGAAATAGAAAAAGCAAGAAAAAATAAAAAAGCAGATGAAGAATGGATAAACAATGAAAAAAAGATTATTAATCTTAGAGATAATAAAAGATGTATTGATAAATCAATGAAAATATTAGAAAAGTCATTAAAAAATAAAATTGATTTATGTAACAAAGATGAACTAAATGAAATGTTGATAAATGAAATAGTTGAAGATTACCATAATATAGGTAAATTGATGTTAGAACAGATTAGTTTATTAAAAGAAGAAGATAGGTATTATGTCTTTGATACCTATTTTGAAAATATGGAATCTCAATTGATAGATGATATAAATCCAGAATGGATAGAAATTGTGAAATTGTGAAGTGTGAAGGAGTAAAATTATTTTTTTTAAGACCTATGGGATTCTAACACCCCATGGGGGTTTATTTTTTTTACTATTTTTTCTTTTTCACATTCACAATTTCACAATTTCACATTTTACTATTTAACATTATATATATTTTAGTTATTTACATATTATTATAATATAGTATATTATATTATAGTATTATATTTTTATAGGAGGAATAGTAGTAATATCCTCTTTATCAGTAGGTCTAGTAAAAGGAGAAGGAACTAACATAGGTGATGAGTGATGAGAGATATGATTAGGAAACCAGTATTGTATGTTCTTTTGCTTAGTATCTGTATATTTATTGTAATAGACTTTTAATTGTTTGTATCCTACAAAATATTTTATCCAACCCCAAATGCCTATATATCCACTCATACTATATATCAAGATATTAATCAAATAGAACTTCTATTGGTTTGTTATATTTGTTCCTATATACAGCAGGTTCAATTTTTCTTTTTAATCTATTATTAACATAACCATCTTCTATTTTCTTATATGCTGACCCACTAATCTCATTTTGTATATAAATAGGATTACAATCATTAAACTTTTCCTTTAGGCAATAATACCAATCATAGTAAGGATCATTTTTGCTTTTATAGCAACTTTTATAGAAAGTATCTGTTTGTATATCCCTAACATTATATATATCTATCTCTTGAATAGTATAGTCATTAAAAGTCATTTTCTTTTTATTTCTGTAAAAATGTAATGTTCTAAATTTACTTCCCCTATGATTTCTTTTTTCTGCTGTGTAATTTAAAACTATATCTCTTGGGATACAAACAAATAGATTATTATCCATTAATATAGATAAAGATTTTTATTATAAAAATATATAATAATGGTTGATGAATCACAACATATAGTAGATATGGATATGGACTCAAGACCCCTATTACAAGATGAAACACCTATCAAATATAAAAGACCTATTGATAAAAGATTCTGGAATATTGAAAAAGGAACACTAATGCTCCTGATTGCTATGCCTGGGAGTGGAAAAACCTACAAGTTATTAGAGATGTTTACAAGGGATTCACATTTAAGATATTACTATGACCAAATACATTTTTTTGCTGCTAGTCCTGACCCTACACTTAACCCCCTATTTGAATATTATGGAAAACCTATTAGTGATGTGAGTGATGCTGCTATATTAAATATAATAAATAACCAAATGGACCAAGATGAAGATACTGAAACTGGATATCCAAGGTCTAATGCTGCTGTAATAATAGATGATGCCCTATCTATGAAGGGTTTTAAAAGTAGAAATGATACAGCACTTACCAAACTTGCTGGTAATTATAGGCACATACTTAGAGGACATCTACCTTTTAAAGTTGGTGAAAAAGATTCTTTTCTAACACATGGAGGAGGTGGTATGTTATGTATCAGTAGTCAAAGATATACAAGTAGTATTCCCAGAAATATAAGAGCATGTGCCAATGTGTTATTTATAGGCAAACTTGCTAACAAAGAAGAGAATTTTGATATTATTGCTGAATATGATTCTATGTTTGGAGATCATATGAAAGAGATGTTAAACTATGTACATAGCACACCATATTCATTTTTGGCACTATATATAAATGGTGACCTTGACCCTGAAACACATGGACCTGCTGCCTATAAATGGGGTAGTGAAGTAGAGAAACTGTATCCTACAGATAGGTTTCCAGAAAAACAATATGAGATATAAATATATGACTAAACCAAAACCAACAAATAAGGCATTATATAATAGAGTAGCAGCAAGAATAAAAAAGAAAGTGCCTAAACATTCTGCCTATAGGTCAGGTTTAATTGTAAAGGCATATAAAAAAGCAGGAGGAAAATATAGTGGAACAAAATCTAAAGGAAATCTTGGTAGATGGTTTAAAGAGAAATGGAGAAATCAAAGGGGAGGAGTAGGTTATAAAAAGAAAGGAGATGTATATAGACCAACAAAAAGAGTTAGTAAAAAAACACCAAAAACATTTAAAGAGTTAGGAAAAAAAAGAGTGAAAAAAGCACAAAGTAGGAAAAGAAAAACTGGAAGAGTAAAAAAATTTTAATTGTAATATATATAATGGAACAGTATCAATTATATAGATTAAATACTTATGGAGCATCAAAAGCAGTTCTACAACAAAGAGCATCTGCTAATTATGCTTCTCAAGTTAGGGACATTATGAACACAAATACTTTAGAACAACAGGTAAAAGCAGCACATCAAAAGAAACTATCTACACTTGGAACTATTGGTAGTGTTGGGGCAAGTGTTACAGGATTTACTGGTGGTTTAGCAATTAAAGCAGGAAAAAAGGCAAAAGAAAAACTAACAAAAAAATCTACAGGTGAAAATGATGCTGATAATGAAGGTGTAGAACCTAATGAAACTGGTGAAGGTGAAGGTAATGTAGGAGAACATATGAGAGCAAGTGACATAGATGAAAATACACCTTTACAAGATTTTCTATATGGAAGAAGAGAATTAGGGGAAGCAGATAGAGACCCTGAATTTGAAGCAAGATTTGCTGAAGATGATGATGAAGAAATAGCAGGTGAAACAGAGAGAATATTTGGAGGTAGAGATCTATTTACTCCTGATGCCCCATCAGCAGGGGAAACAGGATTAGCAAGACTAACTGAAGGTGGAACTCAAACCCAAGAGGAATTACCAGCAAGATTTAGGTCTGGTAATGTTGAAGAACAACCTAATTTTAGAGCAAGTGAATTAGAAAGTGCTGACCCTGATTTTGATCCACCAGAACCTACAGAACCACCAACAGCAGATATAGTAGGTGTTGAAACATTAGGACCTGAAGATGAAGAACCTACAGGTATAAGTAGATTAGAACCATCTACTATGGAAGATGATGACCCTTATGCTGTATTTAGGTCTGCTAGTGATGGAGGTAGAGGATTTTTAAATCCTGAGTCTGCTTCTCAACCAGATTCAGCACCTAATTTTTTTGGTAGACTATTTGGAAAAACACAAAATTCAAGGGTATCTAATGCTGGTTCTGGTGAGTTTAATCCTAGTGCTAATGAAGGTGTTGGTGTAGAATTACCAGAAATTAGTGAAGCAGGAACAGCAACAGGAGAAGGGGCAGAAGTAGGAGCAGGTGTAGCAGAAGGGGCAGAAGTAGCAACAGGAGCAGCAGAAGGAGCAGAAGTAGCAGGAGCAGCAGCAGCAGGAACAGCAGAAGCAGTAGCAGTTGGAGCAGATGCTACAGCAGCAGCAACAGCAGCAATCCCATTTTTGGATATAGCAACAGCAGCAGTAGCAGGAATAGCAACAGCAGCAGCAATAGGGATTGGTGCTTATGAAGGAATAAAGACTTTAGAGTCTAGTGATACTTCTGGAAAACAGGTTGAATCTAAAATAGCAGGTATAGAACAACCACCAGTTCAGGCAGCAGGGAAATATGTAGGGACTGGTGGAAATAATATTTATACTTAGTTTTAAATTAAAAAATACTTTTTTTATATATAGTAATAATATATATGAGAACAGCAAACAAATCTATAAGTTTCAAAAGTGATAGAGGTAATGATGTTTATACAGCAAGTTCTACAACTGGAGATGTAATTACTATTAGATTAGACCCTGCCTCTGCTCCATTAATTAATACAAGTGATTCCTATTTACAATATTCATTAGAAATGAATACTGATGGTTGTTATGCTATTCCTGACCCAGACCAAGGAGCATTTCCTTTTGAAGAAATAACCATATATGATGGTAATATGACCACAGTTTTAGAAACTATTTCTAGTGCTGCCCTCCTAAATGCTTTAAAGATGAGATATTCCAATAATGTTAATGATGATCAGTTAGACCAAATTTTTGGAGGAAGATGTAAATTAGGTAATGCCTTGTTTGTAGATAATACTGCTGGTGGTAATTATAATCAAGTTCCTACTGTAGATGGTGCTGCTGGACAACCTACTACAAATTGGAATAATCCTACAGGTGGTTTAGAATCACAATTTTATAAATTAGAGGGAGCAGGAGCAATTTCAACCAACCTAAGAAGAAAGGCACAAGTAATATATAGATTTCCCTTGAGTGGTCTTTTAAGTGCTGCTAAAACTGAACTGTTACCACTTATAGTATTAGATGGTTTAGTCATTAAAATTAGACTTATGGCAGCAAACAAGTTTTTAAATATACAATATCTAAAATCATATCAAGGGTCAGGAAATATTGCTGCTAATGCTGCTGGTATAGGTGCTACAACAGCAAGAACAGGTAGAATTGGTTATTTAGGTGCTGGTGGTAATTACCTTGATGCTAATGGTGACCCTACTGTTAATTGGGGAACTAATTTACCAAACACTTTTGATGCTGCTGGACCTACTCAAGCAGATTATACCATTGTAGGTTATGTAGATAATGCTGATGCTTTCCAAACAATAGCAGGTGCTAATATTCCTAATGGAACACAAATAAGAGGGTTTATCCTAGGTAGTTCTAGTGCTGGTAATGGTTACACTGCTGGTTCAGGTTTTCAACTTCATAAAGTAAATAACTTTATAGGAGCAGTAGGGCAACAAATGATCATAGAATATGCTGGTGGTGCTGGAACAGGAACTATAGTTGCTGATGCTGGTGGAGCAGTTGCTACAATTACATCTATTACTAGTGATGCTCCTGATGATAGAATTGTTGTTAGATTTGCTCAAATTACTACTAAAGGTGTAAATATAAATGATAATGCCCCACTTGCCTTGGACTTAGGGCAAAATCCTGCTGATGGTGATGGTAATGCTGGACAGAGATTTAATGGTAGTTATAAATTAACAGATTTAGAATATGTTGCTAATGTAGTTGAAGCACCAGCAGGTTATATGGAAACTATGGTACAACAAGCACAATCAGGAGCATTAAGAATTCAATATAATAGTTATGATGATATTAGAGTTAATATTACCAGAAATGCTAGGTCTAATGAAATCTTTATACCTAATGAATTAAGTAGAGCATATTGTATACTTGCTACAAATGAAAACTTAGGCAAACAGTTACTATTTGGTAGAAGATCATTACAACCTGAAGTAAATGGATTATCTACTTATCAGTGGATTATGAAAAATGGTTCATTAGTTCCAAATGTTCCAATTCATTTAGATAGACTTGCTGTTGGTAGAGTTTCTCCACTTCAAATTATAGAACTTGAAAAAGCATTAACAGAAAGTAGTTTCCCTATTAAAAATATAATTAATCCATCTAAGTTCTTAGTATTAGGTAGAAGATTAGGACCATATGGAGATAGTATGGACTTAAGAGAATTTGACTTAAAATGTAGAATTAACTATTCAGCAGATACAAATCAATCTCTATTATATCATTTCTATATTTATCATACAAAAACTATTATGTTCCAAGGAGGAGGTAGAGTTGTTGTAAATTAGTAAAATGTGAAATTTAAAAAATATTTTTATATTTTTTAAATCTTATAGTAGTATATATAATGAGTTTAGTAGATTGTATTTATAATGAAACCACACCACTAAATAGTATCCAAAACTATGATTCTCAAAAAGGTAGTTTTAACATTCAGTTTAGATTGTCTGGTGGAGCAACAGAAATGATAGATTTAAATAGTATTAGATTGTTATCTAATATAAGATTCACTAACAATGCTGGACAACCTTTCAACAATTTTGGTATATTAGGTATGAATATCCAAGCACCTACAGCACCATCAGGAGCAGGTGGAACAGGTGGAGCAGCAGTAGGAGCATCTACACCTGCCTTTGTTAATGCTACTGCTAGATTTTATGATATAAATAGCAGAGCAAGTTTAAATAGTTGTGTTCAATCAATAGTATATGAAGATGCTATGGGTAATAATTTAGAATCTATCTATTCATATCCCCATCTTCTTAATAAAGTAGTTCCCTTAACACTTTCTAAAGATGATTGTCTTACATGGGCAGGGCATCTATATGGAATCAAATCAGGTGCTAGGGCAGTTCAAAATCAAACTGCTTTAAATAGTCAAAATGAAATTGCTATGAAATTGTATTCTGGTCTATCTCAGTCAAAACCTATTCCATTCAGTATGATAGGTGGATCTCTATTGATTACAATTTCCCTATCTATGCCTTCAACTGCTCTATTTGGAGGTCAAAATGTAGCAATAGCAGCAGGTTCTTCACCAATAGGAGGAGGTAACAATCCCAATACAGCAAATCCCAGTTTCTTTAGAATGAATAGAGTAAGACTTGTTTATAAAACTGTTGTCCTTGATGAAAATGCTCCAGTTCTATCTCAAGGTTATCAGTTTAGACATTTTACATCTTTACAGACAACTATCTTAACTGGTAATAACCAGAATTTATATAATCCTAATACTTCAAATGCTATTTCTGTGCTAACTTCATTCATTAGGTCAAATAGATTAAACAATTACAATAATGATAGTATCCAGTCCAATAAATTAGAAAATGCTAATAATGATAAAGTAGATATTTTCCAAACCAATTTCCTTAAAAACTCTACAAAAATGCCTTTAACATTCCCTATTGATGAAAGAGTATATACACAAAATAACTTAGGCAGAAATAACTATGATACACAAAGATCATATTACTATATGTCTGCCTTGACTCCACTTAGTTTATTAAATAATACCCTATTACAGGCATCAACAGAATCCTATGGTAATGCTGAGTCTTGGCAACAACCAGACCACTTTCCAGTATCAGCAGGAGTAGGTGTGAGATATGCTAATGTAGATACTTCTCAAGGTACTAACTATATGGGAGGACAATCATTCCAGCAACAGATAGAGAGTGGTCTAGATGGTTCTGCTCCAAATGAAGGTTTTACCAACTTCTTAGGCACAAAAAGAATTGTAGCAACTGCTTCAGGACCAGTAGTTATGAATTAAAGTGAATATATGTGAAATAAAAAAAATTTGATATATTATTGATAAGGTATATAATCATATCAATAATACAAAATGAATTATACTGAAATAATTAACTATGATAGTTGGAGTGATTTTAGAAAAGCAACTGATAAAATAGTTGAAAAAGCAAAAAAAAAATATGATGTAGTAATGAATGATGATGAAACTCATGCCTATTTTAGACCTTTAAATATAGATGACCTATCAAAAGAGGAAATAGAAAAAGGGTGTATTGGATTTGATGTAGAAAAAGCACAATATATATGTTTAATGGAATATTTTAAACTCTTAAAGAAAGTTAGAGATGGGTGGAAAAAGATTAATAGTAATGAATTTGTAGTTACTGAAAATTTGAAAAAACAAACTCTATATGTTGTGGTATATAAGTTAGTTATAGATTGTAAAGATGATGATAATGATGTTAGAGAGGATATTTATATGAGGCAAACTATTATTAATGGAGTAATGACTAATTTAAGTAATATGCTGGGATTTTGCTGTTGTGCTAAATGTTAATAATTTTTGATAATAGATATAAATTAAAATGAATATTTGTGAAATAAAAAAAAATTTGATTTAATATTATAATTACTTTTATATGTGTTATTATAATACTAATAATGAATACTCAAGGTGAAAATACTACAAATCCTATTGAAATTACTCCCTATTATGAAGAGGGATTTAATTTTGAACATTTTGAATTAGAGTGTGATAAAGGTCATATGCTTTTTGAACATATTGGTATGGTGAATTCCCACTATGAAGACCTTTTGGAAAGTGATTTAGATTCTTATTTAGATGACCTACCTGATTATATAAGTGAGTTTCTTAATGAACATATTAATAATTCTTATAATATGGGTGATTGGTTGTCTAACTATTTACAAAATAAAGGTGAAATTAGAACTGAAATGTGGTTAGACCATATAGCAGATGAAGACCCAGAACTATATAAAAAACTGGAAGAAGAAGAACAACCTATTAAAGTATTTGGAGATGTATATGAATATGTAGAATATAAGGATTGGATTATAGTGGTAAATACTAGATGTTAAATAACTATATATGAGGTATATTCTATGATAGTTAAAAGTATATAAAATTTAATTAGTTTTTTTATAATAAAAAATCTCATACTTTTTTTTTATAGTATAAGATTTTAAAAATTACTGTTCTACAATATTAACCATACCATTTCTAATATTCATGACTTTTTCTACAACACAACAAATTCTTACATCTCTGTTATCTAACTGTTGATTGATTGGTGTAAGTCTATCTATTTCTACAATTATAGGGGATTGACCTATTTTAGTTCCTGCTCCTGCCATATTAACTCTCATTAATCTACCATCATTAGTTAATAGTGGTTTCTGTAAATTTACACCTACATAGAAGTTAGACCCTGTCAAACTGAATAAACTAATATTCTGGAAGTTAGCAGTCTGGGACATTAGACCCTTCTCTGGGAATAATATACCAGATACTACACCAGCATTGACTACTGTTCCAGCAGTAGCAACTTCATCAGCATCAGTACAGGCATCTATATAATTGTAAGTAGATTGAGGCATACAGAAAGAAGCACCATAGGCACTTTGTAATTCATGTATATAGTGACCAGCATTCTCTAAAGGTTGATTGTAAATATTAGATTGATTAACTTTGACCTGTAATCTACAACCATCAGCAAGGTAAGTTAGGGCATCACTACTAAATATATTTTTTAAGGGGTGTGGTGGTCTTCCTGCTCCATTTACTAATACTCTTTGGTAAGTTCCTGCTCCTTCATTTGCTAACTGAGGACCAATTACATTAGGATTTCTTTGAGGGTTAAACATCATATACATCTGCCTAACAATTTGATTTGCCATAGGAACTTGTAATTCATATCTTACATAGTTTCTAGAGGTATTGTCTGGTAAAGTAGTCTGTCCATCAATTCTTGTAGTTTGCCATACCAAATCACCATATACAATACTTAGACCTTCAGGACTCATAATCTTAGCAGCAACTTCATCATTATTCTTATTGACTAAGTAATCTGTTAAGAGAACTACCTCATCTGCTATTAATTGATAATCACTACCAACACCAGCACCTATATTAACTTGTGAATTACATATAGCAGTATCAGCAGAATTTAATTGAAGTCTTAACTGGGTTAAACCTGTAAGCATATGAATAGGTAATTGTGTTCCACCATAAAGTCTAGGAAATAGATCTTCTAATCTTAGATATAGTCTTGCTGTAGTATTAACATCATTAGTTATCATATAGTTTCTCCCATCAGGAGTATCTAAACTATGAGATACTGCTGCTGAAT